>Ga0075425_100000026_pt1 | contig 149012 bp, 103 predicted proteins | sample SoiMethybrSBSTD4_FD_75300 | JGI IMG/M metagenome (GOLD analysis project Ga0075425, IMG submission 75300) | Bulk soil microbial communities from a Populus tree surrounding site in Tennessee, USA - Soil MetaG P. TD hybrid SBSTD4 | ecosystem: Environmental > Terrestrial > Soil > Tree plantation...
TGCCGCTGTCGCTGCTGATGTTCGACGTCGACGACTTCAAGGAGATCAACGACGCCCTGGGACACACGATCGGCGACGTCGTCCTCTCCGAGCTCTGCGGCGCCGTGCGCGAGACCCTCCGCCCGCCCGACCTCTTCGCCCGTTTCGGCGGCGACGAGTTCGCCGTCATTCTCCCGCACACGGACCACGGCGGCGCCTGCGCCGTGGCCGAGCGCATCCTCACCCATGTCCGCGAGCTGACGATCCCGACGGACGAGGAGGGCTCGGTGCAATGCTCGATCTCCATCGGCGTGGCCGACTACGCGCCCGGCGACGGCGCCGCCGACCTGGTGCGCCGCGCCGACGAGCGCCTCTACGAGTCGAAACGAAGCGGCAAGAATCGGTACACTGCCTGACGCCAATGCCGAACCGCTACGCCATCGCCAACTGGAAGATGAACCTCCCGCCCGAGGGAGTGGAGAAATATCTGGGCGCGCTGGGGGATGCGAAGGGCGGGGGCGCGGTGGTCGTCGCTCCGCCGTATCCGTTTCTGAAAGACGTGTACATGCAGGCGCCGAAGAACGTTGGCGTGGCCGCCCAGAACTGCGCGGACCGGCAGTCGGGCGCCTTCACCGGCGAGGTGGCGCCGTCGATGCTGCGCTACTGCGGCGCGCGCTACGTGATCATCGGCCACTCCGAGCGGCGCAACATCTTCGGCGAGAACGACGCCCTCATCGGACGGAAGCTAGCCCTGGCCATCGAGACCGGGCTCACGCCGGTCTTCTGCATCGGCGAGGACCAGAACGCGCGCGACCGCGGACACCAGTCGACCGTCGTCGCCGATCAGATCAAGGTGGTGGAGGCGGCCGTGCCCGCGACGGCGGGCGAGGTCATCGTCGCCTACGAGCCGGTGTGGGCGATCGGCACGGGCCGCAACGCCACGGGGGCGATGGTCGCGGAGATGGTCGCGGAGATCCGCGCCGCGCTCGGCCGCTTCTGGCCGGCCCAGTTCGCGCAGCAGGCCCCTGTGCTGTACGGCGGCAGCGTGACGCCGGAGAACATCGACGACCTGATCGGCAGCGGCGGCGTGGACGGGTTCCTGGTCGGCGGGGCGAGCCTCGATTCGCGGAAGTTTCTGGCCATCGCCGCGGTGCTCTAAACCTTGACCGGAGCGCGGATTCGGGGAAGAATTCGCCCTCCGCAGCCGTTCAGTGCGGTGCTTCGGAGACTTTTTTCATGATCGTATTCTTAGTGGTTTTGCACGTCCTCATCAGCATCTTCCTGATCCTCGTCGTCCTCGTGCAGCAGGGGAAGGGCGCGGACCTGGCCGGTGCCTTCGGCGGGGGCGGCTCGCAGACGGCGTTCGGCGCGCGCGGCGCGACGACGCTGCTGCACAAGCTGACGACCGGGTTCTTCATCGCCTTCGTGGTCACGTCGATGTCGCTGGCGGTGCTGCAGGCCCGGCCTCGCGGCTCGGTCATGAGCGGCCAAAAGGCGCCCGCGGCGCCCACCGCTCCGAAGAAGTAGTCGCTCTTTCACAGCCTGCCCAAGTGGCGGAATTGGTAGACGCGCACGTTTGAGGGGCGTGTGGAGAAATCCGTGCCGGTTCGAGTCCGGCCTTGGGCACCAAATCGAACGTCCAGCAAGAGCCGGAGACCGATCAAGGTTTCCGGCTTTTTTGTTGCTGCAGGGCGGAAGCCGGGAAGTTCGACCGCTCACTGACCATCTGCGCGCTCCTCATTCGGATTCGTCGCCGACTTGATGAGCGGTTGCCGATCCTTCGATTCCTCCCAGGTCGTCAGCTCCTTTTTCAGCCGCTTGCCCATCTCCGCAAGCTCTCCTGCTTCCCGCTTGAACCGCCGCACAAACACGATGGACACCTCCCCCGCGATTAGGCTCTCGTGCATCAAACCGAGCAGCAGAGTGACACCAAGGAAGATCGCGAACCCTCCTGTCATCAGCGGGTGATGACTTGCGCTCTTCTGTACATAGGCTCCTAACCCTGCGACGCTCATGACTGGCTCCTCGACCCTGCGGGCCCCTTCCGCACTTTTTGAATCTTTCGATCCGGCTTAACCTCCACCATTGCTGACCAAGCGATGCCCTCCAGAGCCCGAATTGTGCCAAATATTTGCACCTTTGTTTTCAATGACTTATCCAAATTCAATTATGGAAAGGGAAAGGTCTACGCCCGCCAAGACCGACACCGAATTGCCGCCGTAAGGTTAGCCCCGTCAGCGCCCCGCGGCCGAGGCCGGCGCTGGCGATTTACGGGCACAGCACGCGCTCGACGACGACGCGCTCGTGGCCCAGCTGGGGCGCGCTACGGCGGGATTCCGCGGGCGGTGCTCGAGAATCGCGACCTGCTGGAGCTCGTCCTGCCGGCGTTGCGCGCCGATCTGCAGATCGTGGAGCGCTACCGTTTTGCCGAGCGCGTGCCCGGCGCCTGGCCGCTGATCGTCCACGGCGGAACGGAGGACGGGCCATTTCTTTGTGCAGGAAAACCGCACCGCCGTCCTGCGCAGTATTGATGGAGCTGTGGCGTCGTTGACATCCTGATCTCCCTCTTTTAAGATGGAGAAAAGGAAATCACCCTAATGACCAATCCATTCGAAGACGACGACGCCGAATATCTCGTGCTGGTCAATCACGAGAATCAGCACTCCCTCTGGCCCGCCTTCCGGGAGATTCCCGCCGGCTGGTCGGCCGTGGGACCGCGCGGGAAGCGCAAAGAGTGTCTCGACTGGATCGACACGCATTGGACGGACATGCGCCCCAGGAGCCTCGTCGAGGCCATGGAGAGCGCCCGGAAGTAGGGTCGCCCCGGTTCCCGCTGACGAAAGGAGGAGCCATGAGGCTCGCAAACGCTATTTGTGTCGCCTTTGTCGTGGCCGCGCCGCTTTTCGGCCAGTCCCAGCCGCCCGTATTGCCGCAAACGCTCAAGAGCATCGAGGCCATCATGGACGCGCAGGTCGCCGAGGGCGCTTTCCGGGGCAATCTCCTGGTCTCGCAGAACGGGAAGGTCGTTCTATTGAAAAGCTATGGCCGGGCGAATTTCGAATGGAGCCAGTCCAACACCGCCGACGCGAAATTCCGGGTCGGCTCGATCACCAAGACCCTGACGGCGCTGCTCGTCCTCTCTTTGGCTCAGGACGGCAAGCTCCGTCTCGACCAGACCATCTCCGACTATCTCCCGTATTACCGCCCGGACACCGGACGGATCATCACCATCGCCGAGCTGCTCGCTCACTCGTCCGGTCTGCCGAGCTTCACGAGCCTGCCGGAGTTCGACCACAGCATCAGCCGCATCAGGATCCCGGTCAAGGAGTTCGTGATCAAGTATTGCCAGCCCGACCTCATATCCTCTCCCGGCACCGCTTACCATTACAGCAACACGGGATATTTTCTCCTCGGCGCGATCGTGGAAGCGGCCACGGGGAAGAGCTGGGCCGAGAACCTCCGGGAGCGCGTGCTGAAGCCGATGGGAATGACCAACACCGATTATGGCCAGAACGCGACGATCCTTCCCCATTTTGCCTACGGATACATGCAGGAGGGCTGCGTGAACGCCGTGGCACCCTTCACGGAAATGGCCGTTCCCTTCTCTGCAGGGGGACTTTATTCGACGGTCGAAGATCTCAATAAGATGAATTCAGGGATTACGAACAACACCGTCCTCAATTCCAAATATACGACGATGATGTTCACGGGACACATTTCCGAAAATCCGCCGGCTCAGACGCCGCAGAGCGGTTACGGCTGGGACATCAGCAAGCTGCCGACGGCCACGGGGATGGTCGAGTTGGATGCGAAGGTCGGCCAGATCTGGGGCTATAGCAACTTCATGATCCGCTCGCCGGACTTCTTCGTGGTCCTGTTGGGCAATATGACCGAGGCGAATTCGGGGCAAATCGCCTTATCGATCATCATGACGCTGTACGGCGCTCCGGCCCCCGTCATCGCCCAGACCCTCCAATCGATCTATTACCCTTTGCAGCGCACGATCTGTACGCAGGGTTTGGCGGCCGGTCTGGCGTTCCTGAAAAACAATAAGCCCGCTTCACCGAACGACCTCAGCCTGCTCGGGAACAATTTCCTCGGCACGGGCCTGAACATCGATGTGTCGATGAACGACATCGACGTCGCCCTGGCGCTCTTCAACGCCAACGCGGCGTTATTTCCGACCGTTTCGACCGTCTATACCGATCTCACCGTCGGGAACGCAGCGAAGGCGGCGGCGCTGTCGGCGTCGGGCCACTGAGCTCAGTCGTAGCGCACCATCACGATGTCGTTGCTGTGGCGCGCACCGCTGATGACGAAGCGTTCGGCGAGGTGCTCGGTGCGCACGGTGATCTCGGGCGACGAGCCTTTGGCGGCGGCCTCGAAGGCGTCGCGGCCGGAATTGAAAACCGTTCGGGGACTTTGATCCTGCGGCTTACTACTGCGCAACGTCACGTCGACCACGTTCGCCAGGGTCCGTCTCTCGCAGAAGAAATGAGAGACGGAGCGGTCCTTCGCGATCTGCGCGCAGCCGGCGAGAAAGATGTAAGGGATATCGAGGGGGCGGTCGATCAGGGGCGGAAGCTCGATGACGTCACAGCGGGTCAGGAACTGCGATTCGCTCAGATCGGGCCGGGCGGAATGAAAATCCGCGTCGATCATCACCAGGCGAATGCCGCGGCTGTGCATGGCGTCGAGCAGGAGCACTCCTTTCTTATGCTGCAGGAACTTGCTCGCGCGCTCGAATGCCTCGTCGACGACGAAAGCGAGGAAGCCGCTCGCGGTCCGCTCCTGATCGATCTTCTTGAGCAGATCGTCGGAATTGCGCGATTTCAGGATCGCATCGGAGGCCACGAGGACGCTCACGCCGGCGGGTTTGAGCAGCGACGGCAACGCGGCGCAGATCTCGGATTTTCCGGAGCCTCCTCGGGCCGTCACGATCATGCTTCTCAATGGATGGGCCTGCCACTGTTCGCGCAGTTTGGCGAGGAGGTCATTGAGCGCGCCGGTATAGCGTTTGTCGACCGAGAGCAGCGGCGGGATCGGCGTACGGGCGAGGGTGAGATCGATGTGATCGCCGCTCGGCAGGTAGCGGATGCCCGCGGACACGTCGATCGAATCGAGGGCCGCGGGGATCGGCGTTGCCACTTGCAGCACGTCGTCCCGGCTGGGAATCTGGCCCCAGGGCATTTGACGAAACGCGGCCACGGCCCAGCTCCCGACCTGCACCGCGCGGATCATGCGATCGGTGGGATGGCTCGTCATGTCCGCGGCCGTGAACTCCATGGCCGTGACCGCCGTCAAGACGTCGCCCGACCCGAGCTGGTTGATGAGCGGGCGGCTCGAATCGGCCTGATGCGGAGGCAGGCGGACCACCGAAAACCGGTGAGGATTGTCGCGGGCCGGTCCGATGATCACCGAGCCGTCCTGGTCGCACTTCACGATGTGGTATTTGAACGAGGCAAACCGCTGAAGGGATCGGTGGGCGAACCGTTCCAGACCCTCCGTCGTCCTGATCTCATTGCGCCACTTTTCCTCGTAGTCGGCCTCGCCGATGAGCTCACACCATTCGTAAAGATTCGGCAAAACGGCGGTGCCTTGCACGTGCTCGTACTTCTGGAAATTCCGTTTGGGATCGACGAACAACGGGATCTGCTCCGCCGACGCGAATGCGGAAATCTCCTTCAATAACGATTCGTCCAATGCGCTCATGTCCAAATCGCTGATGATGATCGCGGCCAGGTGCATTTCATCGTTCACCTTGCGCAGCTGATGCAGCAGCGACTGCGAGGCCAACTGGCCGGGCCCGACGCCGCCGACATCGTCGAAGCGGGCCAAATGAACGTGCCGCGGCGCGTCGACGCGAATGACGCGCGTGATCGTGTTCATCCGCAGCGTGTCGTCGTGGTATCCGATCATGCGGATTTTCGGCACGTTGACGTCGGCGACCTCGGAGTGCTCGAGGACGTCGGTGAATGCGCCCCACAGGCTGCGGCCGGTGACGCCCCACAAATACGTCGCCCCGCGGCTGAGCGCGCCCAGGATGCGCGCGCAGTTCGCGGCGCCGCCGGCCGTGTTGATGCGCCGGCGGACGTCGTACACCTTCTCGTCGTCGATGGCGTGGTGCCGGCCGACCTTCGCGACGACGAAGTTGGTGTGATCGATGACGAGATCGCCGGCGACAAAAATATTGACCGGGCGGTCCGTCAACTGCGGGAGAGTCATAACCGCTGAATTATGCGATGTTTTGGGCGGAATCCATGCACGACGGCGGCAAATAGCCGCTGCTGATCGTCTGATCGAGGCAGCGGCGCATCAATTCCTCCGCCGGCGGACAGACGATGCCGGCTTCCCGCAGCAGCGCCTCCGTCGTCGTGCAATCGAATTCGACCGTGCCCTGGGCGCTGTCCGGAAGCTCGCGCTCGAACAGCGGCAGGAACGCGGCCAGGACATTGTCGGATGACGGGCGGGCGCACTCCTCCTTCAGGCGCGCCAGCCAGACGGCGGCGGGCACGCGCTCGACTTCGAAGCCGGCGCTGACGATCTGCTCGGCGATCGTGCCGGAGCTGACGGTGCGGGCATTGTAGAAATGATGGACGGCGGGGCCGTCCTCGCGCAGCGAGAGGTGGACGATGCCGCGGCTGACGTAGTCGACCGGGGCGAGGTTCACGGCGATGTCCTCGGCGGGCACGCAGCCCAATTGAATGCTTCCTTTGATCTGGCTGAAGAAAAAATCGCCGGTGTTGCAGACGCCGGTGACCGAGTGGCCGCCGATGCGCGCCGGGCGGTAGATTTTCGCGGGAAGCCCGCGATGGCGCGCGGCCGTCACCAGCGCCTCGGCCACCCACTTGCTCTGGTTGTAGCCGCCCAGCAACCCGTCGCAGCGGGGGAGCGTCTCGTCTTCGGCGATGACCTGGCCGAGGTATGCGGGATTCGACCAGACGCCGAGCGACGAGACGAAGTGCAGCGGCTTGCGGACGTGGTTCGCGGCCAGGCGGAGGATCTCGATCGTCCCGTTCACGTTGTGCGGTTTGAGGCTCTCGTACGGCGCGACGAAGCTGACGGCGCCGCCGTTGTGGTAGACGGCGTCGATGTCGCGGGCGAGGGCGCTGAAGACCATCTCGCCGAGGCCGAGGAAGCGCTGGTCGAGATTGCCGGGCAGGGGACGGACGCGGCGGACGACGTCGTGCGCGGGCACGCCGTAGCGGGCGAGGTTCTCGCGGATGCGCTGCATGGCCTCGGCCGGACTCGATGCGCGCACGAGGCAGTGGACGTCCGCGTCCGTCTGGTCGAGGATCTCGCGCATGAGGAACGCGCCGAGGAAGCCGGTCGCGCCGGTGAGCAGGACGTTCGCGGGCGCGTGGCGGGGGCGCGGCGGCGGCGCGGCCGAGGCGGGGTCGATGTCGGGGGGGAGGAGCGCTTCGTTCTCGAGGAAGCGGGCCTCGTCGCGCCGCGGCGCGGCGTCGCGCTCGAGGAGTCCGGCTACCGTCGGAGCCTCGAAGATGTCGCGAACGGAGATGTCGAGGCCGAGGCTGGCGCGGGCGCGCGAGAGAAGGCGGACGGCAAGCAGCGAGCTGCCGCCGAGCTCGAAGAACGACTCGTCGACGCCGGCGGCGGGGAGCGAAAGGACCTCGGCGAAGATGCCGCAGAGCGCTTTCTCCCGCGGCGTCCGCGGGGCGCGCCCGGCGGCGGCGCGTTGCGGCGCGGGGAGGGCGCGGCGATCGAGCTTGCCGCTCTTGGTCATCGGCAAGGCCGGGACTTCGATCAGCCACGACGGCACCGCGTACGGCGGCAGGACTTCGGCCAGGCGCTGGCGCAGCGTCGCCGGCGACGGCGGCGAGATCCGCGGAATCGTGCCGCCGGCGAAGAGGCGGGCGTGGAACGGATCGGCGCGGAACGACGGCGCCGCGTGCGGGATGTCGACGGAGAAGGCCTCGTTGCCGGCGCGGCCGGATATCCGGAAATCAGGATTCAGGCCGTTGGCGCAGAGCGTCCGTTCGACCTGGGCGACGATGCGATCGCCTTCGCGCAGCTCCAGCCCGTCCGGAAACGCCGGGACGTAGAGCGGCAGCCAGCTTCCCTGATGCTCGAGGATGTCGAGCGGCGCGCCGTCGCCGAGGTCGAGCGTCAGCCAGATCAGGAAGCCGGTGGCGATGCCGGCGCGCGTGACCGTCAGCTCGATCTCGTGGCTCTCCTCGAGCGGCATCGGCGCGGTGGCGTCGAGACTCTCGAACACGTCGTCGGTCGTGAGCAGGTGCCGGCGGCCGGCGCCCTTGACGCAGAGGCGCAGGTCGAATGCGCGTCCGGCCTCGGCAAAGATGCGCTCGACGTACGCGGCGGCGGTCTCGGTGAAGCCCCAATGGAACGAGCCCTCCGGGAGCGCGCAGACAGCGATCCGGGTCACGCTCCGGGCCGGGAGCATGTGCGCCGGATCGCGCAGCAGTCTGCGCGCGTCGTTGAGGATCGCGGCCGATCCCTCGGAGCCGCCGATGGCGCCGACGATCTCGGAGATGCACCAGTCGGCCGGCTCCGGCAGCTCGACGTGCCGCGCGTCGGCGTGCAGGACGGTGATCTTGTCGGAGAGGCCGAGCTGCTCGACGAGCCGCCTGGCGCGCAGCGCCGATTCCTCGAGCAGCTCGACGGCGTAGACGCGGCGCGCGCCGGCGTCGACGGCGAGGCGCGACAGGATGGCGAACGGCCCCGGCCCGATCTCGACGACGACGGCGTCTTGCAGATGGCGCTCGAAGGCGGCGCGGTATCGGGCGTTGCGCGCGTCGTCCCGCGCCATGCTGCTGTAGACGAGCTCGTCGTAGACGTAGAACTCGGCGATGGAGGGCCAGAGCTCGAGCTTCGCGTCGGCGACGTAGTAGGCGGCGAGGTGCACGCCGTCGTCGCGGCGGATGGGGACGACGGCGGCCTCGCGCACGCCGGGCGTGGCGCGCAGCGCTGCTTCGGTCTCGGCCGGTTCCACGCGCTGGCCGCGGATCTTGACCTGCTCGTCGCCGCGGCCGAGGAACATCAGCGTGCCGTCGGCGTTCCAGCGGGCCAGGTCGCCGGTGCGGTACATGCGCGCGCCGTCGGCGAAGGGATCGGCGACGAAGCGCTCGGCCGTCAGCGCGGCGCGGCCGAGGTAGCCGCGGGCGAGCGACGGTCCGGCGACGTAGAGCTCGCCGGGTGAGCCGGCCGGCATCGGCTCGAGCGCGGCGTCAAGCACGTAGACGCGCGTGCCCGGGAGCGGCGTCCCGATCGACGGCGCGGCGGAGCCGGCGAGCGGCGCGCTCATCGTCGCGCAGACGGTGACCTCGGTCGGGCCGTAGGCGTTGATCATGCGCAGGCGCGGCGACCATTCGGCGACGAGATCGCCGGGGCAGGCTTCGCCGGCGACGATGACGGCCTCCAGCGGCAGGCGGTCGGCGTCGTCGATGGCCGGCAGGAGGATGGGTGGAAAGGTGGCATGCGTGACCTGCCGGCGCACGAGCAGTTCGGAGAGCGGCGCGCCGAGGCGCTCCTCTTCGCGGGCCACGATGAGGGCGGCGCCCGAGGCGAACGTCATGACGATCTCCGAGACCGAGGCGTCGAAGCCGACGGAGGCGAACTGCAGCACGCGCGAGCGCGGGCCGATGCCGAGGCGCCGGGCCTGCGCGACGGCGAGGTTGGCGATGCCGGCGTGGGGGACGACGACGCCCTTCGGCGTGCCGGTCGATCCCGAGGTGTAGATGACGTAGGCGGCCGATTGCGGCGACAGCGGCACGCGCGGATCGCGGGCGGGAGCCGCGGCGATGGCCCGCAGCGTCTCGGGCGTGTCGACGGCGAGGATCGGCACGCCGTCCGGCAGCCGCGCCGCGAACGTCTCCGTCGTCAGCAGGCATCGCGGCCGGGCGTCGTCGATCATCTGCTGCAGCCGTGCCGGCGGATGGCCGGGATCGAGCGGCAGGTAGGCGAGGCCCGCTTTCCAGGCCGCGAGGAAGGCCACGATCATGCCGGCGGAGCGCTCCATCAACACGGCCACGATGTCGTCCGCGCCGAGGCCGAGCGAGAGGAGATGATGGGCGAGACGATTGGCGCGGCGGTTCAGCGCGCCGTAGGAGAGGCAGTCGTCGCCGGCGATGAGCGCGGGCGCGCCGGGGTCGCGCGCGGCCTGATCCTCGAAGAGCGGCGGGAAGAGCGCCGCCGACGCGGCGGGACCGCCGCCGCCGAAGGTCTCGATCAGCATGGACCGCTCGCCGGCGGCGAGGATGTCGAGGCGGCTGAGCGGCACGTCGGGCGCGGCGGCGGCCGCGGCGAGGAGGCGCAGCAGGCGCGCCGACAAGCGTTCCGCGGTGGCGGCGTCGAAGCGGTCGGCGCTGTACTCAATGAATCCACCGATTCCGCGCGGCTCGCCGGCGGGGCCGAGGTCCTCGGCCATGCGCAGCATGAGGTCGAACTTGGCGATGTCGCCGGCGATCGGCTCGAGCTCCAGCGCCAGTCCGGCCACATCGAGCTCTACGCGCGGCGTGTTGTGCAGCGTCATGGCCACCTGGAAAATCGGATGGCGCGACAGCGACGGCGCGGGATGAACGGCGTCGACGACGCGCTCGAAGGGGACGTCCTGATGCACGTAGGCGTCGAGGTCGAAGGCGCGGACGCGGGCGAGGAGCTCGCGGAAGGTCGGATCGCCGCTGACGTCGGCGCGCAGCACGAGCGTGTTGACGAAGAGGCCGACGAGGCGCTCGAGGTCGCGGTCGGCGCGGCCGGCGATGGCCGTGCCGATGGGGATGTCGTTGCCGGCGCCGAGGCGCGAGAGAAGCGCGGCGAATCCGGCCTGCAGGACCATGAACAGGCTGGCCCCGCCGCCGTGCGCGAGGGCAAGGAGCGAGGCGTGCAGCGCGGCGTCGACGTCGACCGGCACCGCGGCGCCGCGATATGTGGCCCGGCTCGGCCGCGGGCGATCGGCGGGCAGCGCGATGTCCTCGGGGATTCCGGCCAACGCCTCGCGCCACCAGGCGAGCTGCCGCGACATCAGCGATCCGGCGTCGCCTTCCTCGCCGAGGAGCGCGCGCTGCCACAGCGCGTAATCGCCGTACTCGACCGGGAGCTCGTCGAAGCGCGGCCCTTCCCCGCGCAGGCGCGCGGCGTACGCGGTGGAGAGGTCGAGCATCAGCGGGCCGGAGGACCAGCCGTCGCTGACGATGTGGTGGACGAGGATGAGCATGACGTGCCGGCGCGGCGCGAGGCGCAGCAGCCAGACGCGCAGCGGCAGCTCGGCCGCGAGGTCGATGGAAGTGACGGCGAGCGCGGCGATGCGCGCGCTCAGCTCGGACTCAGTCACGTCCTCGATGGTAATGACCGGCGCGGCCTCGACGATCTTCTGATACGGGACTCCGTCGTCGTCGGGGAAGATCGTGCGCAGCGTCCGATGGCGTTCCACGACGTCGGCGAAGGCCTGCCGCAGCGCGGGCACATCCAGATCGCCATCCATACGGAATGCCGCAGGGATGTTATAGGTCGGGCTCGGCCCTTCCAGGCGGTAGAGGAACCAGAGGCGCTGCTGCGCGTACGAGAGAGGCAGGCGCTCCGGCCACGGCCGGCGGGTGACGGCGGGGCGGGCGCCGCCGGCGGAGCGAAGGCGCTCGGCGAGGGCGGCGACGGTGGGCGCTTCGAAGAGCGCGCGGATGGGCAGCTCGACGCCGAAGGCGGCCCGGACGCGGCTGACCAGGCGCGTGGCGATGAGGGAATGGCCGCCGAGGGCGAAGAAGTCGTCGTCGATGCCGGCGCGCGGCAGCGAGAGGACGCCGGCGAAGATGCCGCAGAGGATCTCTTCCTCGGGCGAGCGCGGAGCACGGTAGCGGCCCGGCGCGAAGTCGGGCGCGGGGAGGGCGCGGCGATCGAGCTTGCCGTTCGGCGTGACGGGGAGGGCGTCGAGGACGACGAAGGCCGCGGGGATCATGTACGGCGGCAGGCGGTCGGCGAGGCCGCGGCGGAGGGCGTCGAGGTCGGGCGAGCCGACGACGTAGGCGACGAACTGCGCGTCGTGCACGACCACGGCGGCCTGGGCGACGGCAGGTTCGGCGACGATGGCCCGTTCGACGTCGGCGGGCTCGACGCGGAAGCCGCGGATCTTCACCTGCTGGTCGGCGCGGCCGAGGAACTCCAGCGTGCCGCCGGGGAGGCGGCGAACGAGGTCGCCGGTGCGGTACATGCGCGCGCCGCTCGCGAACGGATCGGCGACGAAGCGCTCGGCGGTGAGCGCGGCGGCGCCGAGGTAGCCGCGGGCGAGCGCGGCGCCGGCGACGTAGAGCTCGCCGCGGACGCTGGTCGGGAGCGGCTGCAGATCGGCGTCGAGGACGTAGGTGCGGACGTTCGCGGCGGGACGTCCGATGCGCTGCGGCGGCGCGGCCTCGGCGAGGAGCTCGTCGTCGACGGCGCCGGCGACGCAGCCGATGGTGGCCTCGGTCGGTCCATAGTGATTGATGATGCGCAGCGCGGGCGCGGCGGCGTGGAGGCGGGCGAGCTCGGAGAATTTCTGGGCCTCGCCGCCGAGGAGGATCGTGTCGAGGCCGGCGACGGCTGCCTCGTCCTCGGCCAGCAGCATGGAGAGGAACGACGGCGTCGCTTTCAGCCAGGTGAGGCGGCGATCGCGAAGGAGAGCGATGACGCGGCGCGGATCGCGGCGGAGCTCCGCGGGCACGAGGACGAGGCGGCCGCCGGTGAGGAGCGATCCGAAGAGCGCGGTGTAGCCGAGGTCGAAAGCGGCGGAGCTGACGAGGGCGGTGGCGCCGCTGCCGAGGCCGATCGTCTGCTGCAGCCAGCGGACGTAGTTCGCGACGGAGGCGTGCGTGACGACGACGCCCTTCGCCGCGCCGGTGGAGCCGGAGGTGTAGATGACGTAGGCGGGGTGGTCGGGACGGAGCGCGGGCGCCGCGACGGCGCCCGGCCGGCCGGCGAGAGGTGAGGTGATCGTGATGGTGGGCGCGGCAGCGGCGAGGATGGCATCGAGGCGCGCCTGGGGGTGCTCGGGATCGAGCGGCAAGAAGGCCGCGCCAGTCTTGAGCACGGCCAGGAGAGCGACGACGAGATCGATCGTCGTGTCGAGGAGAATCGCGGCCACGCGCTCCGGCCCGAGGCCTTGTGCGATCAGCGTCGCGGCGAGGGCGCTGGCGCGCGCGTCGAGGTCGCGATAGGTCAGCGCTTCGTCGCCGGCTTCGACGGCAACGGCCTCGGGATGCCGGGCCACGACGGCGTCGAAGAGCTGCGGCAGCGTCGCCGGCGGCAGCGGCAGCGCCGGGCCGATCAGCGGCTGCCGCTCGGCCTCGGTGACGACGTCGATCGGCGATCCGTCGAGGCATTGCTCGAGCAGCCGGAGGAAGCGCGCGGCCATCGACGCGGCGATGTCGCGGTCGAAGAGGTCGGCGCTGAATTCGAGCGTGCCGTCGATGCCGTCGGTCTGCTCGGCGAAGCGGAAGGTCAGATCGAACTTGGCGACGTCGCTCGCGGGCGTGACCGGCGTGACCTCGATGCCGTCGAGGGCGAGCTCGCCGGAGGCGGCGTTCTGCACGACGAGCATGACCTGGAAGAGCGGATGGCGGTTGAGGGTGCGCTCGGGCTGCAGGGCCTCGACCACGCGGTCGAAGGGCACGTCCTGATGATCGAGCGCCTGCAGGTCGCGCTCGCGCGTGCGCGCCAGGAGCTCGCGGAACGGCGCGCGGCCGGAGACATCGGTGCGGAAGACGAGGGTGTTGACGAAGAAGCCGACGAGCTCCTCGACGGCGCGCTCGCCGCGCCCGGCGACGGGGCTGCCGATGGGGATGTCGTCGCCGGCGCCGAGCTTCGAGAGGAGCAGGGCCACGGCGGTCTGCAGAGCCATGAAGAGCGTGGTGCCGGTGGCGCGGCAAAGCTCGGTCAGGCGGCGGTGCAGGCGCGCGTCGATGCGCAGCGGCACGGCGCCGCCGCGATACGACGGCGCGGCCGGGCGGGAGCGCAGCGCCGGCAAGGCCAGCTCCTCCGGCGCGCCGGCGAGCGCGCTGCGCCAAAAGGCGAGCTGGCGGCTCATGACGCTGGCGTCGTCGTTCTCGTCGCCGAGGATCTCGCGCTGCCACAGCGCGTAATCGGCGTACTGCAGCGGCAGCGGCGCGAGCTCGGGCGTCCGGCCGCGCGCGCGCGCCGCGTATGCGGCAGCGAAGTCGCTCCACAGCGGCGCCATCGACCAGCCGTCGGCGGCGATGTGGTGGAGGAGAAGCTGGAGGACGTGCTCGCCGTCGCGGAGCCGGAAGAGCCAGGCCCGGATGGGGATCTCGCGGGTGAGCTCGATGGTCGCGGCCGCGGCCTCGGCCATGCGCCGCGGGAGCGCGTCATTGTCGATGTCCTCGGCGGCGAACGGAAGGACGGCCTCGTCCGCCGGAACGATGTGCTGGTAGGGCGTGCCGTCGGCCTCGGGGAAGATGGTGCGGAGGCTCTCGTGGCGCGCGACCACGTCGCGCAGCGCCGCTTCGAGCCCGGCGCGGTCGAGCGCGCCCTTGAGGCGAAACGCGCCGGCGATGTTGTACGTCGGGCTCGGGCCTTCGAGGCGGTGCAGGAACCAGAGCCGAGCCTGCGCGTACGAGAGCGGGACGCGCTCCGGCCGCGGACGAATGCCCGGCACGGCGCGCCCGGCGCCGCCGCCGCGGACGCGCGCGGCGAGGGCGGCGACGGTCGGCGCGGCAAAAAAGACGGCCAGCGGGATCTCCACCTGGAATTCCTGCCGGATGCGCGCCACGACCTGGATGGCCAGTAACGAGTGGCCGCCGCATTCGACGAAGTCGTCGTCGACGCCGACGCGGTCGATGCCGAGGAGCTCGGACCAGATGCGGGCGATGCGGGTCTCGACCTGGTCGCCCGGCTCCGCGTACGTCGCGGAGAGCTCCGGCCGCGCGGCGGCGGCGAGCGGCGCGGCGACCTCCTCGGCGGTGGTGTCGCGGAAGGCGCGGATGCGCGGAAGGAGTGGGGTGGTGGAGACGATGACCTGCGAGCCCTTGCCGCCGAGGATGCAGTCGAGTGCCGCGCCGCCCTCGGCGGGCGTGATGGCAGTGGCGGGCGCCTCGCCGCCGCGCAAGGCCATGCCGGCGCGCCACGTGTCCCAGTTCACGGAGACGACGAGCGTCGGCTCGCCGGCGTGGCGCTGCGCGAACGCATCCTGATAGGCGTTCGCGGCGGCGTAGTCGAACTGGCCGACGCCGCCGACGATCGCGCTGAGCGACGAGCAGAGGATCAGGAAATCGAGATCGGGACCGGCGAAGACGTCGTGGACGATCTCGGTGCCGCGGACTTTCGCGGCGAGTACGTCCGCGATCTGCGCGCGCGTCCGCAGCGGAATGAGACCGCCCCCGGCGATGCCCGCGGCGTGAATGACGCCGTTGACGGCGCCGAAGCGCCGCCGGATGCGCTCCGCGACGGCGCGCATGGCCGCGGCGTCGCAGACGTCGGCGCGCTCCAGCATCACCTCGGCGCCGAGGTCGTCGATGGGCCGAGGATTCCTGCCGATCAACACGAGCTTCGCGCCGTCGCGCGCGGCGAGATGGCGCGCCAGGATGAGGCCGACGCCGCCGAAGCCACCGGTGACGACGTAGACGCCGCCGCGGCGGAGGCGCCGCGCGGCGGCGGCGGGATTGAGGCGGATGCTCTCGTAGTCGAGGACCCAGCGCCCCGATTCGCGCAAGGCCACGAACGGCTCGTCCGACGCGGAGGCGATCTCGCGCTCGAGCATCTCGTCGACCGCGCCGGCGACGTCGATGACGCGCGCGCGGACGCCGCGCAGGTCCTGGGCGATGACCCTCGCGGCCGCGGCGAGCATGGCCTGGGCGGGGTCGAGGGGCTCGTTCGAGGCGATGCGCGCGCCGCGCGTGGTGACGATGACGATTTCGCGCTCGGCCTGCGCCAACTCTCGCAGCGCGATCAGCGTGTTTTCGGCGTCGCCGTGCGGGCGGAAGATGATGCGTTCGGGCTCGGGCTCGGGCTCGGGCGCGGGCGCGGGTTGCCAGAGGGGAGCGTAGAACCAGTCGCGAAATTCGTGGGGGCGCTGCTTTGAATCGACCCAATAGCGCTGGCGCTCGAACGGATACGACGGCAGCGCCACGCGGCGCCGGCGCTCGCCGGCGTACATGGCCTCCCAATCGAGCTCGACGCCGTGCACCCAGATCGTGGCCAGCGCGCGTTGCAGCGCCTTCGCCGGAAGCGTCGGCAGCGCGCCGGAGAGCGCGGAGAGCGCGCGGCCGGGGCCAACTTCCAGAAGGAGGGACGGAGCGCCGCCCTGCCTCAGCACTTCGACATTCCTTGCGAACTGCACGGTCTCGCGCAGATGCCGTCCCCAATACCGAGGATCGGTGGCCTCTTCGGCCGTGATCCACGTCCCCGTCAGATTCGACAGAAACGGGATCGACGGCGCGCTCCGGCGTGTGGCGGCGACGCGCTCGACGAACGGCTCCACGACCGATTCCATCAGCGCGGAGTGAAAGGCGTGCGAGGTATGCAGGCGCTTGCAGGCGCCGGGGCCGAGGCGCGCCTCCGCGGCCTCGATCGAAGCGAGATCGCCGGAGAGGACGCGGAGCGACGGGCCGTTGATCGCGGCCACGGCGAGATTGCTGTCGGCGAAATCGCCGAAGACGGCGAGCATCGCGCCGGGCGGCGTCGACTGCATCAGCCGTCCGCGCGCGGCGATCAGGTGCAGGCACTCCTCGACGTCGAAGACGCCCGCCAGCGTCGCGGCGACGTACTCGCCGAGGCTGTGGCCGAGCATGGCCGCGGGGCGCACGCCCCAGTCGATCAGCAGCGACGCCAGCGCGTACTCGACGGCGAAGAGCGCCGGCTGGGCGAGCTCGGTTTGCAGCAGCGGCGCGTCGAGGACGTCGCGCAGATCGACGTGGAGGTCGGGGCGCAGCACCTCGGCGCAGAAGTCGATGCGCTCGCGGAAGCGCGGCTCGGAGTCGTAGAGATCGCGGCCCATGCCGGCCCGCTGCGAGCCCTGGCCGGGGAAGAGAAACGCGACGGGGCGAGGGGTGTCGTCGTCGCCGGCGGCGAGCTGTTCGAGCCGGTCGTCGAGCACGCGGCGGTGCGGGAAGCGCGCGCGGCCGCGCTGCAGCGTGTGCGCGGCGTCGGCGACGTCGATGTCGCGATCGGACCGCAGCGCCTCGCGCAGATTCGCGGCGGCGCGATCGGCCGCGGCCGCGCTGCGCGCCGACACGGGCAGCAGATGCCAGGTCCGCGCGCTCGGCTGGGCCGCGTCCGGCGGCGCCTCCTCGAGCACGACGTGGGCGTTCGTTCCGCCGATGCCGAAGGAGCTGACACCGGCGCGGCGCGGAACGCCGTCCGATTGCCAGCGGCGAAGGCGGTCGACGACGTAGAACGGACTGCTCGCGAAATCGATCTCCGGGTTCGGCGTCCGGAAGTGCAGCGACGGCGGAAGGGCGCCGTGCTTGACGGCCAGGATCGTCTTCATCAGCCCGGCCACGCCGGCGGCGGAGTTGAGATGGCCGAAGTTGGTCTTGACCGAGCCGAGGCCGCAGAACTGGCGGCGCGCGGCGGGCTCGAAGGCGCGGCGCAGCGCGGCCACTTCGATCGGATCGCCGAGGACCGTGCCGGTGCCGTGGGCTTCGACGTAGCCGATCGTGTCGGGGTCGAAGCCGGCCATGGCCAGCGCGGTGGCGATGGCCGTCGATTGTCCGGCGATGCTCGGCGCGGTGTAGCCGACTTTCTCGGCGCCGTCGTTGTTCACGGCGAAGCCGCGGATGACGGCCTCGATGCGGTCCCCGTCGGCGAGGGCGTCGGCCAGGCGCTTGAGCACGACGATGCCGGCGCCGCTGCCGGAGATCGTGCCGCGCGCCGCGGCGTCGAAGGCGCGGCAATGGCCGTCGGGCGAGACGATGCCGCCCTCCTGCCAGACGTAGCCGGCCGTCATCGGCACGTTGACGGAGCTGCCGCCGGCGAGGGCGACGTCGCATTGGTAATGGAGCAGATCGCGGCAGGCCTGGCAGACGGCAACGAGGGACGTCGAGCAGGCGGTCTGGATCGTCACCGCCGGCCCTTTGAGGTTGAGCTTGTAGGCGACGCGCGTGGTCAGATGGTCTTTGTCGTTGCCGAGAGCGACCGCGTAGGGACTTACGGATCTGCTGATCTCCGGATTGTCGATGAGGTTGAAGAGGTAGCCCGAGGCATCGGCGCCGCCGTAGACGCCGGCCAGGCCGTCGATGGCGCCGGGATCGTGGCCGGCGTTCTCCAGCGCCTCCCACGCGCACTCGAGAAAGAGGCGCTGCTGCGGATCGAGGACCTGGGCGTCGCGGGGATTGAAGCCGAAGAAGCCGGCGTCGAAGAGGTCGAAGCCGTCGAGGACGACGCCGCGGGCGACGAAGCTGGGATCGGCGCGGCGAGCGGGGTCGACGCCGGCGGCGTGCAGCTCGTCGTCGCTGAGATCGCGCACGGACTCGCGGCCGGCGCAGAGGTTTTGCCAGAACTCCTCGGGCGTGGCGGCGTCGGGGAAACGGCAGGCCATGCCGATGACGGCGATGGCGTCGTCAATCATCGATTGTCCTCCCGGTCGTTCGCGGCGCGGCGCGCGGCGCTGCGCTTCATCGCCCGCTGCTGCTGCTCGATGCGTTTGCGCAGCGGCATGCGATCGGCCGCGGCGGCGCGCGGCGGCTCGCTCGAGGTGAGCCGGGCCAGGTGCGCGGCGAGCGCGCGCACGGTGGGGAAGTGGAAGAGGTCGATCATGGCCAGGGCCGGCGTGACCTGCGCGCGCAGGGCGGTGAGGACGCGGGCGAGGAGGAGGGACTGTCCGCCGAGGTCGAAGAAGTTCTCGTCGCGCCCGACGTGGTCGAGGGCCAGCACCGCTTTCCAGACCTCGGCCACCTGGCGCTCCAACGGCAGCCATGTGGCGGTGCTGGAATCGGCGGCCGGGCGCGGCGGCGCCGGCAGGGCGCGCTGGTCGAGCTTTCCGCTGCGCGTGAGCGGCAGGGTGTCGAGCCTGACGATCGCCGACGGGATCATGTGCGCCGGCAGTTGCTCGCGCAGGGCCAGGAGACAGGCGCCTTCGTCGACCGCGGATCTCGCCACGACGTAGGCGAGCAGCCGCTGCTCGCGGACGATGACGGCGGCCTGGGCGACGCCGTCGTGGCGCAGCAGCGCGGCCTCGATCTCGCGCGGCTCGATGCGGAAGCCGCGGAGCTTGACCTGCTGATCGGCGCGGCCGAGGAACTCGAGCTGGCCGTCGCTGCGCCGGCGCACGAGATCGCCGGTGCGGTACATGCGCGCGCCCGGCTCGGCGGCGTACGGGTCGGCGACGAAGCGCTCGGCGGTGAGGGCGGGACGGCCGCGGTAGCCGCGGGCGAGACTCGGGCCGGCGACGTAGAGCTCGCCGGCGACGCCGCGCGGCACCGGCCGCAGGGCAGCGTCGAGGACGTGCACGCGCGTGTTGAGCAGCGGCGTGCCGATGGCGACGTCGCCGCCGCTGAGCGGCGCGCTCATCGTGGCGCAGACGGTCGTCTCCGTCGGGCCGTAGGCGTTGATCATCGTCCGCCCTTTCGACCACGCCGCCACGGTCGACGGCGGGCACGCTTCGCCGGCGACGACGAGGGTCTGGAGCGGAACGCTGCCGGGATCGTCGATGGTGGTGAGGACGGCGGGCGGGAGGGTGGCGTGGGTGACGCCGCAATTGCGGATGACGTCCGCCAGCGCGGGGCCGGTGCGCTCCTCGGCGCGCGGCAGGACGAGGGCCGCGCCGTTGGCGAAGGCCATGACGAATTCCCAGAACGAGGCGTCGAAGCTGAGCGAGGCGAATTGCAGGACGCGCGAGCGCGGCGTGACGCCGAGACACTCGCGCTGCGCAGCGGCGAGGCTGGCCACGCCGGCGTGCGTGCCGGCCACGGCTTTCGGCGTGCCGGTGGAGCCGGAGGTGTAGATGAGATACGCGAGGTTGTGCGGGCTTACCGATGACGTGAGGCGATGTCCGCCGCGGAGATCCTTCGCTTCGCTCACGATGGCGATCGGTTTCGAGTCGGCGATGATCTGAGCGCGGCGTGCCTCGGGGTCGTTCGGGTCGAGAGGCAGATACGCGGCGCCGCTCTTCATCGCCGCGAGGACGGCGACGACCATGTCGACCGAGCGCTCCATCGCGATGCCGACGACAGTCTCGGGCCCGGCGCCGGCGGCGGCGAGGCGATGCGCGACGGCGTTGGCGCGCGCGTTCAGCTCGCCGTAGGTGAGCCGTTCGCCGTCGCTCGTCAGAATCGCGATGGCGTCGGGATCGCGGGCGACGTGCGCTTCGAAGAGCGCCGGAAGCGAGAGCGGCTCGATGTCGCGCGCGGTGTCGCTCCATTCGTCGAGCGGCTCCTCGCCGAGGAGGTGGAGCGGACGCGCGGCGTCGCGCGCGATCTCCTCGAGCAGGCGCACGAATCTGGTCTCGATCGCGTTGATGTCGATGCCGGAGTCGAAGTAGAAGCGCAGGGCGAAGCGCTCGTCGGGCGTGACCATGAGGCTGAGCGGGTAGTGCGTGTCGTCGCGGCCGAAGAAACCGGTGACGCGCAGCGCGTCGTCGGGGCTTTCCGTTCGGCGGACGGGGTAGTTCTGAAATCCGACGAGGGTGTCGAAGAGCTCGCCGATGCCGGCATCCTTTTGAATGCTGCCGAGAGCGGCGTGCTGGTACGGCAGCAGGGCGCTCTGCTCGGCTTGCAGCTCGGCGAGGAGATCGGCGAAGCGTTTGGCCGGATGGAGGCGCACGCGCAGCGGCACGGTGTTGATGAAGAGGCCGACCATGCGCTCGACACCGGGGAGCTCGGGCGGGCGGCCGGAGACGGTGATGCCGAAGAGGACGTCGGTGCGCCCGGTGAGGCAGCCGAGGAGGAGGCCCCAGGCGGCCTGGATGACGGTGTTGACGGTGACGTCGGCGTCGCGGGCGGCGCGCTCGATGCCGCGGCTGAGCTCCGCGCCGAGGGCGCGCTCGCGGCGGCGGCCGTCGCGCGGGCCGCGGCGCTCGGCGGCGATGCGCGTGCCTTCGTCGACGCCGTCGAGGGCCTCGCGCCACTTCGCCAGCGCGGCGCTCGCGTCCTGGCGCTCGAGCCAAGCCAGGTAGTCGCGGTACGGCGTGGCGCGCGGCAGCTCGTCGCCGCGATAGAGGGCGAGCAGCTCGTCGAAGAAGAGCGGCATCGACCAGCCGTCCATCAGGATGTGGTGATTGGTGAAGAGGAGGAGGTGCCGCTCGGCATCGAGGCGGATGAGCGCGAAGCGGAGCAGAGGGGCGCGAGCGACGTCGAAGCGCTCGGCGAGGTCCTCGGCGAGGAGGGCGTCGAGCTCCGCGTCGTCGCGCGCGGCGGTCTCGCGCCACGGAAGGGCGACGTGGCGCGGGATGATCTGCAGCGGACGCTCGCCCGCCTCCTGCCAAAACGCCGCGCGCAGGTTGGCGTGCCGCTGCAGCATGGCCTCGGCGGCGCGCCTCAGGCGCGCGGCGTCGAGCGGGCCGCTCAGCTCGACGCCGAGCTGCACGCTGTAGACGTCGTCGGAGCCGAGGGCGTGGAAGAGCAGGCCTTCCTGCAGCGCGGTCAGCGGCAGGACGTCGTCGATCGCGCCGTAGCGCTGCTGCAGGGCCTCGAGTTGCGACCGCGTGGCGTGCACGAGCGCGCCGAGGGCCGCTTCCCAGCGCTGCGCCAGCGCGCGCACCTGCGCTTCGCTGCAGTGCCGGCGCGCCCACATCCAATGCGCTACGAGGCGCGGGCCGCCGGGGCCGTCGAGGGTCATGGCGTTGAGCTCGAGGAGGTGGACGAGAGGCATGGCTTCGTCGCCGCCGCCGCCGAGAACCTCGCCGCCGCGGTCGTCGAAGCGGCCGAGGTAGTTGAAGCCGACCTGGGCGTCGCCGAGCGCGGCCATGCGCTCGCGCGTGTCGTCGTTGAGGTGACGCAGCAGTCCGTAGCCGAGGCCCGCGCCGGGAATCGCGCGCAGCTGCTCCTTCACGCGGCGGAGCTGCTCGCCTACGCTGCCGCCGCCGGCGTCGAGCGCGACGGGGACGATGCTCGTGAACCAGCCGACGGTGCGCGTGAGATCGAGGCCGCTGTCGCCCGGCTCGCGGCCGTGGCCCTCGACGTTGACGACGAGGGGCCGGCCGGCGGCGATGGCGAGGGCGGCCAGCAGCACTTCATGGATGCGTTTCGGGAGCAGTGCCGCGGTCCAGTCGCTCGGCAACGTCTGCGCGAAGTGTTCGGCGGTGGCGAAGGTGTCGGCGTCGTCGAGGCGGACGCCGGGCAGCCACTCGCCGCCGCCGGCGAGGAGGGACTCCCATCGCGGCAGTTCATCGACAGCGGCGCGGGCCTGCCCGGCGAGGAATCGTCCCCAGGCGCGCAGCGGCGTGGGCACGCGCTCGAGCCGCGGGAGCTCGCCGCGGAGCACGGCCTCGCACGCGGCCGTCAGGTCCGCGCCGAGGATCCGCCATGAGACGCCGTCGACGCCGAGGTGGTGGATGCCGGCGAGCAGGCGCCCGCGTCGCCAGACGGCGCGCAGCATCGCTCCGCCCTCGGGATCGAGCGCGCCCTCGGCCTCCTCGCGCGTCGGCGCGAGGCACTCGGCGGCGTTGACCGCGCCGCGCTCGCGGACGACGAGGCGCCCGCCGTCGAGGCGCATGCGCAGGGCGTCGTGCGTGTCGATCAGCGCCTGCAGCGCGGCGAGGAGCTGCGCCTCCGTCAGCTCCGCCGGCACCTCGAGCTCGGCCCATTGGCTGAAGGTCTTCTTCGGCCCCGGGCGATCGAGGAACCACTTCGCGATCGGCGTGGGCGGCACTTCGCCGACGCCGTCTTCGACAATGGCGTTGCCGGTGCGTCGCGCGGCCGCGGCGAGAGCCTCGACGGTCTGCTTCTGGAAGATGTCGCGCGCGGTGATGTCGATGCCTGCGCTGCGGGCGCGGCTGACGATCTGGATCGACTGGATGCTGTCGCCGCCGAGCTCGAAGAAGTTGTCGTCGATGCCGACGCCGGTGAGGTGCAATACCTCGGCGACGATGCCGCAGAGGATTTCTTCCTCGCGTGTTCGCGGCTGCGCGGCGCCGGCGCCGGCGCGCGGCGGCGCGGGAAGCGCGGCGCGGTCGAGCTTTCCGTTGGCGTTGAGCGGGAGGTGCTCGAGCGACACGAGGAACGCCGGGACCATGTAGTCGGGAAGGCGCTCGGCGAGCCAGGCGCGCAGCTCGCGCTCGGGCGCGCTGCCGACGACGTAGGCGGCGAGCTGGCGCACGCCGGGGGCGTCCTCGCGCAGCATCACGCCTGCGTCGTCGACGTCCGGATGGGCGCGCAGCGCGGCCTCGATCTCGCCGAGCTCGATGCGGAAGCCGCGCAGCTTGACCTGATCGTCGGCGCGGCCGAGGAACTCGATCGCCCCGGCGGCGTTCCATCGGGCCAGATCGCCGGTGCGGTACATGCGCGTGCCGTTGCCGAACGGATCGGCGACGAAGCGCTCCGCGGTCAGCGCGGGACGGGCGATGTAGCCGAGGGCGAGGCCGGGGCCGGAGACGTAGAGATCGCCGGCCACGCCGGGCGGCACGGGATCGATCCACGAATCGAGAATGGCGCAATCGGTGTTGGTGATGGGCCGGCCGATCGGCACGGTCGGCGCGTCGGACGGGACTTGCTCGACGAGATGCCACGTGCTGAAGGTGGTGTTCTCGGTCGGACCGTAGACGTGGAGCAGGCGCCGCGGCGCGCCGCGCTCGAGGACGCGGCGCACCCACTGGGCGTCGACGAGCTCGCCGCCGAAGAGGAGATCGCGCAGGCCGCTAAAGGCGTCGGGCACTTCGCGGGCGATCTGGTTGAAGAGCGCGGTGGTGAGGAAGAGGGTGTCGATGCGCTGCTCCCGCAACGCGGCGGCGAGCGCGGTCGGGGAGAGCGTGGTCTCGCGCGGGAGGATGACGAGCGTGGCGCCGTTCAGCAGCGCGCCCCAGATCTCGAACGTGGCGGCGTCGAAGGAGCTGTTCGAAGCCTGGGCGATGCGGTCGCCGGGACGAAGATCGACGTAGTCGGTGTCGAGGACGAGGCGCTTGACGGCGTCCTGCGGGATGGCGATGCCTTTGGGGACACCGGTGGAGCCGGAGGAGTACATGACATAGGTCAGGTCACAGGGGACAGGGGACGGGGGACAGGAGGTTTCCGGGATATTGGCGATGTCGGTGAGAACGATGCGGGCGTTGCTGTCGTCGAGCATGAAGCGGGTGCGCTCGGGCGGATAGGCGAGGTCGAGGGGGAGGTAGGCGGCGCCGGCTTTGACGATGCCGATGAGCGCGGCGATGAGGTCGGGTCCGCGCTCCATGCGCAGGGCCACGACGCCGCCGTCGACGCCGCGGGCGCGGAGGTCGTGGGCGATGCCGTTGGCTTTGCGGTCGAGCGCCGCGTAGGTCAGCGTCGTGTCGCCGCAGACGACGGCGGCGTCGTCGGGGCGCAGCGCGGCCTGCCGTTCGAAGAGCTCGGCGAGCGTAGCCTCGGGCAGCGGCGCGGCGACGCCGCGGGCAACGACCGCGCCGCCGATCGGCAGCGTGTGCAGCGGCGCGTCGGGCGCGGCGGCGGCGGACTCGAGCAGGGTGACGAACTGCGCGGCGATGCGCTCGGCGGTGGCGCGCTCGAAGAGGTCTTCGTTGTACTCGACGGCGCCGTCGAGCGTCCCCTCGGGCATCTCCGCGAGCTCGAAGTAGAGATCGAACTTCGCGGCGGAGAGCGCGGCCGGCTCGGGCGTGACTTCTAGGCTCCCCATACGCAGCAGCGGTTCGGGGATGTTCTGCACGGCCAGCATGACCTGGAACAGCGGCAGCCGCGACAGCGAGCGCGCCGGCTGCAGGGTCTCCACGACGCGCTCGAACGGCACGTCCTGCTGCTCGTACGCGGCGAGGTCGAAGCGCTTCACGCGGTCGAGGAGCTCGCGGAAGCTCGGGTCGCCGCTGACGTCGGCGCGCAGGGCGAGTGTGTTGACGAAGAAGCCGATGAGCTCCTCGAGGGCGCGGTCGCGGCGGCCGGCCAGGCCGGTGCCGATGGGGATGTCGGTCCCCGCGCCGAGCTTGCCGAGCAGCGCGGCGAGGGCGGCGTGCAGGAGCATGAACAGCGTCGCGCCGCTCTCGCGGGCCAGGGCGCGAAGGCGATCGAGCAAGGCCTTGTCGACGCGCAGCGGCACCCAGCCGCCGCGGTTCGTCGCCGCCGCGCCGCGCTTGCGGTCGCGCGGGAGCTCGAGCTCGGGGGGCGCGCCGTCGAGGGCCTGTCGCCAGAAGGCGAGCTGCCGGGCCATGCGGCTGCCGGCGTCGCTCTCGTCGCCGAGGATCTCGCGCTGCCAGAGCGCGTAGTCGGCGTACTGCACCGGCAGCGGCGGGAATTGCGGCGCGCCGCCGGCGCAGCGGGCCTCGTACGCGGCGGCGAGATCGCGCATGAGCGGCGCGATCGACCAGCCGTCGGCGGCGATGTGGTGGATGACGAGGAGGAGGACATGCTCGCGCTCGCCGGCGCGGAAGAGCGATGCGCGCAGCGGAAGCTCGCATCGTGGATCGATGGCGCGCGTCTGCTCCGCCGCGAACGCGGCGTCGTCGAGCGCGAAGCGCGCGAGCGGCGGGCGGGCCTCGACGATGTGCTGGTAGGGCACGCCGGCGTCGTCGGGAAAAATGGTGCGGAGGCTCTCGTGGCGTTCGACGACGTCGCCAATGGCCTGCTCGAGGGCCTCGGCGTCGAGCGCGCCGCGGAGGCGCAGCGCGGCCGCGGTGTTGTACGTCGCGCTCGCTCCTTCGAGCTGCAGCAGGAACCAGAGGCGCTGCTGCGCGTAGGAGAGTGGCACTTTTTCGGGACGCGGTCTCCGTGTGAGAGCGGGCGGCGCGGCTTCGTCGCCGAGGCATTTGGCCAGGGCCGCGGCGGTGGGCGCTTCGAAGAGCGTGCGGATGGCGACGTCGCGTCCGAGCCTGGCCCGGATGCGGCTCACCGCGCGCGTGGCCAGCAGGGAGTGCCCGCCGAGGTCGAAGAAGTCGTCGTCGGCGCCGACGCTGTCGAGCGACAGCACCTCCGCGAAGATCGCGCAGAGCGCCGCTTCCTCGGCCGTCGCAGCCGCGCGTCCGGAGCTCTTCCGCTCGGGCGCCGGCAAGGCCTTGCGATCGATCTTGCCGTTCGCGTTCAGCGGCAGGCGATCGAGGCGGACCCACGCCGCCGGGAGCATGTACGCGGGCAGGCGGGCGGCGAGCTCGTCGCGCGCGCGGTCGAGATCGCAATCGCCGGCGACGTAGGCGACGAGCTGCTGGGCGCGGGCGACGACGGCGCATTGGACGACGCCGGGCTGGGCGGCGAGGAGGGCCTCGACTTCGCCGGGCTCGACGCGGAAGCCGCGGATCTTGACCTGCTCGTCGGCGCGGCCGAGGTACTCGATCTCGCCGTCGGCGCGGCGGCGGGCGAGGTCGCCGCTGCGGTAGATGCGCGCGCCGGGCTCGCCGGCGTAAGGATCGGCGACGAAGCGCGACGCCGTCAGCGCCGGGCGGCCGAGGTAGCCGCGCGCCACGCCGGGACCGCCGATGTACAGCTCTCCGACGGCGCCGTCCGGCACGGGATCGAGCCCGGAGTCGAGGATGTAGAGACGCGCGTTGGCGATCGGCTTTCCGATGGGGACGATGGCGCCGCCGCTCTCCGCCGTGGCGTCGTAGACGCAGCAGCCGACGACGGTCTCGGTCGGGCCGTACTCGTTGATCAGCCGCGTTCCCGGCGCGTGCCGGCGCCAGTGCGCGAGATGCTCGTCGAAGAGGGCCTCGCCGCCGATGACGAAGCAGCGCGCGATCCCGCGATCGGGAGCGGAGTGGGCGAGGATCTCGAGGTGGGCGGGGGTGATCTTGATGAGGCTGAGGTCGGGCAGCGCCGCGGCGGCCGCGCCGAGGGCATCGACGCCGCGGTCGTCGATGAGGTAGGCGGCGCGCCCGGAGAGCAGCGGCGTGAAGAGTCCGGTGATGGTGAGGTCGAACGCCAGCGAAGAGTGGACGACGGCGCCCGCCCCCTCGGCGACGCGATACTCCGCCGCCGCCCAGGTCAGGTAGTTGGCGAGGCCGCGATGCGGAACGACGACGCCCTTCGGCGTGCCGGTCGATCCCGACGTGTAGATGATGTAGGCGGGATGCTGGGGAAGGAGCGGCGCGCGGCGATCGGCGTCATCGAGGTCGCGGGCGCCGCGCTCGACGGCGTCGTCGACGGCGATCGACGGAACGCGCGGTGGCAGGCGGTCCGCGAGCGCACGCGTCGTCAGCACGAGCAGCGGCGCGGCGTCGGCGATCATCAGCTCGAGCCGCTGCGCCGGATAGTCGGGATCGAGCGGCAGATAGGCGGCGCCGGCTTTGAGCGTGGCGATGACGGCGACCATCATCTCGACGGAGCGCTCGATGAAGATGCCGACGGAGGTCTCCGGCGCCGCGCCGGCGGCGACGAGGCGCCGCGCCAGGGCATTGGCGCGCTCGTTCAGGTCGCGATAGCTGAGCGAGGCGGCACCCGCGGCCACGGCGACGGCGTCGGGCGTGCGCTCGGCCTGCAGCTCGAAGAGGCGCGGAAAGGGAAGCTCGGCGGCGGCGCTGCTCCGCGCCGGATTGGCGTCGTGCAGCAGCCGCTGTCGTTCCGCGGCGTCGACGATCTGCAGGGCATTGACCGGCGCGTCCGCCTGCGCGGGAGCTGCGGCGAGCAGGCGCAGGAATCGCGCGGCGATGCTCTCGACCTCGGCGGAGGTGAATCGCAGCGGGTCGAAGTCGAAGCGCGCGTGCAGGCGCTCGCCGGGGACGAGCATCGCGCTGAGCGCGTAGTGCGTGGCGTCGTGGCCCTCGACGCCGGCGAGGTCGCCGCCGAAGACGTTCTCGTCGATCGGATAGTTCTCGACGACGAGCAGGGTGTCGAAGAGCTCGCCGAGGCCGGCGGCCTGCTGGATCTCGCCGAGGCCGACGTGCTGATGGGCGAGCAGCGCGCTCTGGCTTTCCTGGATCGCGGCGAGGAGTTGGGCCAGCGTTTGATCGCGGCGCACGCGCGCGCGCAGCGGCACGGTGTTGATGAAGAGGCCGATCATGTGCTCGACGCCGTCGAGCTCCGGCGGGCGGCCCGAGACGGTGATGCCGAACGTGACGTCGTCCGAGCCGGTGAGGCGCGCCAGGAGCACGGCCCACAGTCCCTGGAAGACGGTGCCGAGCGTGAGGCCGCGCTCGCGGGCCATGCGGCTCAGCGCGGCGGTGGCGCCGGCGGGAAGCTCGGCTTCCCACCGCTGCGGCGGCAGCGCGTCGCCGGCGCGCGGGCGCGCCAGCAGCGTTGGGCCTTCGACGCCGTCGAGGTAGATGCGCCACGCGGCGAGGGCGGCATCGCGGTTCTGTCCGCGCAGCCATCGCAGGTAATCGGCGTACGGCGGCGCGGGCGGCAGGGCCTCGCCGCGGTAGAGCGCGAAGAGCTCGCCGAAGAAAACGGACATCGACCAGCCGTCCATGACGATGTGGTGGCAGGTGAAGACGAGGAGACGCTGGTCGAGCAGCGCAAAGCGCAGCGACGGGCCGGCGGCGAGGTCGAAGCGCTCGGCGCGGTCGGCGGCGAGCCAGGCGGCTTCGTCGTCGACGCCGTCGATCTCGCTCCAGGGAGGGATGACGTTCTTCCGCACGATCTGCAGTGGGCGATCGCCGCGATCGCGGAAGGAGGCGCCGAGGTTGGGATGGCGGCGCAGCATGGCCTCGGCCGCGGCGCGGAGGCGGGCGGCGTCGAGCGGCGAGGCGAAGCGGAAGGCGAGCTGCACGACGTAGGCGTCGGGCGCGCTGTCGTACATGGCGTGAAAGCGCAAGCCCTCCTGCAGCGGCGAGAGCGGGAGGATATCGATCAGGTCGGGGACGGCGGCCTCGAGCTGCTCGACGTCGTCCTGCGTCAGCGCGACGAGGTCGAAATCGGAGGGCGTGTGGCCGCCGGCGCCGGCGCGCAGCTCGTCGAGCGATTGCCGCCAGCGCGCGGCGAGGGCGCGCATGGCGTCCTCGGTGAAGTGCTCCTGCGACCACGTCCAGGTCGCGGTGAGGGTGTTGCCGGTGGCGACCACGTCGATCTCCAGGAGATGCGCGAGCGGGACGGCCGGATACGGCGTGCGGGTGACGTCGACGTCGGCGGCGCCGGCGCTGAAGCGGCCGAGGTAGTTGAAGCCGATCTGCGCGGCGGCGTGGGCGAGGCGCGGAGCGGTGTCGGGGTTCAGATAGCGAAGGAGGCCGAAGCCGCGGCCGCGGCGGGGGACGGCGCGCAACTGCTCCTTGACGCGCTTCATGGCCGCGACGGCGCCGCCGCGGCCGTCGAGGGCGACGGGGTAGAGCGTGGTGAACCAGCCGACGGTGCGCGAGAGGTCGAGTTCCTCGGAGTCGCGGCCGTGGCCCTCGACGTCGACGAGGAGCGGCGTGTCCGCGGCGTGGGCCAGCGCGGCCAGGAGGACCTCGTCGGCCCTCGCGTGGAACATCTGTGGAACATTGCCGAGGGCGACGGTGAAGCGCAGCCGTCCGGCGGCGCCGAAGGTGTCGCGCTCCGGATCGAGCGCCGCGTCCGGCAGCAGCGGCCGGCCGCGCTCGAGCACGCCCTCCCAGAACGGCAGCTCGGCGACGGTCTCCTCGCGTCGCGCTTCCTCGGCCAGGCGCGACGCCCACGCCCGGAACGGCACTGGCACTGGCGCGAGCGCCGAGCCGTCGCACGCGGCGGCGAGGTCGGCGAGGAGAATCGGCCAGGAGACGGCGTCGACGGCGAGATGGTGGACGACGAGGAGCAGCCGGCCGCGGCGGAGGCGTACCGCCCGGATCACGCGGCCGGCCTCGGGATCGAGCCCGCTCTCCGCTTCTTCCAGCGCGGCGGCGACGCCGGCCATCGGCCGCGCCTCGATCACGTCGCTCGCGGCGACGCTGCCGCGCGCGCCGATGCGCAGGCTTCCGCGATCGAGGCGCATGCGCAGCGTGTCGTGCGTGTCGATGAGCGATTGCAGCGCCGAGGTCAGCGCGGCGGTGCTGATCTCGTCGGGAACGGCGGCGATCATGGCCTGGCTGAACGGGGCGATGGCGCCGCCGCGGTCGAGGAGCCAGCGCATGATCGGCGTCGGCGTCAGCTCGCCGATGCCGTCGTCGGAGGCGATGGCCGCCGGCGCGCTCACCGGCCGGGCGATCGCCGCCATGGCCTCGATGGTCTGCCGCTGGAAGACTTCGGCGGGCGTCAGGGCCAGGCCGGCCTTGCGGGCGCGGCTGACGAGCTGGATGGAGAGGATGCTGTCGCCGCCTAGGGCGAAGAAGTTGTCGGCGACGCCGGCGCGGTCGAGGCCGAGGAGGCCAGCGACGATCGCGCAGAGCGCCGCCTCGGCTTCGTTGCGCGGCTCGCGTCCGGCGCCGGCGTGGCGCTCCGGCGCGGGAAGCGCCTTGCGATCGAGCTTGCCGTTCGGCGAGAGCGGCATGGCCTCGAGCGCGACCCACGCCGCCGGGACCATGTAGTCGGGGAGGCGCTCGGCGAGGGACGCGCGTAGCGCCGCGACGTCGGCGGTTCGCGGGACGACGTAGGCGACGAGCTGCTGCGCGCGCGCCACGACGGCGCACTGGGCGACGCCGGGCTGCGCGGCCAGCACGGCCTCGATCTCGCCGAGCTCGATGCGGAAGCCGCGGATCTTGACCTGCTGATCGGAGCGGCCGAGGAAGTCGAGCGCGCCGTCGGGACGCCGGCGCGCCAGATCGCCGGTGCGGTACATGCGCGCGCCGCCGGCGAAGGGATCGGCGACGAAGCGCTCGGCGGTCAGCGCGGGGCGATTCAGATAGCCGCGCGCCAGGCCGGCGCCGGCGAGATAGAGTTCGCCGGCGACGCCGACGGGCACCGGCTCGAGCGCGCCGTCGAGGACGTAGGCGCGCGTGTTCCAGATCGGATGCCCGATCGGCGGCGTGCCCGGCGCGCGGCACGGCCAGGCGGTCACGTCGATGGCGGCCTCGGTTGGGCCATAGAGGTTGTGGAGCTCGACGTGGGGGAGGCGCGCGAAGAAGAGCGCCTGCACCTCTGCCGGCAAGGCTTCGCCGCTGCAGATCACGCGGCGCAGCGAGGCGCAGCGCTCCAGCGGCGCGTGATCGAGAAAGGCGCGCAGCATCGACGGGACGAAATGCAGCGTGGTCACGCCGTGGCGGGCGATCGTCTCGGCCAGGTAGACGGCGTCGCCCTGCCGCCGCGGCTCGGCCACGACGAGGCGCGCGCCGCGGACGAGCGGCCAGAGGAATTCCCACACGGAGACGTCGAAGGTGTACGGCGTCTTCTGCAGCACGGCGTCCGTGGCGTCGAGGCGATAGGCGTCCTGCATCCAGAGGATGCGGTTCAGCAGGCCGCCGTGCGTGTTCGGCGCGCCCTTCGGCGTGCCGGTGGAGCCGGAGGTGTAGATGACGTAGGCGAGCTGGTGGGGATGCAAGGCACGCTCGGGGCGATGGCCGCCGGCGAGATCGTCCGCTTCGCTCAGGACGACGTGAGGTCGGGCATCGTCGAGGATCTGCGCGCGGCGGGCGTCGGGGTGCTCCGGATCGAGCGGAAGGTACGCGGCGCCGGTCTTCAGCACGGCGACGATGGCCACGACGAGCTCGATGGAGCGCTCGAAGGAGATGGCCACGATCGTCTCCGCTCCGGCGCCCATCGCGGCCAGGCGATCGGCGAGGCGATCGGCGCGGGCGTCGAGCTCGCCGTAGGTCAGCGTCGTCTCGCCGAAGACGACGGCGACGTCGCCGGGATGTTCCGCGGCGCGGCGCTCGAAGAGGTCGATGACCGTCGTCTCCTCGAGCGGCCGCGCGGTGGCGTTGACCTCGGCCAGCAGGCGGCGCTCGTCCTCGAGGAGAATCGGCTGCTCCCACAGCGGCAGATCGGGATCGCTGGCCACGGCGTGCAGGAAGCGCTGGAAGCGCGCGGTCAGCGTCTCCGCGGTGGCGCGGTCGAAGCGGTCGAGCGAAAACTCGGCGCGCCCCTCGAGGCTTTCGCTCTCGAAGAGCTCGAAGGTGAGGTCGAGCTTGGCGAAGTCGGCGCGCAGCGGCTCGCGGCGGATCGACAGCCCGGGCACGGAGAGCGGCGCGTCGGGAACGTTCTGCAAGAGGAGCATGACCTGGAAGAGCGGATGCCGCGACAGCGAGCGCGTGGGCTGCAGGGCGTCGACGATGCGCTCGAAAGGGAGGTCCTGATTCTCGAGCGCGTCGAGGTCGGCGGCGCGGACGCGGGCGAGGAGCTCGCGGAACGTGGGGCGGCCGGAGAGGTTCGTGCGCAGCGTCAGCGAGTTGATGAAGAGGCCGACGACGTCGTCGAGGGCGTGGTCGTCGCGGCCGGCGACGGCGGTGCCGATGAGGATGTCGTCGCCGGCGCCGACGCGTTGGAGGAACGCCGCCAGCGCGGCGTGCAGGACCATGAAGAGGCTGGCGTTGGCGTCGCGCGCGAGCTGCAGCAGGGCGCGATGGATGGCGGGCTCGAAGCGCAGCGGCACGGTCGTTCCGCGGCCGGTGGCGACTGCGGGGCGCGGATGATCGGCGGGAAGGCTCAGCTCCTCCGGCAGATCGGCGAGCGCGCGCTGCCAGAAACGGAGCTGCTCGGCCGCGACGCTGGACGGATCGGACTCGTCGCCGAGGTGCTCGCGCTGCCACAGCGTGTAGTCGGAGTACTGCAGCTCCAGCTCGGGGAACGGCGGCGCCTCTCCGCGCATGCGCGCCGCGAGCGCGGTGGCGAGATCGCGCAGCAGCACGCCCGCCGACCAGCCGTCCGCGGCGATGTGATGGAGGAGGAGCAGCAGCACGTGCCGCTCGGCGTCGAGGCGGAAGAGCCAGGCCCGGACTGGCAGATCGCGCGTCAGATCGAACGGCGTCGCGGCGGCGTCCGCGAGCCGGTCGGGGAGCGTCTCTTCGTCGACGGCGTCGATCGACCACGGCACCGAGGCCGTGGCCACGATCTCCGCGGACGGCGTGCCGTCGTTGTCGGGAAAAATCGTGCGCAGCGCTTCGTGGCGCGCCACGACGTCATCGAGCGCGCGGCGCAGCGCGCCGATGTCGAGCGCTCCTTCGATCCGCAGCGCGGCCGGGATGTTGTAGAGCGCGCTCGCGCCGTACAGGCGATGCAGAAACCAGAGTCGCGTTTGCGAGAACGAAAGGGGAATCCGGTCGACGATCATTCGAGCTCCGGCTGGGGATTCGATCTGCGGCGCGGACGGAGAGGGGTGCGGGCTTTGCGGCCGGCGCGGAGGCGCGGGGCCAGCTCGGCGACCGTCGGAGCGTCGAAGAGCGTGCGCAGCGGCAGCTCGACGCCGAGGGCGGCGCGCACGCGGCCGGCCAGGGCCGTGGCCAGCAGGGAGTGGCCGCCGAGGTCGAAGAAATTGTCGTCGATGCCGACGCGCGCCACGGCCAGGGTCTCGGCGAAGAGGCGGCAGAGCGCCTCCTCCTCGGACGAGCGCGGCGCGCGATAGGCGGCACCGCGGAAGTCGGGCGCGGGGAGAGCGCGGCGGTCGAGCTTTCCGTTCGGCGTTGTCGGCAGCGCCGGCAGGACGACGAAGGCGGCGGGGATCATGTGCGACGGCAGTTGCTCCGCCAGCGCGGCGCGCAGCGTGCGCTCGTCGATGCCATCAGCGGCGACGAGGTAGGCGATGAGCTGCGCGCCCGCGGTGCCGTCGCGCGCGACGACGACGGCCTGGGCGACGGAAGGGTGGGCGAGGAGGGCGGACTCGATGTCGCCGGTCTCGATGCGGAAGCCGCGGATCTTGACCTGCTGGTCGAGGCGGCCGAGGAAGTCGATGGCGCCGTCGGCGCGGCGGCGGGCGGCGTCGCCGGTGCGGTACATGCGCGCGCCGGGCGGTCCGTACGGCTCGGCCACGAAGCGCGAGGCGGTCAGCGCCGGCGCGCCGCGGTAGCCGCGGGCGAGAGCGTCGCCGGCGATGTAGAGCTCGCCCGCGACGCCGGCGGGCGCCGGCTCCAGCGCCGCGTCGAGGACGTACATGCGGTAGTTCGGCAGCGGCGCGCCGATGGTCACGGCCGGCGGGGCGTCCGCGGCGACGTCGGCGTCCGTCACCTCGCGCGCGCTGGCCCAGATCGTGGCCTCGGTCGGTCCATAGAGATTGCGGACGCGGCGGCCGTGCCGCCGCAGGGCCCGGGCCAGATCGCGCGGCAGCGCTTCGCCGCCGGCGAAGACCCGCAGTCCCGCCAGCGCCTCGGCGTCGTGCTGCAGGAGCTGCGTCCACTGCGTGGGCGTGGCCTGCATTCCATCAGGCCGGAGGTCATGAATCAGCCGGACGAGCTGGGCGGCGTCGCGCGTGTCGTCGCGCGAGGCCACGATGACGGAGGCGCCGCGGCAGAGCGGGAGGAAGAGCTCGAGGATGGAGATGTCGAAGGCGATGGTGGTGACGGCCAGGAGGCGCTGCCCCGGCGCGGCGCCGGCGCCCTGCAGGAAGAGCGACAGCGCCCGGTGCTCGATCATGACGCCCTTCGGCTTGCCGGTGGAGCCGGAGGTGTAGATGACGTAGGCGGCGCTGCGCGGGGCGATGGCCACGCCGGGGTTGTGGTCCGGCGCGCCGTCGCCGTCGCCGATGTCGCGCAACACAGTCAGCGGCGCGGCGTCGTCGATCATCTGCTTCAGCCGCGCCTCGGGATATTCGGGATCGAGCGGCAGATACGCGGCGCCGCTCTTGAGGACGCCGAGGATGGCGACGACGACATCGGCGGAGCGCTCCATGGCGATGCCGACGACGGTCTCGGGCCCGGCGCCGGCGGCGATGAGACGATGGGCGAGGCGGTTCGCGCGCGCGTTCAGCTCGGCGTAACGGATCGGCTGGCCGGCGCTGGTGATGACGGCGACGGCGTCCGGCGTTCGCGCGGCCTGGCGCTCGAAGAGCTCCGGCAGCGACAGCGGCTCGGCCGGCTGCGCGGTGTCGTTGCAATCGCGAAGGAGGAGGCGGCGCTCCTTGGGGTCGAGCATTTCGAGGAGGTGGAGCGGCCGCGCCGGATCGCCGGCGATGCTCTCCAGCAGGCGCACCAAGCGGCGCTCGATGGTCCGCACCTCCTCCTCGGAGAGCACATGAGGATCGAAGGAAAAGCGGAATTCCATCTGCTCGTCGGGAAGGACCATGAGGCTGAGCGGGTAGTGCGTCCGGTCGCGGCCGGTGAAGCCGGTGAGGCGCGGCGCGCGCTCGTCCGTGGCCGCGCGCAGTGGGTAGTTCTGAAAGCCGAGGAGCGTGTCGAAGAGCTCGCCGGCGCCGGCGGCCTTCTGGATCTCGCCGAGGCTGACGTGCTGGTGGGGGAGCAGCGCCGACTGCTCGTCCTGCAGCGCGCGAAGGAGGTCGGCGAAGCGCGTTCCGGGCGCGAGGCGGACGCGCATCGGCACGGTGTTGATGAGCAGGCCGATCATCCGCTCGATGCCAGGCAACTCCGGCGGGCGGCCGGAAACGGTGATGCCGAAGACGACGTCGTCGCGGCCGGTGAGGCGGCCGAGGAGGATGGCCCAGGCCGCCTGCACGACGGTGTTGACGGTGACGCCGGCCTCGCGCGCGACGTGCTCGAGGTCGCGGCAGAGGGCGGGCGGGAGGGTGCGGTCGTGCGCGCCGTTGCCGCCCGTGCCGCGGCGCTCGCCGGCGATGCGCGTGGCCGCGTCGACGTCGCCGAGGTGCGCGCGCCATGCGGCGAGCGCCGTGGCCTTGTCCTGGCGGACCAGCCAGTCGAGATAGGTCGGGAACGATGCCGGCGCGGAGAGCGCGTCGCCGTGGTAGAGCGCGAACAGCTCCTCGACGAAGAGCGGCATCGACCAGCCGTCCATCAGCACGTGGTGGTTGGTGACGATGAGCCGATGGCGCTCGCGGCCGAGCCGCGCGAGCGTGAGGCGCAGCAGCGGGCCGCGGGCCAGGTCGAAGCGCTCGGCGCGCTCCGCCGTCATGACCGCGCCGGCATCGCCGGTGTCGGCTTCGCGCCAGCGGAGATCGACGTCGCGCGGGATGATCTGCACCGGCCTGGCGAAGCCCTCGTGCCGGACGACGGCGCGCAGGTTCGGATAGCGGCGCAGCATCTCCTCGGCCGCGCGGCGCAGGCGCGGCGCATCGAGCGGCCCGCGCAGGTCGACGCCGATTTGCGCGACGTAGGAGTCACCGTCGTCGAAGAGGGCGTGGAAAAGGAGGCCTTCCTGCAGCGCGGTGAGCGGCAGCACGTCGTCGACGTCGACGGCGTCGAGCTGGGCCTGCGTGAGCGCGACGAGCGGGAAGTCGGACGGCGTGGAGCGGCGCTCGCCGCGCTCGGCCGCTTCGACGAGCGCGCGGATGGCCGCCTCCCAACGGTTCGCCAGCGCGCGCACCTCGGTTTCGCTGCAATGGCGGCTCGCCCACATCCAGTGTACGGAGAGGCGCGGACCGTTCGGGCCGTCGACGGCGAGGGCGTTGAGCTCGACGAGGTGCACGAGCGGCATCGCTTCGTCGCCGCCGCCGCGCAAGTCGGTGCCGATGCCGTCGCTCTCGGCGAAGCGGCCGAGGTAGTTGAAGCCGATCTGCGGCGCGTCGAGCCGGGCCAGGGGCGGCGCGGTCTCGTCGTTGAGATGGCGCAGCAGGCCGTAGCCGAGGCCTTCGCCGGGTACGGCGCGCAACTGCTCCTTGATGCGCCCGAGCTGATCGGCGATCGCGCCGTCGCCCGCGTCGAGGCCGGCGGGATAGAGGCTCGTGAGCCAGCCGACGGTGCGCGAGAGATCGAAGGGCCGGTCGCCGCTCTCGCGGCCGTGGCCTTCGACGTCGACGAGCACGCGCCCGCCGGCGGCAATGACGAGCGCGGCGAGCAGCGTCTCCTGGATGCGCGCGTGGAACGCGGCCGGGACCTTCGTGAGCAGCGGCGCGGTCCACCGCTCGGGCACGATCTGCTCGAACTGTCCGGCGGTGGCGAAGGTGTCGCCGCCGTCGAGCCGCGCGCCGGGCAGCCACGGTGCGCCGCGCGCGATCAGCGCCTCCCATCGCGGCAGCTCGTCGATCACGCCGGCGTCGTGCGCGCGCTCGGCGAGGTGGCGGCCCCAAGCGCGCAGCGGCGTGCCGATGGGAGCGAGGCGCGGCCGCTCGCCGCGGAGCACGGCGTCGCAGGCGATGCGGAAGTCGTCCGCGAGGATGCGCCACGAGACGCCGTCGACGGCGAAGTGGTGGATGCCGGTGAGGAGCCGGCCGGGCGTCCGGACCGCGCGCAGCATCGCGCCGGCCTCGGGGTCGAGCGCGCGCTCGGCCTCTTCGACCGTGGCGCAGAGGCAGTCGGCGGCGCGCACGCTGCCGGGCGGATCGACGACGATGCGGCCACCGCCGGCGCGCATGCGCAGCGCGTCGTGGCGGTCGAGCAGTGCCTGCAGCGCCTCTTCGAGCTGGGCGCGCTCGATCGATTCCGGCAGCGGCAGCGTGGCCCAGTGGCTGAACGATCGCATCGATCCGCCGCGGCCGAGGAACCATTTCAGGATCGGCGTCGGCGGCACCTCGCCTACGCCGTCCTCCTCGGCGGCCATGACCGCGGGACGGGCCACGGCGGCGAGCCCTTCGATGGTCTGGCGCTGGAAGATCTCGCGCGCCGTGATCTCCAGGCCGGCGCCGCGGGCGCGGCTGACAATCTGGATGGACTGGATGCTGTCGCCGCCGAGGGCGAAGAAGTTTTCGTCGGCGCCGACCCGCGGCAGGCGCAGCACCTCGGCCACGATGCGGCAGAGGATCTCCTCGTTGCGCGTGCGCGGCTCGCGCGCGGGGCCGCGGCGGCGCTCCGGCGGCGGGAGGGCCCAGCGGTCGATCTTGCCGTTGCGCGTGAGCGGCAGGGCCTCGAGGCCGACGAAGTACGACGGGACCATGAAGTCGGGCAACCGCCCGGCAGCCCAGGCACGCAGCGCCGCTTCGTCGATGGGCGGCACGACGTAGGCGACGAGGTGCTTGTCCTCGAAGACGGTGACGTGTGCGTGCGTCACGTCCGGATGCGCGCGCAGCACGGCCTCGACCTCGGCGGGCTCGATGCGGAAGCCGCGCAGCTTGATCTGGGCATCGGCGCGTCCACGGAATTCCAGCATTCCGTCCCTGCGCCAACGAGCCAGGTCGCCGGTGCGGTACATCCGCTCGCCCTCGGCGAAGGGATCGGCGACGAAGCGCTCGGCGGTGAGCGCGGGACGGCCGGCGTAGCCGCGGGCCAGGCCGCGGCCGGCGACGTAGAGCTCTCCTTCGACGCCCGGCGGCACGGGCTCGAGAAAGCGGTCCAGGACGTAGACGCGGGCGTGCCAGAGCGGCAGACCGATCGGCGCCGCGCCGTCCGAGAGCGGCGCGCTCATCGTGGCGCAGACGGTGGTCTCCGTCGGGCCGTAGGCGTTGATCATCCGCCGGCCGCGCGACCAGCGCGCCGCCAGCTCCTCGGGACACGCTTCGCCGGCGACGATGAAGCCTTCGAGCTCCGGCGGCAGCTCGTCGAGCGAGGCCAGGACGCTCGGCGGAAAGGTGGCGTGGGTGACGCGCTGCTCGCGCAGCAACCGCAGCAGCGGCGCGCCGGCGCGCGAGGCTTCGTCGGCGACGACGAGCGTTGCCCCGGCGGTGAGGGCCATGGCCATCTCCGAGACCGAGGCGTCGAAGGTGAACGGCGCCGATTGCAGGACGCGCGAGGCGGCGGTGATGCCGAGGCGGTCGATCTGCGCGGCGGCGAGCGTGGCCATGCCGGCGTGCGCGACGACGACGCCCTTCGGCGCGCCGGTCGAGCCGGAGGTGTAGATGACGTAGGCGGCGTTGAGCGGGTGCAGCGGCGCCGAGGGATCGTGCTCCGGCGTCGACGCATCGATGGCGTCGAGGACGAAGAGCGGCCTCGCGTCGTCGACGATCTGCCGCGTGCGCTCCGCCGGACTCGCGGGATCGAGCGGGAGGTAGGCGGCGCCGCTCTTCAGCACGGCCAGGATGGCCACGATCATCTCCAGGCCGCGCTCGAAGGCGAGGCCGATCAGCGACTCCGGCGCCGCGCCGCGCGCGATGAGGAGGTGGGCCAGGCGGTTCGCGCGGCGATTGAGCTCGGCGTAGGTGAGGGAAGCGTCGCCGAAGACGACGGCGACGGCGTCGGGGCGCGCGGCGGCCTGGCGTTCCACGAGCTCCGCGACCGTCGTGCCGCCGATCCACGGCGTCGCGCCGCGGCCGCGCGCGAGCAGGGCCTGGCGCTCGTCGTCGTCGACGATGCGCAGCGCGTGCAGCGGCGCGTCGGGCGCGTCCGCGGCGGCGGCGAGCAGGCGGACGAACTGCGCGCCGATGCGCTCGGCCGTGGTGCGCTCGAAGAGGTCCTCGCTGTACTCGATGCCGCCGTCGATGCCGCCGGCGGGCGACTCGGCCAGCTCGATGGAGAGATCGAATTTGGCGATGCTCAGGGAGACGGGCTCGGGAGCGATGTCGACGTCGCGGAGGCGCGTGGCGGGGGCGGGGATGTTCTGCAGCGCCAGCAGCACCTGGAAGAGCGGCTGCCGCGACAGCGAGCGCGCCGGCTGCAAGGCCTCCACGACGCGCTCGAACGGCACGTCCTGATGTTCGTAGGCATCGAGGTCGAAGCGCTTCACGCGCCGCAGCAGCTCGCGGAAGCTCGGGTCGCCGCCGGCGTCGGCGCGCAGCACGAGGGTGTTGGCGAAGAAGCCGGCCAGATCCTCGACGGCGCGCTCGCCGCGTCCGGCGATCACGGTCCCGATGGGGATGTCCTCGCCCGCGCCGAGCTTGCTCAGCAGCGCGGCCAGCGCGGCGTGGAGGAGCATGAACAGGCTCGCGCCGCTCTCGCGGGCGATCGCGCCGAGGCGCTCGTGCACTGCGCGGCCGATCCGCAACGGCACCCAGCCGCCGCGATAGCTCGGCACGGGCGGACGCTTGCGGTCGGCCGGCAGGCGCAACTCCTCGGGGGCGCCATCGAGGGCGTCGCGCCAGAAAGCGAGCTGCTGCGCCATGCGGCTGCCGGCGTCGTCTTCGTCGCCGAGGATTTGGCGCTGCCAGAGCGCGTAGTCGGCGTACTGCACGGGCAGCGGCGCCGAGGGGCGCGAGGCGTAGGCGCGGCCGAGGTCGCGCGTCAGCGGCGCGAGGGACCAGCCGTCGACGGCGATGTGGTGCATGACGAGGAGCAGCACGTGCGTCTCTGCTGAAATCCGGAAAAGCGTCGAGCGCATGGGCAGCTCGCGGCGCGGGTCGATCGGACGGGCGGCCTCCTCGGACAGGCGCGCGGGGAGCGAGGCCTCGGCGACGTCCTCGCGGGCCAGGCGCGGGCGGGCGTCGACGACGCATTGCCACGGCACGCCGGCATCGTCGGGAAAGATCGTGCGCAGGCTTTCGTGGCGCTCGACGACGTCGCCGAGGGCCTGCTCGAGCGCGGCGGCATCGAGCGGGCCGCGGAGGCGGAGCGGGCAGACGAGGTTGTACGTCGCGCTCGGGCCTTCGAGCTGGCCGAGGAACCAGAGGCGCTGCTGCGCGTAGGACAGCGGCGGTTTCTCCGGCCGCGCCCGCGGCGTGAGCGGCTCGCCGGCGGGCGCGGCGAGACCGAGGCGGGCGGCGAGGTCGGCGACGCGCGGCGCTTCGAAGAGCGCGCGGATGGGGACTTCGCGGCCGAGCGCCGCGCGCATGCGGCTGACCGCGCGCGTGGCCAGCAGGGAATGCCCGCCGAGGGCGAAGAAGTCGTCGTCGATGCCGACGCGCTCGAGCGCCAGGACTTCGGCGAAGATCGCGCAGAGGATCGATTCCTCGCCCGTGCGCGGCGCGCGGCCGCCGGCGCTCCGCTCCGGCGCGGGGAGCGCTTTGCGGTCGAGCTTCCCGTTCGCGTTCAGCGGCAGGCGCTCCAAGCGCACCCACGCCGCCGGGACCATGAAGTCGGGCAGGCGCGCCGCGAGCGCGCGCCGCAGCGGCTCGGGCTCGGCGTCGCCGGCGATGTAGGCGACGAGCTGCTTGCCGAGGCCGCGCTCCTCGCCGAGGACGACGGCGGCCTGGGCGACGCCGGGCTGCTCGCGCAGCACGGCCTCGATCTCACCCGGCTCGATGCGAAAGCCGCGGATCTTCAGCTGCTGATCGGCGCGTCCGGCGAACTCGAGCTCGCCGTCGTCGCGCCAGCGCGCCAGATCGCCGGTGCGGTACATGCGCGTGCCGAGCTCGCCGGCGTGAGGATCGGCGACGAAGCGCTCCGCGGTCAGCGCGGCGCGTCCGAGGTAGCCGCGGGCCAGGCCGGCGCCGGCGATGTAAAGCTCGCCGAGGACGCCGGCGGCCACCGGCTCGAGCCCGGCGTCGAGAACGTAGAGGCGCGTGTTCCCGATCGACGCGCCGATCGACGGCCGCGCCGGCCACGTGTGCGCGCAGTCGCCGAGCGTCGCCGCCGAGACGACGTGCGCCTCCGCCGGCCCGTAGTGGTTGTGCAGGCGGCATTGCGGATTGCGCTCGAAGAAGGCGCGCAGCGCGGGCGTGATCTCGAGGGCCTCGCCGGCCTGGTAGATGTTCGCCAGCGCCGGCAAGCGCTCCGCGGCCTGGGCCACGGCGTCGATGACGATGTTGGGGGCGAAGAGATCGGTGACGCCGCCGTCGCGCAAAAACGCGGCGAGCGCCTCCGGCTGCAGGCGCGTCTCTTCGTCGGGAACGACGAGCGTGCGCCCGCAGAGCAACGCAAAGAGGAGCTCCTGCAGCGAGACGTCGAAGCCGATGGAGGTGAACTGCACGACGCGTCCCTCATCGCCGCCGCCGTGCGCGGCCATGAGGTTCATCAGCGTCCGCTGCGGAAGGAGGACGCCCTTCGGCTTCCCCGTCGATCCGGAGGTGTAGATCGCGTAGCAGGCGTTGAGCGGATGTGGGGCGACGCCGGGATCGGTGGCGGGCATGCGCTCGTCGATGCGCAAGGGCGCCTCGAGGACGAGCAGTGGCTTGGCGTCGTCGACGATCGCCTGCAGCCGCGCGGCGGGGTATTGGAGGTCGAGGGGCAGATAGCACGCGCCGCTTTTCAGCACGGCCAGAAAGGCGGTGGCGAGGTCGATGGAGCGCGGCAGGCGGACGCCGACGGTCTGTTCCGGTCCGGCGCCGAGGGCGATGAGCTGATGGGCGAGGCGATTGGCGCGGGCGTCGAGCGCGGCGTAGGTGATGGTCTCGTCGCCGGCGACGACGGCGGCCCGCTCGGGCGTGCGCCGGGCCTGCGCGGCGAACAACTGCGCGAGCGTGGCCGCGGGGACGGCGTGCTCGGTGGCGCGGTCGAGCAGCCGGTGGCGCTCGCCGGCATCGATGCCGCCGAGCGTGTAGAGCGGGGCGTCGATCTCCACGCTCTCCGCGAGCCGCACGAAGCGCGCGGCGACGGCCTCGGCGCGCGCGCCGTCGATGCGCGCGGCGTCGTACTCGAAGCGCAGCTGCAGCGACGGGCCGGGGACGGCGATCAGGGTCATGGCGTAGCTCGACGTGTCGTGCGCGTCGATCACGGCGATCTCGTTCATGGCGGCGAGATCGAACGGGTAGTTCTCGAAGACCATGAGCGTGTCGAAAAGCTCGCCGCGCATTTCGGCGAGGCTGACGTGGGCGTAGGCGCTCATGCGCGCCTGGCTGCGCTGCAGCGACGCCAGCAGCGAGGCCAGCGTGGCGCCGGGCTTCACGCGCACGCGCAACGGCACGGTGTTGATGAGGAGGCCGATCATCTGCTCGACGCCCGGTACCTCGGCGGGGCGCTCGCTGACGGTCACGCCGAAGAGGACGTCGTCGCGCCCCGTGAGGCGCGCCAGCAGCACGGCCCACAATCCCTGCAAGACGGTGTTGAGCGTCAGCCCGTGCTCGCGGGCAGCGTTTTGGAGGCGCTGCGTCGCGCCCACGGGGAGCGACGCGCGCACGCTCCGCGGAACGGCGGCGCGGCCGGCATTGCGCGCGCCGGCGAGCCGCGTCGGCTCCTCGATGCCGGCGAGGTAGTCGCGCCAGGCATCGAGCGCTTCGGCGCGGTTGCGCGTGCGCAGCCAGGCCAGGTAATCGGCGTACGGGCGGACGGGCGGCAGGGCCTGGCCGCGGTAGAGCGCCAGCAGCTCGGCGAGAAAACGCGCCGTCGACCAGCCGTCCATGAGGAGGTGGTGGTTCGTGAAGAGGAGCACGCGCCGGCCGATGAGCGTGAAGCGCAGCAGCGGCGCGCGGGCGAGGTCGAAGCGCTCCGCGCGGTCGGCGGCGAGGACGTCGTCGAGGGCGCCGTCCTCGACTTCGCGCCACGGCACGTCCGCCTGGCGCGGCACGACGAAGAGCGGACGCCCTCCGGCCGTGCGCGCCACGGCGCCGCGCAGATTGGCGTGGCGTTGGAGCAGCGCCTGCGCGGCGTCGCGCAACCGCGCGGCGTCGACGTCGCCGGCGAGCTCGATCTGCAGCTGCACGAGATAGAGGTCGGGCCCGTGGCCGTCGTAGAGGGTGTGAAAGAGCAGGCCTTCCTGCAGCGGCGACAGCGGCAGGACGTCGTGCAGTCCCGGGCAGGCCGCTTCGAGCTGCTCGACCTCGGCTTGGGCGAGATCGGCGAGCGGGAAGTCCGACGGCGTATGGCCGCCGGCGCCGCGCCGCTCGACGGCGTCGACGAGCGCTTCGAGGGCGCGCTTCCATCCGCCGGCGAGCGAGCGCACGTCGCCTTCGCTGAGGTGCGCGGGCGCCCACGTCCATCGCGCGGTCAGGCGCGGGCCGTCGAGCGTCCAGGCGTCGATGTCGAGCAGATGGAAGAGCGGCATCCCGTCGTCGGCGCCGGCGTCGAAGCCGTCGCCGTCGTCGAAGCGGCCGAGGTAGTTGAAGCCGATCTGCGGCTCGGCGTGCAGTGCCAGGCGATCGCGCAGCAGGCCGTAGCCGAGTCCCTTCCCCGGCACGGCGCGCAACTGTTCCTTGACGCGCTTGAGCGCGGCGACGGCATCGGCGCCGCCGGCATCGAGGGCCACGGGGAAGAGCGACGTGAACCAGCCGGCGGTGCGCGAGAGATCGAAGGCATCGGACTCGCGCCCGTGCCCTTCGACCTCGGCGGCAATCGGCGCGCCGACGGCCGCGGCCAGCGCGGCCAGGAGGACGTCGTTGATGCGCGCGTGAAATGCGGCCGGCACGCTGGTGAGCAGCGGCGCGGCGATGGCCGCGGGAATCTCGATCGTCAGCGCGCGCGCCGTGCCGAAGACGTCGCGGCGCGGATCGAGCGCCGCGCCGGGCACGAGCGGCCGTCCCGCGGCGACGATCGCTTCCCACGCCGGCAGCTCCGCGACGACGTCGTGCGCGGCGAGGTGTTGGGCCCAGACGCGGAACGGCGTCGCCGCCGGCTCGACGCGAGGCCTCTCGCCGCGCATCGCCGCCGCGCACGCGGCCTCGAGATCGGGCCCGAGGATGCGCCACGTCACGCCGTCGACGGCGAGGTGATGAACGACGAGGAGCAGCCGTCCCTCTTCGGGGAACCAGACGGCCTGCAGCATGCGGCCTGACTCGGGGTCGAGGCCGGCGACGGCGTCGGCCTTCGCGACGTCGCGGTGCAGACAGGCGCGGGCGTCGACGGCGCCGCGCGGCGCGATGTGCAACGACGTGCCGCGCACGCGCAGGCGCAGGACGTCGTGGGCGTCGATGAGGGCCTGCAACGCGGCGGCGAGCTGCACCTCGCCGATGTCCTTCGGAACGCGCAGCAGCATCGATTGATGGAAGTGCCGGAAGTCTCCGCCGCGCTCGAGGAGGGCGCGGATGATCGGGGTCGGCGCAACCTCGCCGGCCGCGGTGGCCGCGTCCCAGCGCGGCGCGGCGGCGGCGTCGAGGCGGCGCGCGGCTTGCGCGAGGGCCTCCACGGCAGGATGGCGGAAGATGTCGCGCGGCTCGAGCTCCAGACCGGCCCGGCGCGCGCGTGTGACGAGCTGGATGGCCATGATGCTGTCGCCGCCGAGGATGAAAAAATTGTCGTCGATGCCGACGCGCTCCAGTTTCAGCACCTCGGCGAAGAGCGCGCAGAGGGTCTCTTCGACTGGTCCGCGCGGCGGACGATAGGCGGCGGCCTCGCGCTTCGGCGCCGGCAGGGCCCGGCGATCGAGCTTGCCGGCCGGCGTGAGCGGGAGCCTCGGCAGGGCCACGAATGACGACGGCACCATCGACTCCGGCAGCCGCGCCTCGGCGGCCCGGCGCAGCGCGGCGCGGTCGATGCCGGCGCCGGGCAGCGACACGACGTAGGCGACGAGCTGGCCGTCGTGCGCCGTCACCGCCGCCTCGGCAATCTCCGGCAACGCTGTCAGCACGGCCTCGACCTCGGCCGGCTCGATGCGCACGCCGCGGATCTTCAACTGCTGATCGGCGCGGCCACGGAATTCCAGAAGTCCATCGTTACGCCAGCGGGCCAGGTCGCCGGTGCGGTACATGCGCGCGCCCTCGGCGAACGGATCGGGGACGAAGCGCTCCGCGGTCAGCGACGGACGGCCGAGGTAGCCGCGGGCCAGGCCGGCGCCGCCGATGTAGAGCTCGCCCGTGGCCCCGGCCGGCGCGAGCGCGAGGCCGGCGTCGAGGACGTAGAGGCGATAGCCGGGCAGCGGCGCGCCGATCGGCAGCGGCGCATCGCCGGTGTCGCCTTCGACTTCGTAGGCCGAGGCGTCGATGCAGGCCTCGGTCGGACCGTACATGTTCAGCACGCGGCGGGCGATGCCGGCGGCAGCGATGGCGCGGGCCAGGCGCGGCGGGAGGACCTCGCCGCCGACGAGGAGCGTGGCGAGCGACAGGGACAGCTCGCCGTCGCGCAGCAGGCTCTCCATTTGCGCGGGTGTGGCGTCGAGGATGGTGATGCCGTGGCGCTTCGCGTAGGCGGAAAGGCGCGCGGCATCGTCGCGGATAGCGTCGGGGACGAGGACGCACGCGGCGCCCGCGGCGAGCGGGCAGAGGATCTGTTCCAGCAGGGGGTCGAAGGCGATGGAGGTCGTCGCGGCATAGCGGGTTGCCGGTGTCACGCCGAGGAACTTTGCGAGGGTGCGGAGTTTGTGGGCGAGGGCGCGGTGCTCGACGACGACGCCTTTCGGCGCGCCGGTGGAGCCTGATGTATAGATGATGTATGCCGGGTGCTCGGGGCGGAGGGCCGAGGCGCGCCTTTCTCCGCGCGCGGGGAAAGAGTCGAGGCTCTCGAGTACGAGCAGCGGTTTGGCCTCGGCGACGATGGCCTCGACGCGCTCGCGCGGCAGGTTCGTGGCCAGCGGGAGAATGGCGGCGCCGCTCTTCAGGATGGCCAGAAGAGCGACGACCATGTCGATGGAACGATCGAGGGCCAGGCCGATCACGCGCTCCGGCCCGGCGCCGCGGTCGATCAGCGTGGCCGCCAGCCGCTCCGCGCGCGCGTTCAGCTCGCCCGAGGTCAGCGACTCGTCGCCGCAGATCAGCGCCACGGCTCCGGGATCGCGCGCGGCGATCAGCTCCGGCACGGTGGCCTCGGCGGCGGCATCGTCCGTGCCGCGGCCGTAGTCGAGCAGCGTTTCCCGCTCGCCGTCGCCGAGGATGTCGATCGCATGCGGCGCCGCCGCGCCGAGCTGCCGCAGGACGGCGACGAAGCGCGCCTGATGCGCGGCCAGCGCCGCCTCGTCGTAGTGATCGGGATTGCCGATGAAGTCGATGCGGACGTCGCCGTCGCCGCCGCGGTCGTAGACGGCGATCTCAAGATCGCGGACGCGCCAGTTGTTCATGTTGTGCGCGGCGGCCTTCAGCCCGGCGAAGCGGAAGTCGTAGTCGAACGGCATCACGTTCACGCTCACGCCGTAGGGCTGCTCGCCGGGCTGCAGGGCCAGATCGCGGCGCAGCTCCTCCTCGCCGTAACGCTGGTGGGCGAGGATGGCGCGGATCTCTCCGGCGCTCTGCTGCACGAGGGCCGCCCCCGTGGCGCCGGGCTCGATGCGCAGGCGCAGCGGCAAGACCTTCGAGAAAAAGCCGACGACGCGGCGGGCCTGCGCGGTTGCGCGGCCGGTCACGGCCAGGCCGAGGACGATGTCGCGGCGGCCGGTCATGCGCTGGAGGTAGATGCCGGCGGCGGCGACGAGCACCTGCGGGAGCTTCGTGCCGAGGGAAACGCCGAAGGCGCGGAGCTCCTCGACCAGGGCGCGCGGAACGTAGGCGATGGAGCGGACGAAGCCGTCGGGGCGCGACGGCGCGCGGCCCGAGAGCGTCACGGCCCCGGCCGCGCCGCGCAGCCGCTCGCGCCAGAATTCGCGCGCCGCGGCGTACTCCGGCGACAGTTTGTAGCGCTCGTCCTCATCGAGCGCGTCGAGCCACGAGCCGGTGGAGCGGACCTCGGCCGGCAACCCGGCCGCCAGGCTCGAGTAGCACGCCGCGACGCGCTGGGCGATCATCCAGAGGCTGACGCCGTCGACGCAGAGGTGGTGATAGCGCGCGTACCAGAGCGTGCGGTCGGGGGCAATTTTGAAGAGGGCGTAGCGGAAGAGCGGACCGCGGGCGAGGTCGAAGGTCTCGTCCATGTCGGCGCGCATCCAGGCCTCGGCCCGGCCGCGGGGATCGGGATCGCCGGTGAAGTCGAACACGGGCACGACGCAGGGCGGCGGCGCGGCCCGGAGGTGCTGGCGCGGGCCGTCGTCGGTGTCGATCACGCAGAGGTGCAGGGCATCGGCGGAGCCGACCACGCGGCGCAGGGCGGCCTGGAACAGCGCGGCATCGACCTCCCCGAAGATCTCCAGATATTCGCCGATGTTGAAGGGGGCGCCGTCCGGCTGCAGGGTCTGGGCGAGCCAGACCCCGGTCTGGGTCTCGGAGAGGGGACGCAAGTGTCGCGGCCTGCCGTCCGACACGACGGCAGCACGCACAGGCGTGGTCATCGGGAACTCCTCCTGCTCTCTGGAACTACGGACTTTTAATAATGCAGTTAAGAAATAATTAGTGCAAGATGCGGGTATTTTGCCTACGGCTTCGTGGGAGAGCCGTCGAGGAGCAGGGGCAGCCCGTCCTTGCCGCCGACGACGATGATCTTCGCGTTCGGCGACTTGGCCAGCTCCAGGGTGGCCTCGATGCCTTTCAGTTTCAGGTACTGATCGGAGATGCTGCCGGCCACGGCCGACTGGAAGCGCCGGATGCCGCCACCCTCGATGGCCTTGCGGTCGGCCTCGAGCTTCTCGCGCAGGAGCCGGTATTCGTACGACGCGGCCAGCTGCTTCTGCACGATCTTGTCCTGGATGGCCGCGCGCACCTCGGCCGGCAGGCTGACGTTGCGGATCAATACGTCCTCGACGATGACGTAGCTCTCGCGGTTCTGCTCGGGATAGAAGCGCGACATCAGGACCTGCCTGGTCTTGGCCCGGATGGCCTCCTGGATCTCCAGCCGCCGCGGCGAGTAGAGGGCGTCGGCCTCGTAGCGGGCCATCTCCTCGCGGGCGTAGGAGCCGATGATGGGGATGATGAGCGTGTCGACGTAATGGGGGCCGATGTCGCGATGGAGCTTGCCGAGGTCTCTCTCGATGGGCTTGAAGCGGATGGTGATCTCGGCCTTGACGTCGAGGCCGTCGCTGGTCAGCACGTCGTACGTGTGCGAGACCTGCTGCAGGCGGATGTTGTAAATCTCCATGCGGTCCCACGGCGCGATCACGTGCATCCCCTCGGAGAAGGGATAGGCGAGGGGGACGTTCTTGCGCTTGAGGTTCTCGCGCAGCAGGCGCGGCTCGCCGGTGCGGTCGGCGTCGATGCGGCCGATGTAGGGGCGGTTGTCGGACGACACCGTAACCGTGCCGCCGCCGAAGCGCCGCCAGAGCACGCCGGCCTCTCCGGAGCCGACGGTGACGAACATTTCGTCGGCCAGGTAGACGCAGAGCGTCAGGAGGATGAGCGTCCAGAGGCTGATGGCCACGGAGTGCGCGCGCAGCCATCGGCGCGGGCGGGTCCACCAGCGCGGGCGAGGGGCGGGGGCATCAGGCAACGCGCTCATCGCTGACGATCCTCCCCTCGTCCATCTTCAGCAGGCGGTCGGCGTCGCCGAAGTATTTGTCGTCGTGGGTGACGGCGATGACGGTCCGGCCGGCGCGTTTGAGCAGCGGCAGGATCTCCTTGTAGTACTTGCGCCGGAAGCCGGGGTCCTGATCGGCGGCCACCTCGTCGAAGATGTAGATGGGCCGGTCCTCGAGCAGGCTGACGAGCAGGGCCAGGCGCTTGCGCTGGCCGCCGGAGAGGTCGAGGGTGTCGAAGGTCTTGCCCTCCACGCGGGTCTTGCCGGTCAGCTCGATGAGCTCGATGCGGCGGTCGATCTCCTCGACCGGCACGTCGTAGAGGCCGTAGAGGCGGTTGAAGAGATGGAAGTCGGTGAAGACGGTGGAGAAGAGGCTGCGGTACGACTCGTACCGGCGCGGCGTGAGGGCCTTGCCGTCGAGGCGGATCACTCCCTGCTGCGGCGCGTAGAGCGCGGTGAGGAGCTTGAGGAAGGTGGACTTGCCGCTGCCGTTGCCGCCGGCGATGAAGATGATCTCGCCGGCGTGGATGGTGAGATCGATCGGACCGACGGTGAAGCTCGCGCCGCCGCGGTCGTCGTAGTGAAAGACGACGTTGTCGAGGGTGATCGTCCGGAAGGAGGCGAGCGGCACGACCTCGCCGTTCGTCGCGCTCGCGCAGCGGTCGAGGGCCTGCTCCAGGGTGAAGATGTTCTCGCAGGCGGCGTTCGAGACGGCGATGGTCGGAATCATGCTCATGGCGCCGGAGATCGGGCCGGCCAGGAAGAGCACGGCCGTGGTGATCTTCACGATCTGCTCCGAGTACGTCGGGCTGAGGCGCGGGACGACGAAGACGATCACGGCCAGCAATAAATAGAAGGAGACCTGCGACAGGATGAAGCTCGTGCTGATCCCGGCCGTGGTGTGGCTCTTCAGACCGGCCACGGAGCGGGAGATCTCCTCGAAGTGCTCGAAGAGGTCGTTGCTGCGCTTCCGGTTCAGGCGCACTTCCTTGAAGCCCTCGAGGAAGTTGGTGAGAGTGTCGAAGAGGTGGTTCTCGCGCAGCATCGACTCGTGCAGCTCGGCGTTGAGCTCCTTGTTGCGCCGCAGGAACGAGCCGGCGATGAGGAACGTGCTGATGGCCGTGAGGACGAAGGCGATGGGGGAGAGGACCAGGACGTAGACGGCGGTGAAGACGATGAGGATGGAGGCCTGGGCGCCGACGACGAGCGACAGCGCGGCCTGGGAGATGGTGGTGGTCTCCTTGGTGATGCTGGCGTAGATGCGCGTGCGGCCGATCTCCTCGAGGGGCTCGAGGTCGCAGCGGCGGATCTTGTCGGCCAGACGGACGCGCAGGTGGTCGAGGATCTTCTCGACCTCGGTGAGGGCCGTGACCATGAAGTGCTTGAGGCCGACGGCGTAGATGGCCACGGTCAGGATGAAGAGGAGGAGGAGACGATCGCTGGACTCGCGGTGCGCGGCCCTGGTGGCGGCGACGTTGATGATGGCCAGGACGAGGGCGTTGCTGAGCCCGGCCACGGCGGACACCACGACGAGAGAGCGAAACGAGAGCTTCGACTCCCTTCGAAGCAACTCCAGCAGTCTCATTCAGCCTGTTTTTTGGACGTGGCGCGGGGGAAATAGCGGCGAAACAACGGGGTCAGGGGTGGCCGCGGCGCGCGTCGCCGCGGCCGTGCTCGATCACTCTTTGGTTTTCTCGAACTTCCACTCGTGCCCTCTTCGATCGACTTCGAAGAAATGCTCGTAGAGGTTCTTGCCGGTGACCGACTTCGAGTAGGCGTCGGCGCCGACGACGAACCAGCCGATGGGGCCGAAGAGGGCCCGGGCCAGGAAGCCGGCGGCGACGTGCAGCGTGGCCGACCTGAGCTTCCCTTCGGCGACGAGGCTGGCGCCGGGCAGGATGGCCAGGTCGCCGACGGCCTTGACGCCGTTGACCAGGAGGCGGCCCGGAGTCAGATGCCCCGGCTCTTCGTAGTGTTCGTCGTGCTTGCGGTGTTCGGAGGTGTGTGTGGCCATGTCTCTCCCTTCTTCATGCGCGGTAGTCGTTCGCGGCCGATGCGGCCGCTTCGCTGTCCTCTTCCGAGTCGGCATTTAATACCCGCCTTAAATACTAAGTCAAGAGTGTACAAAAGGCAAGCCATATAGAAACTTGTCGTGAATTGCTACCGACCGAGTCCGGTAGGGGCGCACAGCGTGCGCCCAGGACAGACAAACGGCCGCGGCTCTGCTGGGCGCCGGAGCGAGCTACCGCTCGGCTGCCCGCCGGTCGTACTCCGCGGCGCGGTCGAGGAAGGACTCGATCGAGCGCGCCAGCGACAGCTTCTCGCCCATCTCCGTGGCCTTCGTGAACTCCCCGCGCAGGCGCTCGGCCTCGGCCAGGTAGTAGTCGCGCAGGCCGGTCTCGATGTGGAACTCAGGGTACTTCTCGGCGAGCGTGCGCATCCACTCCTCGACCTGGCGGCGGCGGTCGCGGTCGCCGATGCCGTTGCGCAGGTCGTCGAGCAGCGTCTTCACCACGCCGCTCAGGATCTGCGATTTCTGGTCTGTGACGGGCGACTCGCTCATGGGCGGGGCGATCTTAATACAATGCGGCGCGCGTGAAGGTCCTCATTGCCAACCGCGGCGAGATCGCCGTGCGCGTCATCCGCGCCTGCCGCGAGCTCGGCTACCCCACCGTGGCCGTCTACTCCGAGCCCGACCGCGCCGCGCTGCACGTGCTCCTCGCCGATCAGGCCATGCCCGTCGGTCCGGCACCGTCGCGCGACAGCTACCTGCGCATCGACCGCATCCTCGACGCCGCGAAGAAAACCGGCGCCGAGGCCGTCCATCCCGGCTACGGATTCCTCGCCGAGAACGCCGCGTTCGCGCGCGCCTGCCGCGACGCAGGCCTCATCTTCATCGGCCCGTCGCCGGAGTCGATCGAGGCCATGGGCTCGAAAACCGAGTCGCGGCAGCGGATGCAGGCGGCCGGCGTGCCGGTCGTCCCCGGCCTGACCGAAGCCGTCCGCTCCGTCGACGAGATCGCCGACTTCGCGCGGAGCTCCGGCTATCCGATCATGATCAAGGCCAGCGCCGGCGGCGGCGGCAAGGGGATGCGCTTCGTCGAGCGCGAGGCCGACCTCCGCGGCGCCTTCGACCGCGTCACCAGCGAGGCCCAGTCGTTCTTCGGCGACGGCTCCGTCTACGCGGAGAAATTCGTCGCCACGCCGCGGCACATCGAGGTGCAGATCGTCGGCGACCAGCACGGCAACGTCGTCCACGTCGGCGAGCGCGAGTGCACGCTGCAGCGGCGGCATCAGAAAGTCGTCGAGGAATGCCCCTCGCCCGTCGTCGACGACGACCTCCGCGCGCGCCTCGGCGCGATGGCCGTGAAGGCCGCCGCCGCGGTCAACTATTACTCCGCCGGCACGATCGAGTGCCTGATGAGCCCCGACAAGCAGTTCTACTTCCTCGAAATGAACACGCGCCTGCAGGTCGAGCACCCGGTGACGGAGATGGTCTGGGGCGTCGACCTGGTCAAGGAACAGCTCCGCGTCGCGCGCGGCGAAAAACTTTCGCTCAAGCAGGAGGAGCTGACGCCGAGCGGCCATGCCATCGAGTGCCGCATCTACGCCGAGGACCCGTCGCGGAAGTTCGCGCCGTCGCCGGGCGTCATCCGCTACCTCAACCTGCCGCAAGGTCCGGGCGTGCGCAACGAGAATGGCGTCTACACCGGCTACAACGTGCCGGTCTTCTACGACCCGATGCTGTCGAAGCTCATCGCCCACGCGCCGACGCGCGCGGAGGCGATCGCGCGCATGCGCCGCGCGCTCGTCGAATACCGCGTCGACGGCATCGAGACGACGATCCCGTTCTTCCGCTTCATCATGGATCACCCCGACTTCCGGGCCGGGAAGTTCGACACGGGCTTCATCGACCGCGTGCTACCGCAGATGTCGCTGGAGGCGGCCGACGGCCACGTCGACGCCGCCATCGCCGCCGCGGCGATCATGGCCTTCGAGGAGTCGCAGCAGATCCAGCTCCCCGAGGAGAGCGAGTCGCGCTGGAAGCGCACCGGGCGCGTGGAGGCGCTGCGATGAGGTTCGTGGCCCGGCACAACGGCGTCGACACGCCGGTGGAGGTGGAGCGCCACGGCGGCGGCTACCGGGTGAAGCTCGGCGAGCGCACGATGCACGTCGACCTCGGCGCGGCCGGGCCGTACATCCGCTCGCTGCGGCTCGAAGACGGGACGCAGTACGCGCTCATGCACCACCGCGACGGGAACACGCACCAGATCTCGCTGAGCGGCGCGTCGTACGTGGTGGAGATTTTCGATCCGCTGTCGCTGATGCGCCGCCGCGCCGAGGACGACATGGGCGGCCACGGCGTGATCAAGGCGCTGATGCCCGGCCGCATCGTGCGCGTGCTCGTGGCCAAGGGCGAGAGCGTGGCCAAAGGCGCGGGACTGCTCGTGCTCGAGGCCATGAAGATGGAGAACGAGATCCAGGCGCCGACCGACGGCGTGGTCGACGAGGTGTACGTCGAGGCGGGGCAGACGGTCGACGGCGGTGCCGAGCTGATCCGCGTCGGCAGCGGCGCCGGTTAAAATAACCACTCATGTCCGTAAACGAGTCTCCAGAACTGCTGCTGCAGTACCGGCTTGGCGACCGCCTCGGCAACTCGGTTTGGAAAGCGGAGGACACGCGCAACGGCCGCCAGGTCGCGGTCAAGATCCTGGCCCGGCAGCTTCCGCGCGACGCCGCCAAGCGCGAGGCCCTGGTGCGCGAGGTCCGCCTCGGCGCGGCGCTGTATCACACCTCGCTCGTCAACATCATCGAAGTGGCCCCGGCCGGCGACGCCCTGATCCTGGTCACGGAATTCGTCGAGGGACAGCCGCTGGCCGCCGCGCTGCACGGCAAGCCGGTGGACCGCGAGACGTTTTATCGCGTGGCCTACCAGATCGGCGACGCCCTCAAGCTCCTGCACGCCAAGGGCGTGATCCACGGCAACGTCGGCAGCGACGCGGTGCTGCTCATGGCCAACGGGCAGGCCAAGCTGGGCGGCTTCAACCTTTCCACCTTTCTGCAGAGGAAGGAAGGCATGCCTTCCGCCTTTCAGCAACGGGGCAGCGACGACCGGGCCGTGGCCTACATGGCCCCGGAGCAGATCACGAATCAGCCGGCCACGGCGCAGACGGACATCTTCTCGCTCGGCCTGGTGCTGTTCGAGATGGCCACGGGACGGGCGGCGTATCAGGGGCTGACGGCCGCGGAGATCGCCCGGAAGATCGTGGGCGAGCAGCCGCCGAATCCGAAGTCGCTCAACGGCAACATCGACAACGCCATGCTCACGCTGATGGGGCGCTGCCTGTTCAAGGATCCGTTCCGGCGCTACAAGGATGGGCGCGCCTTCGTCGACGAGGTGGTGGCCGCGGACGCCGAGGCCGCGAAGTTCGCCGCGGAGATCGCCCGGCTCGGCGTGGCCCCCACGCCGGCGCAGCTGGCCTCGAAGCCGCGCAACTCCATCCTCCTTCTGGCCGACATCGAAGGCTACGTCGAGCTGGAGCACGATCCCGGCACGGCCTCGAAGGCCGCGGCGCGGCTGCAGCAGATCGTCGGCGAGGCGGTGTATCTGTTCGAAGGAGAAGTGGTCGATCCGTTCGGCCCGCGCGTGGCCGCGGAGCTGCCGACGCTCGAGAGCGCGCTCGAGGCGGGGCGCAAGGCGGAGTTCGACGTCTCGCAGCAGGAAGGCGACCAGATCCCCATCCGCATGCTCCTGCACTGCGGCGACGTGATGACGAAGGACGGCGAGGTGGTCGGCGAAGCGGTGACGAGAGGCTTCGAGGCGCTGCAGTCGCTGGCGTCGTCGCGGCTTTACATGACCGAGGAGCTGGCCAAGCGCGCGCGCGGAAGCGTGCGCCTGCACGACGCCGGCGCGCGCGCGGGGATGAAGCTGTACGAGATCGTCGCGCCGGAGCCGAAGAGCGAGACGAAGACGGAGATCGACACGGCCGCGCTCGAGGCCGCGGAAGCCGAGGAAGAGGCGCGGCGGCTGGCGGCGATCGCGGCGGCGAAGAAGCGGCGGCTGATGTTCGCGGCTGTCGCCGCGGCGGTGATCGTCCTGATCGCCGGGACGGCGGTGGTGCTGATGAATCGGCGTCCCACGCATCTCGTCGCGACGACTGCGCCGAGGCCGCTGCCGCCGGCGTCGGCGGCGACGCCGCGCAAGATCCTGGTGACGATGAATGACGGCGATCCCGCCATCGCCGCCCGCGCCGCCACGATCCACAACGCCACGCTGGAGATCCTCCGCGGCTTTCCCGAGCTGCGCATCGCCGACGCCGCCGGCCCGGACGTGACGCCGTTCACCGAGACGCTGCGCGGTCCCGACGCCGCCGCGGCCATCGAGGGTGTGGTGCAGGCGGTGAGCGCGAAGCTGAAGCTGCCGGCCCGCCCGCTGTGGCAGGCCTCGGCGCTGAACGCGTTCGCCGACGCGGTGGAAGCGATGGGAGCCAACGACGCGGCGAAGACGGACGCGTCGCTGCGCGCGGCCACGACCGCCGATCCGAATTTCCTGGCCGCGCACGTGATGGCCATGCGCTTCTTCGACAAGCAGGGGAAGGAGAGGGATGCGCTGGACGCGGCGAAGCGCGTGGCCTCGCTGGAGCCGTCGAACGCCGACGCCGCGCGCACGATCGCCCGCGCCGGCATCCGCGCCGGCGACCTCGGCACGGGCCTGGCCGCCTACGCCACGGTGCTGCACAAGGTGCCCAATGACCTCGAGGCCCTGAACACGATCGGCCGCTACGCCTGCGCCGTCCCCGACGCGGCGAAGTTCGGCACGATCGTCGGCCGCGTCTCGCAGCCGTTCGCCGCCGTGCAGACGCCCGATCTCCTCCTCGCCTCCGGCCGGATCGACGAGGCGGCCAGCAAGTTCTACGAACTCGAGCGGCAGACGCCGTCGAACACCGCCATCGCCCTGAAGATCGGCCGCATGGCGGTCCTGCGCCACTCCACGGAGATCGCCGAGATCGAGGTGAAGAAGCTGCAGGATTCCGATCCGCTCTACGGATACCACGTGCTGAAGGCGTACGTGGCCGCGGCGAAGAACGACAGGGCCGGCGCGGCCAACGAGCTGAAGACGGCCCAGACGGCGTCGGTGGCCGGCGACGATTTCTGGACGTGCGCGGCCGAGGTCGCGGCGATCTCCGGCGACGCGCGGGGAACGCTCGACGCGCTGGAGCGCGCCGCCGCGCGCAAGGAGCCGACGGCGAGCTACATCCTCGCCAATCCGCTGTTCCGCTTCCTGGCCAACGAGCCGCGTTTCGCCAAGGTGCGCGAGGCCCTGACGGCGGAGCGGAACGAGATCCGCGCGGCGTTGGCGAATATCGCGCTATAAAGGCGCGCATGATCGTCACCGCCAAGCTCACGTTCTCCGCCGCGCACCGGCTCAACAATCCGAAGTACGACGCGGAGTGGAACCGCCGTACGTACGACAAGTGCGATAACCCCCGCGGCCACGGGCACAACTACACGCTGCAGGTGAGCGTGAAGGGACGGATCGATCCGGAGACGGGGATGGTGATCGACCTGAAGAAGCTGAAGGACATCGTGCGCGAGCGCGTGGTCGACCGCGTCGATCACACGAATCTCAACGAGGACGTCGACTTTCTCGCCGGCGTCATCCCCACCGCGGAGAATCTGGCTCGCGCGTTCTGGCAGCAGCTCGCCGGAGCGATTTCGGACGGGGAGCTGTACGAGGTGGCGCTGCAGGAGACGGAGAAGAACTCGGTGAGCTACCGCGGAGAGGACGAGCGATGAATTACGACCTGGCCATGATGGCCCTCGACGGCCTGACGCGCGCGCCGATGTCGGTGCGCGTGGAGCGCGGGCGGGTGACGATCTCCGGCGAGGCCGCGGCGTTCAAGGAGCTGGCCCGCCTCTGCCTCCTCCTCGGCGGGGCGGGCGGAGGGGAGGAGTCGTTCGAGCTGCAGCCGTCCGTGCACGTTGGCAAGGAGTCGCCGGGGTTGAAGCTGGAGCTGTCATGATCGACGCGCTGTATCAGCACATGGAATGGGCCGATGCCGCGGTGTGGCGCGCGATCGCCGCCACACCCGAGGCGGAGAAGGATGCGAAAGTGCGCGAGCGCATGCTGCACATCCACAGCGTGCAGCACGCCTATATCTTCGTGTGGCGCGGCGTCGAGCCCGTGATCCCCGGCTCGGCGCATTTCCCCGACCTGCAGTCGATCCGCGACTGGGGCCGCGAATACTACCGTCTCCTCGTCGATACGCGGAATCTCGATCCGTCACAGCTCGATCGGCCATTCCCGATTCCGTGGGCGAAGCGCCTCGAGGAGCAGACAGGCCGCCCCTTCAGCAGCGTGACCCTGCGGGAAACGCTGCTGCAGATCCCGATGCACAGCCATTACCACCGCGGCCAGGTGAACACCCGCCTGCGCGAGCTCGGCGGCGAGCCGCCGCTGGTCGATTTCATCGCCTGGACGTGGTTCGGGAAGCCGGCGCCGGAGTGGCCGTAGCGAAGCGCCGGCGAGACCGCCGGCGCTCCTACGATTCGTAATCCGGCGAGTACGTGACCAGCTCCTTCAGAAACGACGCCTTCCTCCGCTGATGCTCGTCGTCGATCTGCAGCAGATCGCGCAGCGACAGCATCCCGATCAGCTTCCCGCTCTCGACCACGGGCAGATGGCGGCAATTGAGCGAGTGCATCTTGCGCAGGGCGTCGTCGATGTTCTCGACCGGCTCGGCGACGGCGATGTTCTTCGTCATCACGTCGTCGATCGAGGTGCCGTCGGGGTCGAGGCCGGCGGCGACGACGCGCGTCATCAGGTCGCGCTCGGAGAAGACGCCGGCCAGCTTGCCGCCGTCGAGAATCGCGATGGCGCCGACGTTCCAATCGGCCATGCGCCGGGCCACGCTGCGCACGCTTTCGCTCGACTCGGCGTGGTAGAGGGGACGCCCTTCGATGATCTCCGCGATGCGTTTCATTTGCGCTCCTTCCGGGCGATGGCGCCGAGTCCGTCGTACGCGGCGTATTTGTAAGCGTCGCTCAATGTCGGGTAGTTGAACACGCCGTCGATGAACGCATGAATCGTTCCGCCCGTCTGCATCACCATCATGCCGATGTGCAGCAGCTCCGCGGCGATGTCGCCGACCATGTGCACGCCGAGGAGCTTGAGCGACTCCGGATCGAAGACGAGCTTCAGCAGTCCTTTCGTGTCGCCGATGATCTGGCCGCGGGCGCTGTTGCGGTAAAACGCGCGCCCGACCTCGAAGGCGATCCCCTTCTTCCGGCAATCGTCCTCGGTCAGGCCGACAGTCGACAGTTCGGGGATCGTGTAGATCGCGTACGGCAGGATCGGCGAGACGCTCGTCTTGTACTTGAGGTCGAAGGCGTGGACCATGGCCACGCGGGCCTGCTCCATCGACGTGGAGGCGAGGGCGGGGAAGCCGATGACGTCGCCGGCGGCGTAGATGTTCGGCACGTTGGTGCGGTAGTGCTCGTCGACGCAGATCAGGCCGCGGGCGCCGGTCTCGACGCCGGCGGCGGCGAGATTGAGCTCGGCGGTGTTGCTCTCGCGGCCGGCGGCGTAGAGGACCATGTCGGTGAGGATCTGGGCGCCGTCCTTCATGGTCAGGGCCACGTGGCCGTCGCAGCGCTCCATGGAGGCGACGTCGGTGCCGAGGTGCAGCGTGACGCCGAGGCGGTTCTGCATCTCGCCGAGGAGGACGCGGACGATCTCGCGGTCGAGGTGGGGGAGGAGCGTGGTGCGCCCGTCGACGAGATGGACGTCGACGCCGAGGGCGGCGAAGATCGAGGCGTACTCGCAGCCGATCACGCCCGCGCCGACGACGGAGAGCGACTCGGGGATGCGGGCGATGTGCAGGATGGAGTCGCTGTCGCAGATGCGCTCGTCGTCGAAGGGCACGTCCTTCGGCCGGTAGGGCGAGGAGCCGGTGGCGATGAGGAAGATGGTGCTGCCGAGAACCTGCTCGCCGAGGGCGTTGCGGACGACGATCTCGTTGGGCGAGCGGAACGACGCCGTGCCTTGGAAGCGGTCGATGTTGTGCCGCGTGAGGTTCGTGTCGATCCGCTCCCACTCCTTCTCGACGACGACGTCCTTGCGGTGCATGAAGGCCCGCACGGAGAGCTCGCTCTTCACGGAGACGTCGACGGCCTGCTGGTAGCCGCGCTGGTCGAAGCCCGAGAGGTGCAGGGCCGATTCGCGCAGGGTCTTGGAGGGGATGGTGCCGGTGTTGACGCAGGCGCCGCCGAGGACGGGCTCGCGCTCGATCAGCGCCACGCGCTTGCCGAAATACGCCGCCTGCGCCGCTCCCTTCTCACCCGCGGGGCCGGAGCCGATGACGACGAGGTCGTACATGTTGTTAGGTTGTTAGGTTCTTAGGTTCTTAGGACTCCTAACAACTTAAGAACCTAAGAACCTAACAACCTCAATAACGAATCAGAGAGTGAAGCGGAATATCCAACCTCTTCCGTCCTTCCAGAAAATCGAGCTCGATCACGAACGCTGCCCCCACAATCGTCGCCCCGAATTCCTTCACCAGCGCGGCCGCGGCGGCCGCCGTCCCGCCGGTGGCTAGGACGTCGTCGACGATGACGACGCGGTCGTCCGCGGTCAGGGCGTCGTCGTGGATCTCGATGATGTCGCTGCCATATTCGAGCTTGTACTCGTTGCGGCGCGTGGTCCACGGCAGCTTGCCGGGCTTGCGGATGGGGACGAAGCCGGCGCCGAGGATGCGGGCCACGCAGCTGCCGAAGATGAAGCCGCGCGACTCGATGGCCACGACGTTGGAGATGCGCTGATCGCGGTACGGATCGGCCAGCGCCTGCACGGCGCTCTCGAGCGCCTCGGGCGCGCGCAGCAGCGGGGTGATGTCCTTGAAGATGATGCCGGGCTTGGGGAAGTCGGGAACGTCGCGGATGTACTGGCGAAGGTCGGTCATGGTCCTCAGAATTTGACGTCGAAGTCGCCGAGGCGGCCGCTGTAGTCGCGGACGTCGGAGTCGATCTTCGTCACCTCGGCGTAGCGCGGACCCTCGCGGATCTCCTCGACCCACTCGTTGATGGCATCCTTCTCCCCCTCGACGAGGGCCTCCACCGTGCCGTCGCGGTTGTTCTGAATCCAGCCCTTGAGGCCGAGCCGCCGCGCCACGCGCGTGGCGAAAAAACGGTAGCCGACACCCTGGACTTTGCCGTGGATGGTGATGTGCCGCAGCTCCTTCGGCATAAGCGCGCGGGATTGTATCAGCGGCGGCGACGGCGCCGGGTGTGGTGCACGGGAGCCTTCTTCTTCGCCTTCGCCGGGGCCGGCTTGGCGGCGGGGGCGGGCGGCGGGGCGGGGGGCGGCGCGGCGGCGAGCTTGTCGACTTTGTCGGAGAGCGCGGCGAGCTGCTTCTGCTGCGCGTCGGCGATCTGGCGCAGCGAGACGATCGTCTTCTGCAATTGCTGCCGCTCCTGATCCCCGATCGTGGCGAGCGCGACGGTGGCGGCGGCCGCGGCGTCGGTGCGCGGGTATTGCTGGACGATCTTCGCCAGCGACTGCCGCGCCTGCGCGTTTTGCCCGGCGGCCATCTCTTTGCGCGCTTGCTTCAGCAGCGCGGACGCCTGCACGTCGTTCGGCACGGTGAGGACGAGGTAGACGACCACCGCCGCGAGCGCCGACGAGAGAATCGCCGTGATGACGAGAAGGAGTACCCGAGTGCGGCGCATCCGCTCTCAGGGATCGGAAAAGCGTGCCAGCGACACGCGCAGGCGCCCGAAAATGGCATGGCCGGACGTATTCGGCGGCGGCGGCGCGAAGGCGTAGCTGACGACGTAGCGCGGCCTGCCGCGATTGACGACGCCGTAGCGGTGGAGAAGCTCGTAGTCGAAGGCGCGGCCGGCGGTGTAGACGCCCGGATACCACGGGTGGGGTTTCAGCCACGTCCAGATGCCGGCGAGGTCGTACCGCGCCGGTGCGCGCATGAAGCTGACCACCGCCTCTTTCTGCACGAGCGGCACGTCGGCCTCGCTGAGCGCGCTGCCGCGATACGTGAGCTGGCTGTGGATGGCGATCCAACCCGCCAGCGCGCTCACGACCGCGTAGACGATGGCCGTCGCCGCGGCGGCGCGGCGCAGCCGCGGCGCCAGGAAAAGGATGATCAGCACGAGCGGAAGGAACTGCACGGCCTGATCGATGCGCTCGCCGCGGTCCCAGCGGAAGCCGCCGAGAAGCGGGGAGAGCGGGATGGCGACGACGAGGAGGAGGGCCGCGGCGATGACGCGGATGTCGGCCTGCCGGGCACGGAAGTACGCGACGGCCGCGATCGTGATCTGCAGCCAGAGCGCGGCGCCGGCGATCGCGGCGAGGACGTAGGCGATCGCCGGGACGATGCGCGCGTCGTCGAGGAGGAGCGGCTTCAGATCGAAGCGGACGATCGTCGGAAGAGCCGCGGGAAGAAGGACGAGGCTGCGCAGGGCATCGAGCGCGGAACCATGCGGCATGCCGCGCAGGAGAGCGAAGGGATAGTGGCGCCAGGTCACGAGCCAGGCCACGGCGACGGTGAGAGCGTGGAGGAGATGCGCGCGGGCCTGCCCGCGGGTGGGCGGGAACAGCACCAGCCACACGACGGCGTAGGCGATGGCGTTCACGATGCCGGCGAGGTAGAGCATCGGCGCGAGCATGGCCAGCGCGCCGGCGAGCAGCGGCCACACCGTTCGCGGCCTCCGCGCATTCGCCGCGACGAGCGCCACGAAGAGGACGTTGCACGCCGTCAGCAGCCACTGCGCCCACAGCTCCGTCGACGTGCCGCGCAACTGCAGCGAGGCGAGCAACGGCAGCAGCACGATCCAGTCGTCGCCGCTCACGAGCTTCATCGCCGTGGCCTGAAAAAACCCGAGGACGGCGCTGACCACGAGCAGATTCGGCAGAAACGAGAGCACCCACGCGACGATCACGAGGCCGTTGGGATTCGGCACGCCGACCGAATTCATCAGTCCCACCGGCACCGGCATCGAGAGGGAATGCAGCCCGAGCCACATCGCCGCGGCCTGATCCTCGCGCCACTGGCTGATGCAGGCCCAGGCGATGCGGTCGGCCACGACGGCCAGGGCGGCGGCGGTGACGATCGCCCGCCTCACGTCAATCCTTCCAGCCGAACTTTCCGACCAGCCGTACGAACTCGGCGCTCCCGCAGTCCTCGATGGCCGTGCCCGTCCCGACGCGCGTCACGCGCGCCAGCCGCTGCTGCCCCTCGGCGCCGATGGGGATGAGCATCTTCCCCTTCCGGGCCAGCTGCTGCACGAGCGGCTCCGGCACGGCCGGCGCGGCCGCGGCAACGATGATCCGGTCGAACGGCGCCTGATCCGACCAGCCGTACGTGCCGTCGAAGACCTTCACCGAGACATTGTGGATCTTCATCTCCCGCACCAGCTCCGCGGCGCGCAGGGCCAGCTCGTTCACGCGCTCGATCGAAAAGACTTTCGCGCAGAGCTTCGACAGCACCACGGCCTGGTAGCCCGTGCCGGTGCCGATCTCCAGCACCTTCTCCTTGCCGGTCAGCTCCAGGAGCTCGAGCATGCGGGCCACGATGAACGGCTGCGAGATCGTCTGCTTCGCGCCGATCGGCAGCGCGCCGGTGCCGTAGGCCTTCGCGGCCACGACCGCGGGGACGAAGAGATGCCGGGGCACGTCGCGCATGGCCTCGAGGACGCGCTCGTCGTGTACGCCGCGCTTGCGCACCTCGTCGACCATGCGCGCGCGCAGATGGGTGAAGTCAGGCAAGGATCTCCTCGAGCGGGCGCAGCCGCGCGATCGACTGGTGGTGGGTCAGGTCGAGGTGCAGCGGGGTGATGGAAACGCAGCCATTCTGCACGGCCTCGAAGTCGGTCCCTTCCTCGTCGTTCCACGACGGCGGGCCGCCGCCGATCCAGTAATACGCCCTTCCCCGCGGGTCGAGCCGCTCGATGACTCCCTCGGAGTAGATGCGCTTGCCGAGCTTCGTGACGCGCACGCCGCGAAACTCGCCGACGGGGAAGTTGACGTTGAGGATGATCTGCGGATCGCGCTCGTGCTCGAGGACGTAGCGGACCAGGCGCGCCGCCAGGGCGGCGCAGCGGTCGAAGGAGAAGTGCTCGCCGACGAGCGCGGAGAAGGCAATCGACGGGATGTTCAGCAGCGCTCCCTCGAAGGCGGCGGAGATCGTGCCGGAGTAGGTCACGTCGTCGCCGAGGTTCGGGCCGAAGTTGATGCCGGAGACGACGATGTCGGGGCGGTTCTCGTTCATCAGCTTGAGCACCGCCAGGTTCACGCAGTCCGTCGGCGTGCCGTCGACGATCCACTCGTTCTCCTCGAGCTGCAGCAGGCGCAGGGGACGGTTCAGGGTGAGGGCGTGCGAGGCCGCGCTCTGCTCGCGGTCGGGCGCGACGATGATGATCTCCCCCGCCGGCTGCAGCGCCGCGGCCAGCTTGCGCAGGCCTTCGCTGTAGATCCCGTCGTCGTTGGTGATGAGGATGCGCGGCATTATGGGACGTTGCTGGCGCCGCGAATGAAGCTGGCCACGTCGCTCTTCAGTTTCGCGTGCGCCTTGCGGTCGATATACATCATGTGCCCGCCCTCGAAGTAGTCCATCGACACGTTCCTGCGCAGCTCGGGGTCGAGCTGCATGCGCGCGAAGGTGTAGCGCGTGGCGGCGAAGGGCGTGGCCAGGTCGTAGTAGCCGTTGGCGACGAAGACTTTCAGGAACGGGTTCTGGGCCATGGCGCCGCGCAGCGTCTCGGCGACGTCGACGTAGCGGTTCTGCGCGCGGTCGTAGCTCCACGGCCGGACCTTGTCGGTGAGGATCTCGTAGGGCGCGTCGGTCTCGAACTTCAGCTCGCGGCGGATGTAGTCGTTGAAGACGGCCGTGTACTCGCCGCTGATGGCCGCCATGGAGGGATCGAATTCGGGACTCTCGCCGGCGGCGTCGCGATCGATGCCGAGGAAGCGGCCGTCGAGGCGGCCGACGGTGCGGCGCTGGTCGCGCAGGAGCTCCTTGTCGAAGCGGTCGATGCGGATGCGCAGGTTCGCGCGCTCGATGTACTGCGCGGAGAGGCCGGTGAGGTTCGCCAGATGCGCGGCAACGTTGCGCCGCTCCTCGTCGCCGAGGCGATCGCCCTGCATCAGCGCCGCGGTGTAGGGGCCGAGGGCGTACTTCTCGGACAGCGCCACGGCGTTCTCGATCGTGCCGCCCTGCAGATCAGGCGAGAGCTTGCGGTGATACCAGCCGATGGCGGTGTACGTCGGCAGGAAGAGGATGTAGGCGAGGTCGTTGGCGGTGTCGAACGAGGTCGTCTCGAAGTTGAGGATCGACGACACGAGCACGATGCCGTTGAGGTAGACGTCCTGCCGGTTCAGCCAGCCGGAGAGGCCGGCGGCGCGCGTGGTGCCGTACGACTCGCCGGCCAGGAACTTCGGCGAGGCCCAGCGGCCGTAGCGCGTCGTCCAGAGGCGGATGAACTCGCCGACGGACTCGACGTCGGCGTCGACGCCGTGGAACTTCTTCGCATCCTTGAACGGAATGGCGCGGCTGAAGCCGGTGGTGACGGGATCGATGAAGACGAGGTCGGTGACGTCGAGCAGCGAGAATTCGTTGTCGACGGCGCGGTACGGCGGCCTGGCCGCGTGCCCCTCGGCGTCGAGGTAGTCGACGCGCTTCGGTCCGAACGCGCCCATGTGCAGCCACACCGACGACGAGCCGGGGCCGCCGTTGAAGGTGAAGGTGACGGGGCGGCGGGCGGGGTTCTCGCCGTCCTTCGTGTAGGCGGTGAAGAAGATGCTCGCCGCCGGCGTGCCGTCCTCGCCCTTCATCACGATCGTGCCGGCGCGCGCGGTGTAGGCGATGGTCTGGCCGCCGACGACGATCGTGTGCTGCGTCGTGGAGATCTTGTCGACGGGCGGCGGCGTCTTTTCGTCCGCGTGCTGCTGCTTGACGGGACGCTCGATGGCCTCGGGCTCCTGGGCGAGCAACGGCGCGGCGAGGGCGAGGAAAAGGAGCGCGAGTTTCATGGGCGGGCAGAACAGTACCATGGGGCTTTTTGATGGCATACTGGAGGACATGCCAAAAAATATCGCCATCTTCATCGACGGGTCGGACGACACCTTTACGTCGGGTGCCAAGAACAACTCCAACGTCGGCCTGCTCTACGAGGCCTGTGTCAACGACCCCCGGCAGTTCAAGTTCTACTCCGACGGTCCCGGCATCGGCGGCCACATCCTGGCCTCGGCCGTCGGCACGGGCGTGAACGTGCGCGTGCAGCGCGGCTATGACTGGTGCGTGGAGAACTACGAGGACGGCGATCAGATCTTCCTCTTCGGCTTCAGCCGCGGCGCGTTCGCGGCGCGCAGCGTGGCCGGGATGCTCCGCGCGGTCGGACTGCTGCGCAAGGACGCGAAGGCCACGAAAGACGATGCCTTCGCCGCGTACGAGAAGGCCAAGGACGATCCGGCCTCGGCGGCGGCGTTCAAAGCGGCGAACTCGCGCGAGGTGAAGATCCACTTCATCGGCGTGTGGGACACCGTCGGCTCCGTGGCCGTCCCCCTCGCCCTCACGCTCAATTCCATTCCCCTCGCGCCGTTCCACGACGTCGAGTTCGGGCCGCACATCGAGAACGCGTTCCACGCCGTCTCGATCGACGAGGAGCGGTGGGACTTCCAGCCGACGTACTTCAACCCGCAGCTCGTGCAGCCGGGGCAGACGGTCGAGCAGGTCTTCTTCCCGGGCGTGCACAGCGACATCGGCGGCGGCTACGACGACGACCCGAGCCTCAGCAAGATCACGCTGGCCTGGATCGCGAACGCGGCCAAGGAGAAAGGACTGCTGATCGCGGACGAGTCGGTGCTGCAGTACCCCGACGACGCCGCGTACGGAACGCTGCACGATTCCTTCAGCGCGCTCTACGACTTCCGCAGCCGCTTCTTCCGCCCCATCGACTTCAACGCCCGCGTCCACGTCGCCGCGAAAAAACGCCTCGACGATACCGCCAACGCCTGCAAGCCCGGCGCGTACAAGCCGCGCAACCTCGACAAGACCAACACCGGCTACGACTGGGTCACATAAAAAAGGAGGCGAGCCGTCGCCGGCTCGCCTCCTAAGAACCTAAGAACTAAGAACTCAGTACATCCCGCCCATGCCGCCCGGTCCGCCCGCGCCCCCGGCCGCCGGCTTCTCATCTTCCTTGATCTCGGAGACGAGAGCCTCGGTGGTGAGCATCAGACCGGCGATCGAGGAGGCGTTGAGCAGCGCCTGCTTCGTGACCTTGGCCGGATCGATGATGCCGGCCTCGATCATGTCGACGACCTTGTCGGTGCGGGCGTCGTAGCCCCAGTTGCCGCCCTTCAGCTTCACTTCGTTGAGCACGACGGAGGCTTCCTTGCCGGCGTTGTAGACGATCTGGCGGAAGGGCTCCTCGAGGGCGCGGCGAATCACGTTCACGCCGACCTTCACGTCGCCTTCGTGCTTGAGCGCCTCGACCGCGGCGATGGCGCGCAGCAGGGCCACGCCGCCGCCGGGGACGATGCCCTCTTCGACAGCGGCCTTCGTGGCGTGCATGGCGTCCTCGACGCGGGCCTTCTTCTCCTTCATCTCCGTCTCGGTCGCGGCGCCGACCTTGATCACGGCCACGCCTCCGACGAGCTTGGCCAGGCGCTCCTGGAGCTTCTCGCGGTCGTAGTCGGAGGTCGTGTCCTCGATCTGCTGGCGGATCTGCTTGACGCGGCCGGCAATCGCTTCCTTGTGGCCCTTGTCATCCGTGTCGGTGACGATGGTGGTGTTGTCCTTGTCGATGGTGATGCGCTTCGCGTCGCCGAGGTCTTCAATCTTCACGTTCTCGAGCTTGATGCCGAGGTCCTCGGAGATCAGCTTGCCGCCCGTGAGGATGGCGATGTCCTCGAGCATGGCCTTGCGGCGGTCGCCGAAGCCCGGCGCCTTCACCGCGGCCACGTTCAGCGTGCCGCGCAGCTTGTTGACGACGAGCGTCGCCAGGGCCTCGCCCTCGACGTCCTCGGAGACGATCAGCAGCGGCTTGCCGCCGCGGGCCACCTGCTCGAGGATCGGGAGGAGGTCCTTCATCGACGAGATCTTCTTCTCGTAGATCAGGATCTTGGCGTTCTCCAGAACGACTTCCATCCGCTCCGGATCGGTCACGAAGTACGGCGAGAGATAGCCGCGGTCGAACTGCATTCCTTCGACGACTTCGAGCACCGTGTCGAGGCCGCGGGCCTCTTCAACGGTGATGACGCCGTCCTTGCCGACCTTCTCCATGGCCTCGGCGATGATGTTGCCGATCTCCTCGTCGTTGTTCGCGGAGATGCTGCCGATGTGGGCGATGTCTTTCCCCTCGACCGGCTTGGAGAGCTTGTCGATCTCGTCGACCGTGGCGCGCGCGGCGAGCTCGATGCCGCGCTTGACGTCCATCGGGTTCGCGCCGGCGGTGACGTTCTTGATGCCCTCGCGGTAGATGGCCTGGGCCAGAACGGTGGCGGTGGTGGTGCCGTCGCCGGCGGTGTCGGAGGTCTTGGAGGCGACCTCGCGGACCATCTGCGCGCCGGCGTTCTCGAGCTCGTCCTTGAGCTCGATCTCCTTGGCCACGGTCACGCCGTCCTTGGTGATCGTCGGCGAGCCGAATTTCTTCTCGATGACGACGTTGCGCCCGCGCGGTCCGAGCGTGACTTTCACCGCGTCGGCGAGCTTGTTGACGCCGCGCAGGATGGCCTGCCGGGCTTCTTCACTGTAGGTAATTCGCTTTGCCATTGTTTATCCCTCCACGACGGCGAGAACTTCGTCCTCGCGAAGAATCGTGTATTCGATGTCGTCGATCTTGATCTCGGTGCCGGAGTACTTGCCGATGAGGACGGTGTCGCCCTTCTTGACATCGAGCTTCATGCGCTTGCCCTCGTCGTTGAACTTCCCTTCGCCGACGGCGACGACCTCGGCCTCCTGCGGCTTCTCCTTGGCGGTGTCGGGGATGATGATGCCGCCGCGGACCTGCTCCTTGGCCTCCTTGCGCCGGACGACGATGCGGTCGTACAGCGGTCGGAGCTTGAGTTCCGTTGCTACTGCTGCCATAGACAACTCTCCTTTCTGGAATGGTTTACGTCGGTTTTGCTCGCGGCCGGGAGGCCGCGTGAGTTAGCACTCAGCCTTTGCGACTGCTAACAATATGGCGGCGACGCGAATTCTGTCAAGAGGGGGCGGATGGAAAGAAAGGCGGCGGCAGAACGACGAAAACGGGTGGGCAAAGGCGCTCACCGTCCGGCGGCGCGGCGGCGGGGATGATCGACGACGATGACATGCAACGAAGCGGCCTTGCCGCCCGCGACGACGTCGACGCTGCCGGTGGCGTGGGCGTTGACGATCGCGTTGACGATGGCGCTCTCGCCGGCGCCGAGGGAGGCGACGGTGCAGCGGGCGGCGGCGGCGTCGCAGGCCGCGGTCGACGACAAGAGCGAGACGAGCGTGATCGACGACGGCAGCGACGCCGCGATCGAGACGTTCGCCGCGACAGCGTCGCCGTGATTCTCGACGACGATCGCGAACGCCACGGCAGCGCCCGGCGCAACCGTGACGTCCGACGGATGAACGCTCAGCGCGAGGTTCACGGGCGTCCCGGCGACGGTGAAGCCGGCCGTGATCTGGTTATCGCTGCCGACTTTGCCGGCACCGACAATTGCACCGCCACGTCCCACCAGCTTGCGCCGCGCCGGCGGCGCCCAAGGACAGAAGGAAGGCGAGCGTTACGGACCGGGACACCGGCGGTCATGATAGCCGATGCCCCCTCCGTTTTTGCAGCAACGCCCTCTACCGCTTCGTTGCGATCCACCCCATCATCGCCAGCATCAGCGCCAGCATCGCCATCGCCAGCGGCGAGAGCGCGGGGATGGACTGCCCCACCGTCGTCATCACGCTGGCGGTGTTGTTCGCCGGGTTCGAGTCCGGCGTCGTCGAGGCGATCGTCACCGTGTTCGTCGTCTGCGTTCCCGCGGCGGTGCTGAGCGGCACGTTGAAGGTGAACTGGAACGTGGCGCTGGCGCCGGCGTTGAACGCCGCGATCGAGCAGACCACCGGGCCTGTTCCGCTGCAGCTGAAAACCGGGCCCGTGCTCTGGTTGACGGAGACGAAGGTCATCCCGGCCGGCACGGTCTCGGTGAGCGTGACGTTCGCGGCGGTCGACGGGCCGGCGTTCGCGGCCGTGACGGTGTAGACGACGTTCACGTTCGACGGCGTCGTGGCCGGGCCGCTCTTGGTCACGGAGAGATCGGCGTTCGCGCTGACGAGCGTCGGCGCGGAGGACGAGTTGTTCCCCGGATTGGAATCGGCCGTCGTCGACGACACCGTGGCCGTGTTCGTGACCGTGGTGCCGTTCGGGAGCGCGCCGGAGAAATTGACGGTCACGCTGAAGACGGCCGTGGCGCCGGCGTTGAGCGTGGCGATCGAGCAGCTGATGGTCGCGCCGGTGGTGCAGGTGAAGGCCGGACCGCTGCTCTGGTTCTCCGACACGAACGTCGTGCCGGCCGGCAGGGTGTCGGTGAGCGTCACCGAGCTGGCGTTGGACGGGCCGTTGTTCGTGACGGTGATCGTGTAGGTGACGTTCGAGCCCGCCACGGCGGCGGCCGGAGCGGTCTTGACCACGGCGACGTCGGCGCTGGCCGAGATCGTCGTGTTCACGGTCGAGGAGTTGTTGCCCGCCGTGTTGTCGGGCGTCGTCGAAACCACGCTCGCGGTGTTGCTAAGCGTGGTGTTGTTCGGAATCGCGGGCGACGTCTGCACGACGACGGAGAAGACCGCCACCGCGCTCGGCGCCATCGAGGCGATCGAGCAGCTGATGGTCGCGCCGGTGGTGCAGGTGAACGTCGGGCCGCTGGTCTGCATCTCCGAGACGAAGGTCGTGCCGGCGGGCAGGGTGTCGGTCCAGGAGACGCTCGACGCCGTCGATGGGCCGTTGTTCGTGACGGTGATCGTGTAGGTGATGTTGTTCCCGGCATTCGCCGATGCCGGACCGCTCTTGACGATGGCGACGTCGGCGTTTGCGCTGATCGTCGTAGGCGCCGAGAAGCTGTCGTTGTTCGGATTCGTGTCCGCGCTCGACGTCGTCACCGTGGCCGTGTTGTTGACGATAGTGCCGTTGGCGACCGTGGGCGCGGCCTGCACGGTGATGGTGAACTGCGCGCTCTGGGTGTTGGCGAGCAGGGCGATCGTGCAGGCCACGGTGCCGTTGCTGTTTGGCGCCGGCGAGATGCAGCCGAGCGCGGCCGGGCCGGTGTCCTGCGTGAGCGAGACGAAGTTGATGCCGGCCGGCAGGTTGTCGGTGAAGGTCACGTCGCTGGCGGCGTTGGGGCCGCTGTTCGAGACGGTGACGACGTAGTTGAACGTGGGACCGCCGGCCACCGCCGTCAGCGGCGCGCTCTTCGTCACCCCGACGTCGACGCTCGACGCGGTGACCGTCGCGGCGCTCGTGTCGTTGTCGGGATTGGGATCGTTGTCGGAGGTCATCGTGACGTTGTTCGTGTACTCCGTGCCGCCGCTGGCGCCGTTCGGAATGTGGCCGACGAGCGTGAACGTGGCCGTGCTGCCGTTCGGGAACACGGCGACGGAGCACGTCGTCGTCGATCCCGTCGAGCAGGTGAACGTCGGGCCGCTGTTCTGGTTGAAGCTGACGAACGTCATCGGATTGCCGGCCGGAACGCTGTTGGGGACGGTGTCGGTGAAGGAGACGTTCGTGGCGTCGTTCGGCCCGTCGTTGTGCACGGTGATCGTGAAGCTGACGTCGGTGTTCGGCGGCGCGCTCTGCGGCCCGGTCTTGACGATGCTGACGTCGGCCAGGTTGCCGCCGGCGACCTGCGTGCCGCTGATGGCGGTGTCGTTTTCGTTGTTGTCGTCGGGATTGTCGGAGGAGGCCGTGGCGGTGTTGATCAGCGTCGTGCCCGCGGCCGGGGCGCTGACGTTCACGACGATGTCGAACTGGGCGAACGTGCCGACGGCGAGCGGACTGCTGGTGACGGTGCAGTCGACGTTGCCGGTCGAGTTGACGGCCGGGGTCGTGCACGTGAAGGCCGGCCCGCTGGTCTGGTTGATCGACTGGAAGGTGACGTCGGCCGGCAGCACGTCGTGGAAGCGTCCGTTCGGGGCCGGATCGGGACCGTTGTTGCCGACGGTGACGGTGAAGGTGATGTTCGAGCCGACGGTGGTGTTGGCCGGGGCCGTCTTGGTCACGAACATGTCGGAGGATTGCGCGGCCGCGGAGACGGCCACGAAGCACACGAGCACGGCGGCACTCACGAAACGCATCACTGACCTCTCTCTCGGCCGCCGGGATACGGCCTACAGCAATTGCTCGAGGGGAGTGTACTCGCGGCCCTGCGATTCGGCCACGCCCTGGTACGTGATTTTTCCTTTGTACACATTGACGCCCTCGGCGAGGCCGGGATCGGCAACGGCCTTGCCAAAACCGAGCCGGGCCAGACGGCGCGTGTACGGCAGCGTGGCGTTGGTCAGGGCGATCGTCGACGTGCGCGGCACCGCGCCGGGCATGTTGGCGACGCAGTAGTGGATCACGCCGTCGACTTCGTAGGTCGGGTTCGAATGCGTCGTCGCATGCGCGGTCTCGACGCAGCCGCCCTGGTCGATGGCCACGTCGACGATGACCGAGCCTTTTTTCATCTCCGAGATCATGGCCCGCGAGACCAGCTTCGGCGCCGAGGCGCCGGGGATGAGGACGCCGCCGACGAGGAGATCGGCGTGGCGCACGGCCTCGGCGATGTGGGCGCTGTTCGAGGCCAGCGTCTGCACGGAGCCGCGGAAGATGTCGTCGAGCTGGCGGAGCCGCTCGAGGTTGGTGTCGAGCACGGTTACGCGCGCGCCGAGGCCGACGGCCATCTTCGCCGCGTTCGTTCCGACCACGCCGCCGCCGATGATGACGACGTCGCTCGGCAGCACGCCCGGCACGCCGCCGAGAAGCACGCCCCGGCCGCCGTAGGGCTTGTGCAGGTAGTACGCGCCGACGTGCACGGACATGCGCCCGGCCACCTCGGACATCGGCGTGAGCAGCGGCAGCGTGCGCTTGCGGTCGTCGGTGATGGTCTCGTAGGCGATGCCGACGATGTTCTTGTCGAGCAGGGCCTTGGTCAGGTTCGGCACTGGAGCGAGGTGGAGGTAGGTGAAGAGGAGTTGGCCGTCGCGCAGGCGCGCGAGGTCGGCCTCGATCGGCTCCTTCACCTTCACGATCATGTCGGCGATCTGGTAGACCTCGTCGGCGTCGCCGAGGATCTTCGCGCCGGCGGCGGTGTACTCCTCGTCGGAGAAGCCGCTGCCGTTGCCCGCGCCCGATTGCACGTAAACCGAATGGCCGTCGCCGGTGAGCACGGCAGCGCCGGGCGGCGTCATGCCGACGCGATATTCGTTGTCTTTGATCTCGGTCGGAACCCCGATCCGCATGGATGACTCCTTTTTGGCGGCGGGATTCTACGTCAATGCGTCGCGCGGCGGCGTGGCTGCTGCGGCGGCGGTACCGGCTGCCCCGGCGGCGGCTGCGGCACTGTCGGCGGCGGAGCGGGGGAGACGATGCCGGATGGCGCGAGGAGCTGCGCCGCGGCAGTGGCGTCGATGAGGCCGAAGCCGTACTGGGGATCGTAGCCGGGGACGCCGAGGTCGTGCGCGGAGTTGGTGATGGCGGCGCGGATGTCGATGGCATGCGCGCGCGGCGCGATGGTCCACAGCAGCGCGGCGACGCCGCTCACGTGCGGGGTGGCCATCGACGTGCCGTTGAGGTTCTTGTAGTCGGTGGCCCACGTGCCGATGGTGACGGCGCCGCCGCTCTTGGCCAGCAATGTCGCGCCGTCGGCCTTGGTCACGGCGACCGTCGGCGGCCACGGGAAGGCCACGTCGTCGGCCCACGGTACGCAGCCCTTCGAGCTGTCGGTGCAGTCGGGGCGATAGAGGGTCCAGTCGCGCGGATCGCTGTCGTCGTTGTTGAAGACGATGGCCCCGATCGCGCCGGCGCCGGCGGCGTTGCGCACTTTCTCGGCGAAGGTGATCTCGCCGCGCTGCATGAGGGCGATCTGTCCGCGCACGTTGTCGGGGAAGTCGCCCGCCCGCCCGAGCCCGCAGCTGACGAAGGCGCCGTGGAGCTCGACGTGCGGGCTGCCGGTGAAGGGGAAGCCATCGAGCCAGCTCTGGCCGTCGACGCGCGCGCCGGCGGTGAGGAAGCTGCCGCGCGGAACGGTCGACAGGACTTTCACGCCCGGAGCGACGACGGCGAGGCCCACGCCGAAGCTGGAGAAGCTCGCCAGGGCCTGGTCCGCGCCGATGGCGCCGACGGAGAGGACTTCCGGATATGCGGCAGGATAGTCGAGCCCCGGAAGCCCGCGATTGCCGGCGGCGGCGACGGCCAGAACGTCTTCGTCGGCGAGGCGCTGGAAGGCGGCCCGCTCCGCGTCGGACGAATCGCTCGACCCGAGAGAAAGGCTGACGATCCACTGCCCGCCGACGGCGTGCTTCCAGGCCAGAACGCGGTCGATGCCGGCGATGACGCCCTCGTCGGTGCCGTTGCCATTGTTGTCGAGGACTTTGACCATCCACACCCGCGCCTCGGGTGCCACGCCGACGACGCCGAAGCCGTTGTCGAGCGCGGCGATGATGCCGGCGACGTGTGTGCCGTGCCCGTTGTCGTCGCCGAAGTCGTTCTGTTGGGTGAGGACGTTGTAGCCGCCGACGATGTTCGGGGCGATGTCGGGATGGGTGGTGTCGACGCCGGTGTCGAAGATGGCCACGTTGACCGTGCCGCGCCCGCGCGTCATCGGCCAGAGCCGCGGCGCGTGCACGAGGTCGATGCCCCACGGCCGGCTCTGGGCCCCGTCGAGGGGCGCCTGCTCCGGCGCGGCGCGCAACGCCGGCGCCGCGCTGTCGCTGAGCTGCCGCGGCACGACGCGCTGCACCCACCGCACGCCCGGCTGCAGCCGCAGCTGCGCGGCCTCGGCGTCGGTGAGGTCGGCGGCGAAGGCGTCGATGGAGTCGAACGAGCGCACGCCGCGCGCGCGCGCCTGCACGTCGTCGTCACGGAGCGGCACATGCGCGGCCCGCGGGCCGCTGCTGCGTGTGGCGACGATGTAGCGCGAACGCTCCGCGGCCACCGCGCTCGTCGCGATGGCCACAGCGCAGAGGAGAGAGAGGAGCGGTTTCGTCAATCGTCCGATAGTACGCGCCCCGATGGCGTGGCGTTTACGTCAGTGTCCGCGCCGTCCCGGATAACGCCCGACGATCGGCGGCCGGAAAAGTGCCGGGTTGAGCAGCTTTGCGGCCGCAAGCGCATCGACGAGACCGTAGCCGGTCAGCGAATCGACGCCGGGATCGCCGAGGTCGTGCGACGTCGAAAGGAGCGCCTGCTTCACGGCCGCGGCGGTTACGTTCGGCGCTACGCTCCACGCGAGCGCGGCCGCGGCGGTAACGTGCGGCGTGGCCATGGAAGTGCCGTCCAAGCTCTCGTAATCATCCTTGGAATACTGGACCGTAACGGTGCCCGGATGTGCCAGGAGCGCTTGTCCGTCTTCAAGAGAAATCGCCACGGTCAACGGCCACACGTGACCGGCGTCGGCAGGATCACCTGTGAGGGTAAAGCCGAGCCCGCTGTCATCTTTGTTGTAGACGATCACGGCCGTTGCCCCGGCGTCCTGCGCATTTTTCACCTTTGTCGCGAAAGAGACGTCGCCGCGTTTGATGAGCGCAATGTGTCCGTTCACAGCGGCGGGGAAATCGGCGGCGGTCTTTCCGAGGCCGCAATCGATAAATACGTCGGTGACGCTGCCGCGCGGCGAACCGTCCAGCGATTGCGAAGCGATTGTCCCGCTGCTTGTCATGACCGACGAGATCGATCCCGTGCCGAGAGGTACGGTCGATAAAACGTCGACACCCGGCCCCGAAATCGCTACCTGAGGACCGAAATTCGAAAAGTCCGCGACGTTCAGCTTCGAATCGACGGCGGCAACGGCGACGACGCCTGAGTATGCGGCTGGGTAACTTACGTGATATCCGTTGCTCGTCGTCGCGTTACAAACGTCCGCTTGTTCCGGGACGTGATTTCCGGCAGCAGCGACGACGAGAATTCCGGCGTTGATCGCGCTGCTGACGGCGGCGCCCTCGGTGATGGACGGCGAGCACGAACCGAGCGACATGCTGATGATCCAGTCGCCGCCCTGCGATTGCTTCTGCTGGATGACCCATTGAATGCCGGCGACAATATTTGAACTGCCTCCGCTCGCGCCGCTGCCGTTGTTTCGCAGCACACGAACGGCCCAGAGGCGCACGCCGGGCGCGACGCCGACAACGCCGATGTTGTTGTCGGTCGCTGCGATGGTGCCGGAGACATGCGTGCCGTGACCGTCGTCGTCGGCCGGTGCTGCCGTCTCGCTCGAGTACGTATTGAAGCCGCCGGCATACGCAGCCTGCAGATCGGGATGATGAAGATCGATTCCCGTATCGAGAACGGCGACGTTGATGGAGGCGCCGCGGGTGGCGGCCCAGACCGAAGGCGCATTGACCGCTTTCACGCCCCATGGGATCGTCTGCCCGTTGACGTCGCGCAGTTCGTTCGCGGCGACGTGGGAAGGCAGTCCAAACGCATACCGCGGAGCATCGTCCTCGACATAGCGAACTTCCGGCGACCTGCTGAGTGCATTGGCCTCGTCGTCTGTCAGGTCGGCGCGATATGCGTCAACAATGTCGAAGAGTTGCACATTACGGCCAGGCCCGACGGCGGAGTCGTCGCCGCGCGCGATCCGCTCCACCGACTGCCGGGACGAATGGCGCGTTCCGACGAGATAGGAGCGGACGACGTCGCCCGCAAAGAGGTTCGTCGATGCCGAGAACAGGAGAATAAGGAGCAGGCGGCGTTTCATGGATGAGCCCTGTTGATCGAGCGTGGAGAATGGCGCTCGCCTGGAAAGAATTCCGTGGCGTGCTCAGCCGCCGCCGATGATTCGATGTGGTACATTACAGAAGGAATTCAATTCTCACATAGGAGACGGTTTTGATCAGATCCAAGAGATTCGTACGAATCCTGCTGCTCGGCGCGTGCCTGCTTGCATCTTTTCCCATCTGCGCGGGTGCAGGTGGTGTCGGACATGTGAAGGAGCGGATTCCGAACAGCTACATTGTCCTTCTCAACACCGGCGAGCACGCCAAAGAGGTGGGGCAGGAAATCGCCAACCGCCATGCCGGCAGTCTGACGGCGGTGATGTCTCACCTCGACATGTTTGCAATTACATTACCGAACGAGACGGCAGCCGAGGCCATCGCGAGAGATCCCCGTGTTCTTCTCGTGCAGGAGGACGGCGTCCTGCATCTCGCCGATTGCCGTGCTCTCGATCCCAGCGGCAGCCAATGGGCGCTGGCGTATTTGAACGACCCCAGCCAGACTGCGTATTTTGGTGCGACGATCGGGTCCTATCTCAACTGGGTGAGCGTGTGGGTCATCGATACGCACATTAACGCCTACTCGAGCGACTTCTCGTACCCGAACGGCGGCAACAAAATCCGGGAGCTTGCCGATTTTTCGCCTGTTTGCGCGGGCAATGACAGCCCGCCGGGGCCGAAGCTCGACAGCAACACATTCAATCATGGCGCTGCCGTGGCAAGCATCATCGCCGGCAACGTCCACGGCATCGTGCCCAACCTGAATGCCGTGTATTCCGTTGTGGCGGCGAATTGCCTGGGAGCGTCCTCGGACTCAGCGCTCAGTCAGTCCGCCGATTACGTGATTGCCAATCACCAGGCGGGAACAGCCGCCGTAGCGAACATCAGCATCGCTTCGAGTTATCCCGATGCCATCTTCAACGCAGCGGTCCAGCGTATGGTCAGCAACGGTATTTTTGTTGCCGCGGCGGCCGGCAATAATAGCGCCGATGCTTGTTCGGCCTCGCCCGCTGGATTAAATGGTACCTACAGAACTTCTGGGTTCATGGCTGTTGGCGCCACAAACATCTATGGGTCGCAGGCGAATTATTCCAATTACGGAGCTTGCGTCGACATCTGGGCGCCGGGAGGAGAAACGAATCCAAATAATCCTTCCGATAAGGGAGTCATGACTTCAGAAGGGGCGGTCACTGGAACGTCATTTGCCGCGCCGGCGGTCGCCGGTGCGGCCGTCGTCATCTATTCGAGAAACCCCACTTGGAGCGCGTCATGGGTCTGGTCTCAGATCAAGTATGACTCTGTATCTACATGGGGCATGCTGATGTTGCGGATTCCAAGCGGTTGTAACCTTATTCACTGTAACGACGGGCCTTGCACCCCTCCTAAGACGCAGTAGGCCCTCTTCGGCTCGCTGCTCTAATCGCTCCTCCGAGGGTGTTAAGCTGCCGCCCTCGGAGGAGCGAATGCTCGACTGGAAATCCAACCTCATCAATGACGCCGCCGGCATCCAACAGATGCTGCGCGACACGAAGACAATCGCGGTGCTGGGGATCAAGCCGGAGTCGCACGCCAACCAGGCCGCGCACTACGTGGCCGCGCACATGGCCGCCGCTGGCTACGACGTGATTCCCGTGCCTGTGTACTACCCGGAGGTGACCGAGATCCTCGGCAAGAAGGTGTTCCGCAAGGTCGCCGACATCCCGCAGACGGTGGACATGGTCAACGTCTTCCGCCGCCCGAACGATATCCCGCCGCACGTGGACGACATCGTGGCGAAGAAGCCGAAGTACGTCTGGTTCCAGCTCGGGATCCGCAACGACGACGCGGCGCAGAAGCTGGCCGAGGCGGGGATCAAAGTGGTCCAGGACCGCTGCCTGATGGTGGAGCAGGGCCGCCTCGGACGATAGCTACGGCTCGTGCTCGCCGAAGATCCGCCGCACAATTTTCTCCGCCCCCAGCCCGCCGATGAGGATGAGGAAGGCGAGGCCGACGGCGATGAGCGCGGCGATCCATTGCCCGGTGCCGCAGGCGGTGCCGAGCGCGGCGACGAGCCAGATGGAGGCGGCGGTCGTCAGCCCGTGAACCTCCTCCCCCTGCGCCGATTTCAGGATCGCGCCCGCGCCGAGGAAGCCAACGCCGGCGATGATGCCCTGAATGACGCGGCTGACGGCGTCGACGTGCGCGATGCCCGGCGGCGCCACGCGCACGATGACGACAGTGACGAGCGCCGCGCCGAGGGACACGAGGGCATGAGTGCGCATGCCCGCCGGCTTGCCGCGGACTTCGCGGTCAATGCCGACGCCGCCGCCAAAGACGGCGGCCACGAACAGGCGCAGCAAGAGATCGCCGGTGTCGGGCGGGAGGAGGGGCATGGGCAGGATTGTAGGTCACAAGCGGGGCGGGCGGCGGGAGGTGTGCCAGAACAAGACGACCTCGACGCGAACTCGACGTTCACTCGCCGTTCCGAAGGCGCCGCATCAGCTCATCGAGCGAGATGAAATCCTCCGGATGCGCGTCCGCTTCGGCGATTGCCTCGTCGAGCATGTCGCTCAGCTCCGGGTCCTCGATGAGCTGCGCTTCCTCGTCGTCGAACGTTTCGTACTCTGGAACCCTGCTCATCCCCTCTATCCTACCTCGGCGAAGGCCTCCCGCTCCTTCGTCAGCAGCCGGGTCAGCCAGAGGTTCGTGAGCTTCTCCAGCACCGTGTTCTGGCGCAGCCTTGCGCGCAGGTTCACGAAGTCGACGTGGTCGAGGTGCTGGTCCTGGTTGAAGCAGGAGAAGACGAACGTCTCCTTCTGCGTCTTCGGGTCGACGTGGCGCTGGAGGCACTGCGCGCAGACCTGCTTCATCATGCACTGCATCGGGGAGTTGATCGAGCCGATGCCGACGTGCTCCTCGGCCAGGTACGGCGCGAGCACGCCGTGGCGCGCTTCCTTGACCGCGCGCATCATCCCGTCGGAGCCGATGGCGATGATGCGCGTGACGTCGCGGAGGTTGAAGAGCGGCGATGGCGCCGACGACGCGTACCACAACATCGATTGCACGATGTTGCCGACGAAGCCGAGGTCCTGGCCGCGGCGCGGGGCGATCGGCTCGCCGGCGTCGACCGACCAGATCACTTGGTCCGTGGCCGCCTCGATCTCGTCGCGCTTGAACACGTCCTCCGACTTCTTGTAGCCGGCGAAGTAGACGACCTTGTTGCCGTTCTCCTTGAGCGCCTTGGCGATGGAGAAGAGCACCGCGTTGCCGAGGCCGCCGCCGGCGAGGAGCACCGTCTCCTTCTTCGGGATCTCCGTCGGCGCGCCGGTCGGGCCCATGACCACGACGCCCTCGCCGGGCTTCAGGTTTGCGCACTGGCGCGACGAGCCGCCCATCTCCAGGATGATCAGCGACAGCAGCCCGCGCTCGGGATCGGTCCACGCGCCCGTCAGCGCGATCCCTTCCATCGTCATCTTCGTGCCGTCGATCTCCGGCACCGTGGCCTCGATGTTCTGGAGGCGGAAGAACTGGCCGGGGACGAAGTTCCGCGCGGCGAAGGGGGCGCGCACGACGACTTCCACGATCGTCGGCGTCAGCCGGTTGACCACGTGCACGCGCGGGAGCAGGCCGTCGTCGAGGCGGTGGGAGAGATCGCGCCACTGCGCGTCGCGCCGCGACTGCGCGTCCGCGCCGCGGTCGAGCGACATCAGCTCGCGCGCGAACAGCTCCACCACGCGCGGGTAGCCGTCCTTCGCCGAGGCCATCGCCTTCACCACGTTGCCGGCGTAGCGCGGATGGTTGTCGCCGTAGAACGTGATCAGCTTCGACTTCTCCGCCGGATGCTGATACGACGTGAAGAAGCCCTGCTCGCGCGCGGGGTCGACTTCGATCAGCTCGTTGTTCGACACCGCGTGGGCCTGGAAGAACTGCTTCCACTTGTCGAGGCGGAACGTGTTCGGGTGCTCCTTCTCGTAGATCACGTTCGGGCTCGTGCCCGCCGCGATCATCACCGAGCGCGCCGGCAGCTCGACGATCTCGCCGGTGTCCTTCCACTTCCCGTCTTCGTTCGACTGCTTCTCGAAGATCACAGCCTTCACGTGCCCGAACTCGTCCGGCACCGCTTCAACCGGGGAGAGGCACTCGGCGTAGGAGATGCCTTCCTCGAGCGACTTGATGATCTCCTCGTGATTGAGGCGATAGGCCGGCGAGTCGAGCATCGACTTGCGGTAGGCGATCGTGGCGCCGCCCCAGGCGCGGACGAGCGGGACGAAGTTCGGCGTCTCGCCGGCGGCCGCGGCGCGCTTGCGCTCCGCGCGGATCGCGCAGCCGTGCTCGAGGAACTCGTCGAGCACGCCAAGCTCCTCGGCGTCGTATCCGCCGCGGACGGTTTTCTCGCCGATCTCGCGGCAGAGCTTTTCGTAGCGGTGCAGCGCCTTCTCGACCTGAACCGGGTAATAGGCGAAGAGCTCCGTGGCCGTGTCGATCGCGGTCAGGCCGCCGCCGATGACGACGGCCGGCAGGCGCACCTGCAGGTTGGCCATCGAGTTCTTCTTCGCCGCGCCGGTGAGCTGCAGGGCCATGAGGAAGTCGGAGGCCTGGCGCATGCCGCGGATGAGGTTGTTCTTCATGCGCACGATCGTCGGCGAGCCCGCGCCGGCGGCGATGGCGATGTGGTCGAAGCCGAGGCGGTCGAAGGCGTCCTCGATCGTCAGCGTCCCGCCGAAGCGCACGCCGCCGTAGAAGCGGACGTTCTTCCGCCGCTCCAAAGCGATGCGGATGACGTTGAGGAAGTTCTTGTCCCAGCGGACGGTGATGCCGTACTCCGACACGCCGCCGAAGCCGGCCAGGATGCGCTCGTCGAGCTCCTGCCAGAGCACGCGCGCGTCGGCGACCGGCTCGGTGAGCCACTTCGAGTCGAGCGGCTCGATCTTGAGCCCGTCGATGGCGACGACGCCGAAGCCCTCGTTGGCGAGGAAGTGCGCGAGCGTGTAGCCGGCCGGTCCGAGTCCGACGACGAGCACGTTCTTGCCGTTGTAGGGCAGGGCGATCGGGCGGCGGACGTTGAGCGGATTCCAGCGCGTCAGCAGCGAATAGATCTCGAAGCCGTACGGCAGGAAGAGCACGTCCGTCAGCATGCCGGTCTCGATCTGCGGGATGTTGACCGGGTCCTGCTTCTGGTAGATGCAGGCTTTCATGCAGTCGTTGCAGATGCGGTGGCCGGTGCCCGGCACCATGGGGTTGTCGATCATGACCATGCACAGCCCGGCGATGGCGTCGCCCTCGGCGCGCAGCACGTTCATCTCGCCGATGCGCTCGTCGAGCGGGCAGCCGTTCAGCGGCACGCCGAGCGGGTTGGGCTTGTACTTGCCGTCCTTCTCGACGAAGCCGTGGTTGCAGGAGTCCTTCTTCCGCTCGTGGCAGAAGATGCAGTAGTTCGCTTCGTCGGTGACTTCGCGCGTGGTGTAGCGGTTGTCGGTGAGCTTGAAGCCGTCGCGGCGGCGGTAATGCTCCTCCGGGCCGACGATGCGGAGCTTGTCGGCCGGCACGGTCGCGACGAGCTTGTCGAACGCGACCGGTTTCGGCAGGCGGAACGATGTCCAGTCCTTGAAGCGTCCGGCCTTCCATTCGGCCGCGGTCCAGTCGATGAGGACGTCCGTCAGCGCGTGGGCCGCCGCGGCCTCGCGGCCGAGGGCCTCGGGGGAGTCGGCGCGCTCCGGATGCGTGACGATCTCGGGGAACGCCGCGCCGCTCAGGCGCAGCGCGCCGCGGAGCTGGTCAAGCGCCGCGCGCGTCTGCTCGGACGGCGTGGCCGCGCGCGTGGCGCCGCGCGGGTACTCGCGCTCGAAGTCGAGGAGGCGGTTCGCGGTGACGGCGAGCGCGTACTCGAAGTCGCGCTCCTGCGCGCCGGCGATTGTGCGGATGAGCGCGTCGACGGCGGGGCCGAGGCGGTCCGGATCGGCGGCGGCGTTCTGCACCTTCGCCACACGCTTGGCCACGAACTCCTTCTTGAAGCGCGCCACCTGGTTGTCGCGGCCGGTGCGCGACTTCACCGGCGTCTGGTCGGTGTGGAAAAGCTGGCCGAGGAACGCGGCCAGGTGGCGGCTCATGTCGATGAGCAGCGCCGACTCCTCCGGCTCGCTTAGCCCGCCGTGGGCGATGCTGCTCTGCATGGCGAAACGGTAGCTATCGAAGCGGCCGAACAACGCGGCATCGCCGCGCTCGACGGTGCGGTCAAACGCGATCGTCAGGTCGCCGAGGCGGGTGTGATCGTAGAGGTCGCGATAGTGAAAGCCGTCGATTCCAAGTTTCACGCGTTGCTCCAACGTTGGTGTCGTGCGGTCGAATTCTGGAGGCTGCCGCGGGGGCGTCGAAGCCGGCTCATCACGTGAGATTGTGACAGAACGCACAGGGGTTATTTGCGGCGGATGTAGATCACCTTCTCGACCGAGGCGTGCACGACGCCGTCCGCATCCACTAAATCAATGTTGTAGATGCGGTCGACCGGCTGCCCACCCGCGGTGGCGGCGCGGATGGCCTCCAGCTCGGCCTCGTCGATCTTGAACGTGGCGTAAAGCGTCGAGCGGCCCGGCTTGCGGAAGCGGATCGTGGCGGCCTTGTCCCAGACGACGTAGTCGCGGCCGAGGATCTGGATGAGCATGATCATGTACATCGGATCGACGGAGGCGTAGAGGCTGCCGCCGAAGATCGTGCCGACGTAGTTCCGGGTCCGCCACGACAGCGGCAGCTTCACGCGCACCTCGCGGTAGTCGTCCGCGATATAGGTGATGACCGCGCCGGTGCCGCGCCAGGCCGGGAAGAACTTGAACTTCCAGCGCAGCCAGCGCGTGCGCCGCGACTCAGGCAAGGCGCGGCTCCCGTGGCAGCGCGGCCCACAACGCGGCGGCGACGGCGGCGGCGAGGAGGACGATGCCGTTGATCATCAGGTCGACGCGGTGATTCTGCATCAGCGCCGACGCGCCGAGAAGGAGCTGGGCGAGAAAGATGGCCAGCGGATAGGCGAGGAGATTCGCGCCGAGAACGAAGCGGACGAGCGCCCAGATCAGCAGCGCGGCCAGGAGCGTGCCGGCGATCGCTGTCGGGAGCTGCTTGGCGGTCACGCTGGAGTCGAGCGTGAGGCCGAAGAGGAGCGCCACGCCGAGGACGTCGGACAGCCAGGACACGCGGCCGATGGAACGAAGCGCGTAGATGAAGAGGCCGGCCGCGGCGGCGACGGCGATCGCGGTCAGGAGTCCGTTGCCGATGGCCCAGAGCGACGGCAGCGGCAGCGCCACCGACTCCGGCACGTGCAGCGCGTCGACGCTCATCGTCGACGGGAACTGCTGCTCGATCAGCGCCGCGAGCACGCGCGCAATGGCCATGATCGCCAGCGCCGTCAGCGCCGCGGCCAGCGCCGCGCGTCCGACGCGGGCCCGCGCCGCGCGCGTGCGCAGCTCCAGCGCGTGCGGGTAGGCGATGTCGAGGCCGGCGATGGCCAGGAATAGGATGCCGAGGCGGAGGCCGACGCCGAAGATCGTCCGCACGAGGTTCATGGAGATGAAGGTCTGCCACGCCTCGCTGGTCTGGTACTCGAAGAGCGACAGCGGCCAGTGCACGACGGCGTTGGCGATGGGGATGACGGCGAGGACGAGCGTCCAGCGCAGGGCGCGCCGCCACGGGAAGTGGCCTCTGCGCGCGGCGATGACGAAGCCGGCGATGATGAGGGCAAGTACGAGCAGCGCCGCGCCGAGGCGCACGAGGCCGAGGACGACGTTGAGCAGCGTCTCTTTGGCCTCTTCGCGATAGACGCTGTCCGGGATCTTGATCGTGGTCGTGAATTGCGTGACCTCGGCGCCGGCCACGCGAACGCTGATGCGCCGGTGGCCGTCGGCGGCGAGCGGCTGCCGCTCCTCGAAGTGGAAGAGCCAGTCGCGCCGGTTCGGCTGCTGGAAGGCGAGCGCTTCCTTCACGTCGAAGGCGTTGGCGTCGATGCCGAAGTCCGCGAAAGCCGCGACCGCGATGATCTGCGCCAGCGGTTGATCGAGCCGTTCGCCGGGGTTCGTCTCGCTCTGGTACTTGTGGTAGCCGATGGCGCGGTCGGTGCGCGGATCGACTTCGACGAAGTGCTCCTCTTTCTGCCCGGGCTTGTAGGCGCGCACCATCCACGTGGCGGCCTCGATGCGCGTGCGCATGACGCCGACGAGGTTCTGCATCGTGAGGCCGTGGCGGAGGAGATACTCGGCGGCGGTGGTGTCGAAGCCGTCGGGCGCGCCGCCGTCCTCGCGAGGCGACTCGCGCGCCCAGTTGCGGAAGGCCTCCTGCGGCTGGACGACGATATGCCAGCCGGGATTTGTGAAGTGCCTCTTCGCCTGCTCGACCGTGGTGCGGTAGTCGATCACATCCTCGATCGCCGGCGGCCGGAAATAGAGGAGGACCGCGGCGACGGCCACCGCACCCGCGCAGAGCAGCGCCCGCGCCGGCGTCACGCGCATCGGCTCCGGCAGCGGCACCTCTTCGCGCACGGGCGCGGGCCGCTCCGGCGGCGGCGAGACCGGCAGCGTCGCGTTGGACAGGTCGTCGTCGGGGACGAAGCCGCCGTTGCGGACATACAGCACGATCGAGGCGAGCATCGGAATGGCGAAGACGAGCGACGACAGCGCGCCCGACACGACGTAGTAATGGTTGCCGGAGCGGAGCAGCAGCAGCGCGGTGTAGAGCGCGTCGACGGTGTAGTGCCAGATGAGCAGCGGCAGCAGCCCGAAGCGGTAGAAGAGCACGCCGAGGATGCAGCCGGCGATGCCGACCTCGAGACCGCGGATGAAGAAGGGCTGGTTCGGATACGTCGAGTGCCCGAAGCCCCAGATGAACGCGGCCACGACGACCGCCGCCACGCGCGAGCGGAAGAGTTTCTCGAAGAACGGAATGGAGAACGCGCGCGACATGAACTCTTCGCTCAGCGCAGGGAAGAATCCGGCGAAGAGCACCGCGATCCACGGGAAGGCGGTGTTGAGCATCGAGTCGTACGGCACCTCGGCCGGCGACCAGGCCCCGAATTTGTCGGCGATGAGATAGAACGCGACCTGGTATCCGAGAAAGAGCGCGACGAGGGTGTAGCCGAGGACGAAGGAGCGGAAGACGCGGCGCGAGGCGAGCGCGCGCGGGGTCCAGAGCCGCGGGAGGGCCAGATGCCGCGGCAGGCGCTCGCGGTACAGCACCTCGCCTGCGCCGGCGACGACGACGAGGAGCATGCCGTAGCCGACGCCCGGCAGCAACGCGCCGAGGGCGATGAAACGGGCGATGAAGGCGGTGTACGACGACGTGGTTGCGTAGCCGGCCAGGGCGATGGGGAACGAGTTCAGCCCGACGCCGGCGACGAGGATGACGGTGACGACGAAGATGCCGAGGACGAAGCGCAGCTTCACGTCGCCGCGCAGCAGACGGACGATGAAGACGGCCACGATGCAGACCATCGTGATCGCGAGGAAGACGAAGTCGATCGTCCCCGCCAGCGCGTTCTTCGAGCGCAGCTCCTCGTACGAGCGCGACCAGGCGTCGGGGACGCGCAGGCGCTGGCGGTAGCTGCCGACGCGGTCGCCGTCGACGGTGACGACGTGCCGATACTGCGTGCCGGCCGGATGGATCGACTGCGATTCCCAGGTGAAGATGCGCTGCATGCGGCCCGGCAGGCGGCGCTCGCTCTGGGCGACGAGCTGGAGGTCGGCGAGGTTGACGCGCGCCTTGGCCAGGAACGCCTCGGCGATGCCGCGCGCGCCGACGACGTCTGGCGACGGCAGGGCCCGCGCCTCGGGGACGGTGTCGTCGTAGCCGACGATCTCGCCCGTCGGCGCGACGTCGACGGCGAATTCTTCTTCCTGCAGCGGCCGGAACCAGCGGTGATGCCACCACCAGAGGCGCACTTCCCTGCGCATGACCGGCGTGGCGCGGGCCAGGCCGAGCGTGCGCTCGAGGAAGATCTTGGCGCGGTCGTCGCCGTCGAAGACCGCGGTATGCTTCATCCCCCGGACTTGCGCGGCCACAAGCGGCTCGGCGATTTTCGTCGACGAGTCGCGGTCGTAACGAAAGTCGATGGAGGCCTCGGGGAAGACGCGCGTGAACCAGTGCAGGACGACGAAGACCGAGATCGCGGCGATGGCGATGCACGTCGCGATGAAAATCCAGTCGGAACGCTTGAGGCGAATCAACGTCACGCCAACTGCTGCAATGCTTTCTCCATCCGCCGGATGCCCTCGGCCGCCTCGTCCATGGAGAGGTTCAGGGGCGGGCGGAAGCGGATGGAGTTGTGTCCGGCGGCGAGCACCATCACGTCGTTGGCCATCATCGCTTTGATGGCCGCGTCGCGCTGCTCGCCGCTCGGCAGATCGAACGCCGCCATCAGCCCGCGGCCGCGCACGTTGGAGACGACGCTCGGCATCTCCTGCGCGAAGCGCTCCAGCTCCCCGACGAAGTACGCGCCGACGCCGGCGGCGTTGTCGACGAGCTTCTCCTCGTCGATGACTTCGAAGTAGCGCTGCGAGCGCACCATGTCGGTCAGATTACCGCCCCACGTCGAGTTGATGCGCGACTTCTCGACGAACACGTTGTGCTCGGCCTCCAGGATCCGGTCGTTCGACGCGAAGCCGCAGACCTGCGTCTTCTTGCCGAAGCAGAACATGTCCGGCTCGACGCCGAAGTGCTGGAAGGCCCACATCTTTCCGGTGAGGCCGACGCCCGACTGTACCTCGTCGTAGATCAGCATCATCTCGTTCTCGTCGCAGAGCTGGCGCACGGCGCGGAAAAACTCGGGGCGGAAGTGGTTGTCGCCACCCTCGCCCTGGATCGGCTCCATGATGAACGCGGCGACGTCGTCCTTGCGCTCGGCGAGGAGTTGCTTGGCCTGGGCGAGCGCGGCGGCCTCGCGGCGGGCGGCGTCGGCGAGCGCCTCGTCCGTCGCCGGGAAGTGGATCTTGGGATTGTCGATGCGCGGCCAGTCGAACTTCGGGAAGTACTGCGTCTTCCGCGGGTCGGCCGTGTTCGTCATCGACAGCGTGTAGCCGCTGCGGCCGTGGAAAGCCTCGCGCAGGTGCATGATCTGCGAACCGCGCTCGGAGGCGTAGCCCTTCGCGAAGTTCTTGCGCACCTTCCAGTCGAAGGCGGCCTTGATGGCGTTCTCGATGGCCAGCGAGCCCCCTTCGACGAAGAACATGTGCTTCGAGAACGGCGGCGGCACGGCCACGCGGGCGAAGGTCTCGACGAACTCGGCCATGAAGGTGGTGTAGATGTCGGAGTTGGCCGGCTTGTTGATGGCGGCCTCGGCCAGCCGGTCGCGGAACTCGGCGTTGTCGAGCCGCGGATGGTTGTAGCCGATCGGACAGGAGGCGAAGTTCGTGAAGAAGTCGAGGACCTTGCGCCCGCGCCGCGAGTCGAAGACCCACGAGCCGCGCGACTTCTGCAGGTCCATGACGATCTCGTAGCCGTCGGCGAGCATGTGCCGGGCGAGGACGCTGTGTACTTCGGCCGGCTGGACGTGCAGACGGCGATCGGTGATCGTGGTGGAGGGGGACATTCGCTGCTCCTGTTTTCTGTTGACATGCCGCGGGGTGCGGATGTCAGATTTCCGGGCTGCGGATCTTATCGCAGTCCCACAAAGGAGCAATCTTCCATGAAAGAAATCGTGATCCTGGGCGGTTCGCGCACGCCCATCGGCGCGTTCCTCGGCACACTCTCGTCGCTGCCGGCGCCGAAGCTCGGCTCGGTGGCCATCCGATGCGCGCTCATGAATTCCGGGGTGAAGCCGGAGCAGATTCAGCAGGTGCTCATGGGCAACGTGTTGCCGGCCGCCATCGGACAGGCGCCGGCGCGGCAGGCCGGCATCGGGGCCGGGATTCCGGTCGAGGCCGGCGCGGTGACGATCAACAAGGTCTGCGGCTCCGGCCTCAAAGCGGTGATGTACGCGGCGAACGACATCCGCTGCGGCGAATACGAGATCGCCGTCGCCGGCGGGATGGAGTCGATGTCGAACGCTCCCTACGCGCTGACGCAGGCCCGCGGCGGCTATCGCATGGGCAACGGCAAGATGATCGACCTCATGATCCACGACGGCCTCTGGGACCCGTACGGCGACAAGCACATGGGCAACTGCGCGGAGACGTGCGTGGCGAAGTACCACTTCACGCGCGAGCAGCAGGACGCGTTCGCGCTGGAGTCGTACCGCCGCGCCCAGGACGCCACGAAGGGCGGGAAGTTCAAGAAAGAGATCGCCGTCGTCGAGATCGAGTCGAAGAAGGGGAAGTCGGTGGTGGTCGACGACGAGGAGCCGTTCGCCGCGCCGCTCGACAAGATGGGATCGCTCCGTCCGGCGTTCCAGAAGGACGGCGGGACGGTGACGGCCGCGAACGCGTCGAAGATCAACGACGGCGCCGCCGCGCTGGTGGTGACGTCGGCCGACTACGCGGAGCAGCACGGCCTCAAGGCGATGGCTCGCATCGTCGCCCAGGGGACGGCGGCGCAAGAGCCGGAGTGGTTCACGACGGCGCCGGCGAAGGCGATCGACATCGTGCTCCGCCGGGCCGGTCTCTCGGTCGACGACATCGATCTCTTCGAGGTCAACGAGGCCTTCGCCGCGGTGGCGCTGGCGGCGATGGAGGACGTGAAGATCCCGCACGAGAAGATGAACGTGCACGGCGGCGCGGTGGCCCTCGGCCATCCGATCGGCGCCAGCGGCGCGCGCATCCTGGTCACGCTGCTGCACGCGCTCGAGGACCGCAATCTCCAGTGTGGCATGGCCGCGATCTGCATCGGCGGCGGCGAGGCCGCGGCGATGATCGTCGAGCGGGTATGAACTGGTGGGCTGTCACGATCCTGCGTGACGCCGGTGACGGCGCTGCCGGTCAGCCGTCCTACCCTACTGAAGGAGGTTCTTCATGAAACGGCTGACTCTCGTCTTCGCCATCGTCGCTGTCGCCCTTCCGCTCGCGGCGCAGCAAACGCAGACGGCGTCGTTTTTCCTCAGCGACGTCATGCAAAACCAAACGGACCGGAAAACGGGTCAGTGGCCGAGCGGCTTCGGCGCGTCGTACGAGCGGATGCTCGGGCCGCGCTGGTCGGTACAGGGCGCAGTGGCGTTGGAGCATCATCGCAGCTATCCGTACATCGTCGAGGATGACGGCTCGATCACGTTCGTCGACCGCGAGCGGCTGCAGACGGTTCCGATCGACCTGACGGCGCGCTATCACTGGCTCAACGACACGCGCTGGAAGCCGTTCCTCGGCGTCGGGGCGCACTACGTTGCCGCGCCGAACGCCGACGCGCGGTTCCGCTATCACAGCCATGTCGACGGCGAGATCAACGGCGGGACGCTGTTCATGTTCACGCCGGCGTTCGGGGCGATGCTCGACGGGCGCGTGATCGTCGGCACCCGCGAGCCGTACGATCAGCCCTTCCGCGTTTCGTTCGGCGCGAGCTGGCGGTTTTAGGCGATCGCGTCCGCGAGCGCGGCGAGGTCGCGGAATTCGCCGAGCGTCGGCACGCCGCCGGGGAGTTGCGGCGCGCCGCGGCGGTTGATCCAGGCGTTCTCGATGCCGAGGACGTTCGCCGGAACGATGTCGTGGAAATTGCTCTCGGCGGCGTGCAGCCACGACGCGCCGCCGATCCGTTTTCGCGCCTCCAGGAAGTGCGCGTGCCCCGGCTTGTACGAGCGGACCTGCTGCGCGGTGACGACGAGATCGAAGTCGACGCTGAAGTGCCGCCGCGTCGCGGCGAGGATCACAACCGCCACCCATAACCTGGATACGAGAACGTCGCGAACCGCATTGTTGGCAATTCAAGTTACAGGCCAGTAGATCTCGAAAGTGATGTAAGGAACAGCGCGACTGCGCTAAGCTGATTGCCTCGAAGTATGGAAGGACGCAATGATCAACCTAACGATTGACCCAGAGGTTCGCAACCGATGGTCCGGCGCTGCAGTCCTCGGCATTCTCGAGATGCAAAACCTCAAAACCACGCCGCTTCCCTCCACTTTCAAACAGGAAGTAGCGACGTGTTTGTCGGAGATACGGGCTAAAGGCGAGGCTGTCTTTGATGAACCGGCCATTCGGCGAATGCGCGCCACGTTTAAGGCGATGCCCGACATGGATCCCACACGATACCGACCGGCTTCAGAAGCGTTGATTAGGCGATTTCTGACGAAGGACTTCTTCCGAATCAATCCCATCGTAGACATCAACAACCTGCTCTCGGTACGTTCTCGTGTACCGTTGGGCGTCTATGACGGGGAACGGCTTCATTCCGCTTGTACATATCGAACCGGCGCGCCGGGCGAGAGCTACATGACTATCTCGGAAGCTTCGAAGAGCGCTGAAGGCAAACTGGTGCTCGCCGATCCGGCAGGCGTTGTCGGTAGTCCCGTGAGCGATTCGGGACGCGCCATCATTCGCGACGATACGAGTCATGCAGTCATGATCGCCTATCTTCCATTCGATACGTCGATAGACGATGCGTACCATCTCTGCGAGATGTTCGAAGCGGAATTCCTGCGGTACTTAGGCGGAGAATCGCTGCAACGGGTGGTGATGACATCAGATGCCTCGCCCAAAGGCGGGCGATAGTAGTTCCCTGGTGCTCAGACGATGATTTCGGCGAGGGCGGCACTACGTGTGACTGCCCCAAGCGAGCCGTCGAATAGAATCTCACCGCCGTTCATTAGCATCACGCGTTCCGGGAAGCTGCGCGCGAAGACAGCGCTCTGCTCCGCCACAACAACACCGATGTCCCGGAGGCCGCGAATGTGCCGAAGCGCAGTAATGAGTTTTCTAGTGTTCTGGGGATCGAGACCCAACATCGGCTCATCGAGAAGAAGCAATCGTGGCTCGCCCATGAGGGCGCGCCCGACGTTCAGCATCGTCTGCTGCCCGCCCGACAATGACCATGCCAGCGAGTCAAGCTTGCTAACGAGATCCGGGAAAACGTGCAAAACAGTGTCCAAACGGCTCTCCGCGTCCCTCTTGGTGGTTCCGTAGGCACCGAGCAGCAGATTTCTCTTCACGGCCAGTCTTGGGAAGACGTGCCTCCCCTCGACCGCGATTCGCACACCTTTTCGTACGCGACCGATACTATCCATTGCCGTCACGTCGGCGTTGTCGATCAAGATCTCGCCAGCACGTACCGGTAATAATCCGGCAATCGTGTTCAGGAGCGTTGTTTTACCGGAACTATTCCGCCCGAGAAGGACAACCACATCCCCTGTCGGGACGTCGAACGACACCGACCGGTGCCATGTGCCGGATTCCATCGCTCTGACGGAGAGCAGCATGCTCATGCCGACGAATCGTCTCCCCAGAAAAGCTTTTGCACATCCTCGTCGTCGTGGATATCGGAATACGAGCCTTCTTTAAAGATCCTTCCCTGATGCATGACCACGACGCGATCGAGATTCAACGCTTCGAGGAACATGATGTCATGTGACACCACGACCATCGCGAATCGGCAGTCAGCGCGTAATGCTGCAAGCGACTCGACAATTTTCATCGCTTCGGCTTGATTCAATCCGGCCGTCGGTTCGTCCAGCAGGACGAGCCTCATTCGTCTCGGATTTACGAACAGTCGGGCTAGGTCCAGTGCCTTCTTCTGGCCGTACGGAAGCGAACTGGTGGTCGCCTGGAAGTCTCGAAGACCGAATCTGATGAGGGCGAGATCAATCTGTTCCGGTGAAACTCTTCCTGCAGTCACATAGACGTTGTCTTCTACCGACAGATCTTCAGAAACGCTGACCTCCTGGAACGACCGTGCCACCCCGTAATGCGCCAGCGCAAATGGACGTCGCGCTCGAAGATCCCGGCCGCCGACGCGGATCGATCCGTCGCTGAGCGGAACCAGACCGCTGATAACGTTGAGGAGGGTCGTTTTTCCCGAGCCATTCGGTCCGATCAGGGCGACGGATTCATGCGAGCGGATCGTCAGCGATACGTCTTGAAGCGCCCGAACTCCGCCGAACGATTTCACCACACGCCGCACTTCCAGGATGTCGTCCGTCAGCTTTTCGCCGATCTCAGCATCTGCGGCGATGAGGCGCCGTCCGGGCGTGCGACGCAGCCGCGGCACCCACGACGGACGATCCGGCAGCATGCCGGACGGTCGAAGGTGGACGACGAGGATGAGTGCCGACGCGAAGATGAGATAGCGGATGTTCTGGGGTAGTCCGACCGCCGTCAGGAGCCGGCGGAGGATCTCCAGTGAACTGCCGATTACCGCCGCGCCAATGACGACTCCGTTGGGATTGCCGACGCCACCAATGATCACCACGGAGAGCAACAGACACGACAGAAGCACATTGAATTCGGTCCAGATGATAGAGCGCTGATACGCCGCCCAGAAGAAGCCTCCGAGCGACAAAAGGGCCGCCGAGATGCCGAATGCCGCGAGTTTCACCGCGAGAATGTTCACTCCGTATACCTGCCCCACTTCCTCGCTGTCTTTCACGACGTGGAATCGGCGGCCGAGGAGGGTCGATCGAAGCCACAGCACGAATAAGTAGCAGGGAAACGCGACGGCGAGCGCGAAATAGTAAAAGCCTGTTGGCGGCAGTGCATGAATCGGCTCGGACAAAAACGGCAGTCGTGTCGCCGGGATGCCGCTGTACCCGAACGACCCACCGGTCACGACGGTCCAGTTGCGGAGGCCGAGCGCCACCAGTTCCGCAAAGCCGAGAGTCAGGAGGGCGAAGTAATCGGCCCGATGACGCAGCGTCGGAATTCCCAACCCAATGCCGGCTGCGAACCCGCAGGCGGCGACGAGGGGCAAAATTACGACGGGAGCCATGCCGAACCGGGTCATCAGAATTGCCGTCGTGTACGCGCCGACCGCGACGAAACCTGCTGCGCCGAGGTCGAGAAGTCCGACCCAACCAACGATGATGTTCAGGCCTAGGGCGAACAATGCATATTGAAGCGCCACGAAGCCAACAGACACGAGACTTGCCGGCGCGATCAGCGGAAAGAGTATCAATGCCAGACTGATTGCGACCGGCAACGCCCATCCTCGGACCGCAGTTACCCGTGCCGGTGGGACAGTAGCCTCGACGCTCACGACGCAAACAGCCCTCGTGGCTTGAGCAAGATGATGAGAATCATGAAGAGATACACGACCCCGTAAGACCAATCGCTCAAGCGAAGCGATGGCAGTTGCCCCACGATATGGGGACTCATCATTTTCCCCGCCCACCTCTCCAACGGAACGGCCGGCGCTAGTGAGATCGCCAGCCCGGTTAGAAACGCTCCCGCGACGGATCCCCGGAGGCTGCCGATGCCGCCAAGCACACAAGCGGCGAATGCCAGGATGCCGGGCGAAAGGCCCGCCGTTGGGTCCAGACTCTTTGACCGAAGAATATACAGCGTTCCGCCGATTGAAGCGATGGCGCCACCGATGACGAATGCGTGGCCGGCGATGCGCTCGACCGGAATCCCGCAGGCACGTGCCGCGAGCGGCGCGTCGGCCGCGGCGGTCATCGCATCAGCGGTGCGGCTGAACCGAAACCACAGTGCAAGACCCACAACGACGAGAACGAAGACGACGACAATCAGAAAATCGAGAGCCGCGAGCGTGTGGTTCCCGGTCAGCCTGAAGACACCGTATTCAGTCACTGCCTGCCAGAGCGTCGATGCGTCTGGCACGGCACGTGCGGTCAGGCCGGCAGGCATCCGGTCGACAGGGAAGACGCGGCGACCGCTGTTCCATCCGACGAGAAGCCAACTTTGCAAGGCAATCGACGTGCCGAGAGCAGCGAGCAGGATCGATGTTCGATGCGCGTTGCGCAGCAGTAGCGGAAGGTAGATCGTGCGGTAAATGGCGGCAGCGAGCATTGCAGTCAACGGCAATGCGAGTAGAGTCGCGGCGTAGAAGGGCAGGCGGCCAGTCAACCCGAAAGTAAGCAGGGCAACCGTCATGCCGACTGCCGCTGCCGTCAATACGCGCAAGCGTGCGGAACGCGGGAGATAGAGCAGTGCCGTCATGGACGCAGCGGCACCGAACAGCAGCGCCATGAGCAGCGGAGCAGCTGGAGCGGGGCCAGATCCTCCGAGCCAGAGTAAAACGAGATATCCGCCGCCGCAGATCATTACATCGGCGTGAGCGAAATTGATGATCTTGGCCGTCCCGTACGCCAGCGAGTAGCCCATGCAGATCAGTGCCAGAAGGCACCCCTCCACGAGGCCGTTGATGAACAGATCGACGAACATGTCCCGGTTAGTCAGCGGCGACGAACTGCTGATTCTTCACCACGGCTAGGCGGAACTGGCGCGCCTCGGCGTCGCCCTTTGCGTTGAAGTACGTGAGGCCGGTGATGCCCGCATACGCTTTCTGCGGAGCATTCTTTTCCTTCAGGAACTGTTGAATGGACGCGCGATCGCGGTGTCCGGAACGAAATGCCTCGTTGAGAATGCCGCAGGCGTCGTACGCAAACGCTGCCCAACTGGCGGGCTTCTTTTTGCTGCCGCCGCTGTCGTACGTCTTCCAGTACGCGTCGAGAAAGCTCTTGTTCTTCTCGTTGCCCTCGTCGAATACGTAAGGCGCCGCGACGTACACGCCTTCGGCGTTCTTGCCCGCTCCTTGAATCAGTTGCTCCTCGTTGAAAGTTCCGTCGCCGGCGATGAACTTGGCACTCAGGCCGCGCTCGGCGGCTTGATTGAGGATGGCAATGCTCTTCTCGACGAACCCGCAGATGAACACGACGTCGGGATTTTGGCCTTTGATCACGGTGAGGATCGGCCGGAAGTCGCTGGTAGTGTTGTCGTAGCTTTGCGATGAAACGATCCTATACCCGTCCGCCGGCGCGCGTGCCGATATGCCGTCGGCGAGACCTTTGCCGTATTCGTCGGCGTAGTAGAGAATGGCGGCCCGTTTGGCTCCGAGTTTCGCCGCATATCGGCTCAATCCCACGGCTTGGTTGTCATCGGTTGGAACCAGCCGGAAATAGTACGGTGCCTCGTCCGTCACCTTCGGATTGCTTGCGCTATAGATGAGTGTCGGCAATTTTGCTTCTTGGATAATCGGCTTTCCGGCGAGAGCCGTGGAGGAATTATAAAAAGCGACGAGTGCGACCAGTTGTTTGTCGCCAACGACGCCCTGAAGCGCGGACACGGCGTCAGCTGGGTTCGATTTGTCGTCCACCGGCAAGAGCGTCACCTTTACGCCGTTGGCTCGATGCTGATCGAAGTACAACTTGGCCGAGTTCATGATCATCTGCCCGATGTGCGCGTTTGATCCTTCGAATGGACCGACGACGCCGACTTTGATCTCGGCGGCAGTCGGCTCGACGCTCTCTCTGCATCCGGTAGGTCCGACCGCAGCAAATAGCGTCAGCAGAAACGCAATGTTACGCAGATTCTTCATTAATCCTCCTACACGACTACAGGGTTAAGGCCGAGAGCGTATTGTGTGGGCATAGCGCCATGGGCGGACTCATCAACGTCTTTCCGTCCGCCGGCGTTGCGCCGCAGAACATTGTTGGTGCGTGTGCGCACAAAAGTGAATTCAAATACGTCATCGGGACGTCGACCAACGAATCGTGAGACGGACTAAGCAAAGCAATGTTGACGCTGGCGCCAGTTGCAGGCGGCACTGTCATGCTCTCAGGCCGCCTTCCGGCTGCCGGGACGTTATCTTCGTGACCGTCGCCCGCGCGGTGCTCGCTTCGAGGACTGGCCGCCGGCGCCTTCGCCTCCCGGCTGCGACGGTGGGACTGCCGGCCTATGGTTATCATATTCTCTTCTCTCGGATCCCATATTTCCTCCTTCGGTAATGGAGTTGGTGATTTCGTCGGTCGTGGATTCATTGGACAGAGTAGATGTACCTCTCATCGCAAGACTCCTTGTCCGTAAGACCACTGCGTACTTCGACTGCCCCGTCGCTGATCGCTGCGGACAGCCAGTACAGTGACATCAGCCGCGCGCGTGCGCCGTGGCGCGAATTACAAGACGCCAGAATCGCTGAAATTGACTTCCGGCCGTCGCAGCATGCGAGAACATCGCGGACGGCCTCCGGTGGCTCGCCGAGGTCGGCAATGTCGGATCGGACGACGAGCGAATCGCTGTGAATGTCGATCCGTTCAGCCGGCGCACGATCAAGATACATGCGAACGGCGATGTCGACGAGTTCAGCCTTGGAAAAGGACGCGGTCCGACAGATCGGGCCCTCATGGAAATTCCATTGGTCGAGCGGCGCAATGTCGGAGAGGCCGTACGTTTCGGCATTGATCCAGTACGGTGTTCCCGGAAAGGGCTGAAAGAAGCTGATGACCCTATACGTCGGGTCAACGTCGTGCAGCAGCGCGAGCGTCGCCTCCACATCGGCGCGCGTCTGTGATGGGGCGCCGACCATGACATAGGCGGTCGTGCCGATTCCTGCCGCGCGCGTCATTTGGAACGCGCGCCGAATCGTCTTTTCGACGTAACGTCCTTTCCGCAGTTCGCTCCAGCCTTCTTTCCCCGCCGTCTCGACGCCGAATGCGACATTCATGCAACCCGCAGAGCGCATGGCGTTCAGGAGTTCTTCGTCCACGAGTTCGACCCGCGTCATGCACACCCAGCTCACCGCGCTCGGAACCGATGTCTCCCGAATCGCACTACAAAGGGCGAGGCACTGATCGCGTCGCGACGTGAAAACGTTGTCGGAAACGAAGAAGCGTTTGAACCCCAAATCAATTGCATGTCGCATTTCACCAACCACGTCATCCACGGGCCGGTATACCTCGCGGCTCTGATACGGTCCTGGCATGACGGAAGTGCAGAAGTTGCACGAAAAGCCGCAGCCGGTGTGCGTCATTAGAGGATATGTGTGGGTCCACTGAAGGTATCGATCGAGGGGCAGTTCCTCGATGTCAGGCGCAGCAAAGTCTGAGGCCAAAACCGTCGCGAGTGGTTCCGCGCAAAGCACCTCATTCCGTCTGCGCGCGATTCCCGGAGCCGTGACCGGCAACCCCGTCGCGAATTCGGAGAGCGTCTGACGGAGTGCGGCCTGGCCGTACCCGCGAATAACGTAGTCTATGAACGGGCATTGCGCGAGAAGTTCTCGCCACATAAACGTTGAATTCACTCCGCCTACGATCACCGTCATGTTCGGGCTGCGCGATTTGACATATTCCGCTACCGCTTTTGTGGTAACAGACGTTCGGACCGTGTGGTTCGAGATGCCGACGATGCGGACGGAGGGGTCATCCAGAGCGGACGAAAGTGCCGCATAGCTGTCGAGCCCTTCCTTCTCCAACAACGTCATGTCGAGATAAGTTGGGATCCATCCCGCCTGCCGCGCTGCACGCCCGAGAAGCGGCAGGTGAATGGGAACACCGATTTCGAAATCAAGCTCGCGATCGGAAAAACAGGGAGGGACGACGAAGAGAATTGTCATCACCGCTCCGCCGTCTGCTCCAGGTCGAGATTGATCGCAGAGGCATTCAACCCCCAGCTCCCCAGGACCGCGAGAATCTTTTTCGATCGTCATGAAGATCCTAGCCGATCGTATCTCAAGTGCATACCTCCTACCAGCGAAAACACCTACCTCACGCCGGAGCGTACCTTAACGCCGGAGCTGCCGGCGCGGACGGTGTTTTGGCGGCAGGGAGTATGTCGGACGCCCAGTCGGGTGGCAGAATGTCGTTGGGTGCGGAGGGAATCACATCCAGATGTGTCACGTCCCGCAAGTCGCGTAAATACTCTATCCATGTGGTTTCATTGTGGTGTCGACAGTAGAAGGCATGACATGCCTCGCGGAATCTGCGGTCGGTTGTCGGCGAGTGAACGCTCGGCCGCTCGCCCATTGTCCTCGGTGCCGGCGGATCGAGGAATCCCTGCCGCGCGAGTTCGTATATGGCTTGTAAACATCCTTGCCACAGTTTGTTGTCGTGTGCAGCGTCCGAGAACCGGGACATGCCGTCCAGAAGAGGCGACGCGTCGTCGACGGCGGCCTCACGACTTCCGAGGAGAAAGAACGCGTTACGAACGTCACGCTCGTTGCTGCACCGCTGTAGAATTTCACCGAGCAGCGCCCGGATCGCCTTGTTCGATTCAGGGCCGGGCGCGGACGAGAGTTGCCTGGAATGTTCGTATGTTTCCGTATTCGACGCAAAGCACCAATCTCGGGTCCAGACGGCCCATTGCGCGAGCATGTGGTGCCAGTGGTACTGCAGATTGACAGCGAGGAGATCGGGATGCTCGCTGACGAGCGACAGGCCGACTTGCAGAAACCGATCAAGCCAATTACCTGCGATGTCGCGGTAGTAGCTGTCGGTGTTGCTCATCCACTCGTTGTGCCATGTCAAACTGAACAGGCGGTTCGCGATTTGCCACGCTGCGTAGTCATCGGCCTGGTATAGCGACGACGTCGCCAGATCAGCGCGCATTGATTTGCGCAGTTCCTCGGCGGCCCGTACGTGGTTGACGCGCACGGGCGTCGCGCCCGCCTTGATCCCGTCAGCCCAAACGATCACATCTTCGAACACCATCTGCACCAGGTCCGACGTCGTCGGTTGTTTGTGCGGTCGATGGTGAACTATCGACGGCTCGCGGCCCAGCCGCTCAAACGACCGCGGACGGCCCTTTGCGTCGACGTCGTAGGCAAACCAGCGGAGCAGATTCGAGTATGAGACGGCCGTCACGCCAGGATCGGCATAAGACCCTGCTGGCGTCCGCGCGTGATCCTCGTCAGTCACCACGCGAATTCGCTCAGCGACGTCTTTGACGAAGTCTTTCCCTACGTTGCCCGATCCGAGCAACGGAAACTTGAGCGTTGCCCAACCGACGGCGGATGCAAGTCCGGGATGTGCCAAGACCGTGGCCGCGTCAATCGGTCGCCGGCGCCGCACGCGCAGTACTGCCTCTTTCTCCCACCGTAGCAATGGATCTTGGTCAGCGACGAGAGCTTCCGCCGCGTCGGCGAGCCCCGGCGTCAGATCCTCACCCCAATCGAGGAGCCGCTCGAGGAAACCTCGAATGAGGACAGACCGTTGCCGTTCATCTGAAATCTTCGGAATTTTTCGCCGGAGGACACGCGCCAGCACTTCGAGGCGCGAAGGGTCGGCTAGGTGCATCGTGACGGCGCGTAAGTAAAACTTGTTCGGGACGCGCAGGTGCACCCCCTCTGCACCGGGATGCAGGAACAGCGCGCGCCGCAAGGAAGCGACCCCTGAGGCCCACAACCATCCCTCCGTGGCGCGTTCTGGAAACATGAGCGCGGGAGCGACATACAAGAGGTAGATGTCGTCCATTTTGTCGATGATCTGTGCATCCAGGTGAAATGTCTCGACGGCCTCGATTTCATCGGCAAACTCCGCCAAATCACCGCCAAAAAGAATGCGTGCGAGTTGTGGCTCGCTCGTCAGCTCCTGCGGCGCTTCCGCGGCGAAAGCGGCGACCGGCGGTAGCAGGAATTCGGGTTGCGTCCGGATGAACGAGGAATGGCTCTCAACGACGTCCGCCAGCCAATCGCCATCGACCGCTCCGATGAAACGGCCGTCGATCGTTTGAAAAACTCCGCGCGAGACGTGGTCTCTCACGTCGAATGGCAAGCCGAGGCGCACACGAGCCGAAGTAAAGACCGAAGATCGTCCCGTTATGGCGAGCGTCGCAGCCGGAAGCCTGGCGAGAATGCGAAGCAATGGATTGGTGTCAGCATCCGGTGCGAAGTACCCGGCGAGGACCGCCAGATCCCTTGATGATGTCGGTATTGTGCGCAGGCGTGCCGTTCCTACGAAGTCATCCAAAAGAATCACAACGCGTCCGTGAAGCACGCCACGGTCGACCAAGTCCTTGACGCGCCGCTCAACTTCCTTGAACGCATCGAGCAGTGTCCGTCCGCGCCACGTGTGGGAGGGGTCATAAACGAGGTGCGAATCCTCTCCCGAGGTCCAAACCAAATCAACCGCACGACATTCCAGCATGGTTCTGACGGCTCCGGCCGCCGACCATGTCTTACCGATACGGCTTTGCCCGTCCCATACCAGCAGACGGGGCGGCGACGACGGCGACATTCGAGCAAGAAGTTCGCCGAACTCCTTCGGCTCGACGAAGGTTCTCTCGAAATACTCAGCCGGGGACACTTCGGTCCCGGGAATGCGAAGAAAGAAAGATTTAACCAGATCGGATGCACTAGCCGCCACGCCGCTTTCCGTCATGAGTCCACCTCGACGAAAAGGTAGTAGAGCTCCTTCTTCGCTCCGCCGATTTCGACGAGTAAGTTTGGTGGGGTGATTTTCAAGCGGGGAGATCGCAACATCGTCGGTAAGCGATCATAGATGTTGTTCGTTAATCGATCGAGAAAGCGGTCGAATGCTTCTCGAACCGACCGCTTCGTGGCGTTCGTACGAAGCTTAGGTGCCTCGATGATGCAGCCGATCCAAAACGGTGGATAGATTCGGATGTCGGCCGCAGCGTCGAACGCGGCCCGCGCATGTGGGTGAAAGCCGGTACATCCAGCAGTATACGGCCTTCCAAGCGACGTGACGAATACACGGAAGGGCTCCCTACGGTTCGACTGAGGAATGATCGTCATCTCCTTATCTCCTGCCACACAAAAATCCAGCGGACGAGTGCCAGAGCTACGGCAACAAAGACGCAACCGACTCCGGAAATCACGAGTCGGCCGCTCGTAACGACGCGTTCCTGTGTCTCGTGAATCTCTTCCAACGCCTCGATCAGATAATGTTGTGCCATGATCGGGTCGACTTCCCGCACTGCCGTTTGTATCGCCATGTTGGTGGCGCTTTCGTTCGCTATGCCCCTTTCGTAACTAAATGCCGGGAGCATGCGATACCCTCCGAGCAAGATGAGGAGACTTCCGACTGCCCAGCTGATCACGGAACTGGTGATCCACGCCGGACCGCCCGCAGTTCCGGTGTCACGATAGATTGCCGCGATGGGAGCTGCCGCGAACAAGCCGACGCCGAAGAGGGCGAAGTAGAGGGCTCGATACCCACGAACCTCTCCTCTGCCGCTGTCGATCAGCTTCGAAAACGGTATCAGACGAGATCGGGTCTTGGCTCTGATTTCGGGTCGTCGTTTTCATCACCTTCGGCGGCTTGTTCATCATCAATAGATGAATGACGTTTATCGTCGAGGGCCAGGCTCTCGTCAGAAACCATCGCTTTCCTCCATGACCGTTTAGTTAGGGAGTGACGCTGATACACGATTCCCTACCCCGACTTCGAAAACTCTTTGCAGCATGGGATCGAACTGATGCACGGCATCATTGTGGACTGCCGAAAGTTATCTGTAGTGGGATGTAATCAGGTGCGGGGCGGGACGTGCGTGCGCGCGCAGCACGGCGCCGCGATCAAGCTCGGCGCCGTCGGCGCGCGCCGCGTCGCGAAAGGCGTCGGCAATGCCGCGCTCCCAGTCGATCAAGGTGCCGTAGCAGTCGAACGTGACGATGTCGTAGCGCTCACAAATGGTATTCCGGAGGTGCTGTACCGTTCAACGCTCGGGTCACGCCTATGGTCGACGCAGCACATACTCTCCGCACAGTTGAGCGCTATTTGCTGCCGCCGCCGCTCTCCGCCCGCTTCGGCGACGCGGCGGTGTCGATCTGCGACATTTCGGCGAAGGGGGCGCGCTTCACACTCACAGCCACGCGCTGGAGATGGGACACAAGTCGGTGCTCCGCCTGGCGCTCGACGGACGGCCGGCGCCGCTGCAGTTCGAGGCGGTCGTGGTCTGGACGCAGGTCGACCCGATCGCGCCGAGCTGCTTCGTCTCCGGCGTCGGCACGTACGGTGCGCCCGACGTCGTCGACGGGATGCTCGAGCACCTCCAGAAACGCAAGCGAACGACGCGCATCGGAGAGCTGCGCCGGAGCGACCCGCCTCCCCATGCAGCATCCGCTGGAAGGGCGCTTCGACGGCGCGCGCGTCGCGATCGAGGACCTCTCCGTGCGCGGCGCGCGGGTCGCCACGACATCGCCGGTCGCCGCCGGCGCGCGGCACGCTGTCGTTCATGACGGTCGAAGTATCCGTGCAGGTGGCGTGGTCCGCGATCAAGTCGCTCGATCTGACGACGTACCGCGCCGGCCTCGCCATCGCCGAGAAAGCGGAGCAGATGCGCCTCGCCATCGGCCAACTCTGCGAGAGCAGCCAAGCCAGCCTCGACACGCACTCGCTCGCGCTGAAGCTGAAGGTCATCCGCGCGCGCGTCCGCCAGCTGGCCGGGTCGTACCGCGCCGTCGAAGTCGTCGGCGTCCCCGCCGAGCAATACCTGCTGGTCCAGTGCGTCCGCGAAGAGCTCCGCCTCAACCCCCAGGAGGCCATGCACTGGTATCGCCGCGCCCGCCTCACGATCAACGACCCCGCCACCCGCCGCGCCGCCCCCGCCATCGCCAATCACCCCGACGCGCTGGCGGTGTGGGAGTACCTCGACCGGTCGATCGATCCGTCGGTGATCGGAAGGACGTTCAACTTGGAGAGTTAGGCGCGCCGCGGTTCTCGTGCGCGGCGAACATGGTCAGCCACTGAGCTAGCGGCATGAAGGTTTCCGCGAGATCGTCGTCGTAAACAATCCAGCCGCCACAGGCATCCGAGAGCTCGCGAAGCTGCTGGATCTCCGGCTCGCTGAGGGCCATCCCGCCGAGCACCCGCTTGCCGCCGATCAGAATCTGCCAGAGCTCATACTCGAGGTCGACGAGCCATCCCGCACAAAATGCGTCTTCGGAGATCTCACTCATCCGTTCGGCAAGTGCGAGTTGCGTTGCTGTCAGATCGGCCAGCACGAATCAATTATCGCCCTGAACATGGTGTCAACCGCTCCACGTTTCTCTGCACGCGCGCCAGCCTCGCGCGCGCGACACTGGTGTCGGATCTGCCGTCGGGGCTGGAAGCCGGTGGAAGCGCTGCGAGCGTAGACGTCATCACTCGACCGGCGGCGTGTTCGCGGGAACGGCGGCGCCCGCGTTTTTTTTGCGCGCGGCTCGTCGCAGCTCCTCCACCTCGCGCATGATGTCCGACGCATTGACACCATAGACGTCCGCCATTTCGAGCAATGTCTCGACGCTGGGCATGTTGCCGCCTTTCTCGAGCGCACCGAGGTAGTTGGGATTCATGCCGCAGCGCTGCGCGGCGATGACGATGGACCAGCCGCGCTCGACTCGAAGCCGCCGAAGGATGGCGCCAAAGCGGACGGCGTCGTGATTGGTGATCCTGAGTTTGGGCATGAAGATGAGGATACTCCGCTTCCGGCTCAGCCATGGACGTGATCCATATCCATGTGCGACACAGATCCACATCCTTGGATGTGCTGCGCCGCATAAAGGAGCAGAATTATCACATCCTCGGATGTGCTCATGACGCATTGATGCGATATCATCACGTCCGTGGATGTGGTCCATGGCGACCATCGCCGATGGATGCACATCCTTGGACGTCATGAAGTCTGATCAAGCCGTAATTAACACAGCCATGGGCGTGCTATGGCTAGAATTGTGACGTATCGGCTCAGCCGTGGATGTAAGGAGGGTGCGAAAATATGACGTGATCACGCCCTGATCAGCAGGGAAGCTGCACCGCATCCGCGTCCGGCGGCCACGCCAGCGCGTCCGCGAACCCTTTGATTACGCACGAAAGCTCGTCAACACACGCGCTCGCTACGCCGTCTAGCTCCTGCGCGAGCACGCTGCTCACCGTCGTGCGATCGCGCTCCGCGAAATGCTCCAGCATCGCCACGTGGTAACGCGGCAGTCGCACGTGGAGGTCGATCAACCGCACGGCCTCCGGCAACACGCCCTCCGCCTCCGCGCCGAGCGCTTCCTCGATCACCTCCGGTGCCCAGAGTTCCAGCGCCTTCGCCATCAACTCCTCACGCCAGATCCATCTCCCGACGGAGGTCGACGTAACCTCGACCTCTCCCGCCGCAATTGCCCGCGACATCTCCCCGTGCGACCAGCCGAGGAGTACCGTAGCCTCAGCAATGCTGACGTGCGGGCGCTGGTGGAGGAAAATGGGTCGGATGCGATTGATGAGTTCTTGGTCGAGCATGTTTTCTCACCCTACGAACATATACTATACTATAAGTCACTACAATCGAAAAGTCAAGGGTAACGGCGCCGCATGACGCGCATCCGTCAGCCGGAAGGCGAGGTGTTCGGGCAGCGCCTCCGGGAGCTGCGGCGAAAGTACGGCGTCACGCAACACGAACTCGCACAATTAGCCGGGCTCACCGATGCCTACGTCAGCAACATGGAGAATGGCTTCGCCGTCCCGAGCCTCACGACCCTTCTCCGTCTCGCTGTGGCACTCAGATGCAAAGTCACGGAGGTCGTGTCGGTTTTCGACAAGGTTGCGGACCTGCCGTCGTTGCTGCCGAAGTGAGAGAAGCGGGGCTCGCGATCGCCACATATCTCTGCAGACGCCTGAATATCTCGAACCGTGGATGCGTTGCACTCCCGGCGAGGCGTCAGACCAGCAGCGATGTTGGGATCTCAGGGCTTACCGATGATGGCGTGGGTGCCGGCCGTCTTCTTTCTCGCAGCGCTCATCGATTACTCGACGAGTTCCTTGCAGGAGGTGCGTATGGCTCATCTCACAAACACACGTGGGTTTTCCCTCTCGATTTTTCGTTCGATCGGGTCGGTACTCACCAGCGTCGTCGGGAGTGCCCTGCTGATCTGAGGCCTCGCCATTCGGACGAAGGTGGCACGCTTCCGTTCTGGCGCTAGTGTGGTGTTTCCCGCCGATGGCGGATGGTAAGCTGAAGTGCCGCCGCGTCGCGGCGAGGAGATCGTCGTCGACATTGGAGAGAATGCCGAGGCGGTAGCCGGCGGCGCGCAAGCGCTCGAGGGCGGCGTTCGTGTCGGGGAACGGCGTCCACGACGGCAGGCTCTCCGCCAGAAAACTGCCGTCGCGCACCTTCGCCACGCGCGTCGCTGTGTCGGCGAGGACTTCGCGATACGGACGGAACGGCGGCCGCTCCGCGACCGGCTCGTGCTCCGCGTAGGCGCGCAGCACGGCGTCGCGGTCGAGATCGACGCCGGCGTCGCGGAACGCCGCGGCGATGCCGCCCTCCCAGTCGATGAGCGTGCCGTAGCAGTCGAAGGTGACGATGTCGTAGCGCGGCATGGACGTGACTTCGCTCACAAAGTTTCCTTCGGGAGCGGCGGTAACTTTACCTTTTCCGGGTTCACGTCCATGCACGAAGCCGCAGCTCGCACGTTACGCACGGCAGAGCGCTATCTGGTGCAGCCGCCGCTGGCCGCCCAGTTCGGCGCGGCGTCGGTGTCGGTCTGCGACATTTCCATGAAGGGAGCGCGCTTCACGCACGGCCACTCGGTGCAGATGGGACAGAAATCGCTGCTGCGCCTGGCCCTCGGCGGACGCCCGCTGCAGGTCGAGGCGGTGGTGGTGTGGACGCAGGTCGATCCGGTCTCGCCGAGCCGCTTCGTCTCCGGCGTGCGTACGTACGGAGCGCCGGACGCGATCGAGGGAATGCTCGACGAGCTGCAGAAGGCGAAGCGGACGACGCGCATCGAAGAGCTGCGCCGCAGCGATCGCTTCGACGTGCAGAAGCCGATCGCGGCGCGCTTCGACGGCGCGCCGGTGACGCTGGAGAATCTTTCCGCGCGCGGTGCCGGCATCGTGACGGGCGCACCCCTCGGCACGGGCGCGCGCGGCACGCTTTCGTTCCTGAACGTGGAGGTGACGGCCGCGGTGGCGTGGTGCGCGGTCAAATCGCTCGATCCGACGATGTATCGCGCCGGTCTCTTCATCAACGAGAAGGCGGAGCAGATGCGCCTGGCCATCGGCCAGCTCTGCGAGGGCGGCCAGGCCAGCCTCGACACGCACTCGCTGGCGCTGAAGCTCAAGATCATCCGCGCCCGCGCCCGCCGCCTGGCGCCGTCGTTCCGGACCGTGGAGACCGCGGGCGTCCCGGCCGAGCAGTACCTGCTGATCCAGGGCGTGCGCGAGGAGCTCCGCCTCAACCCCGAGGAAGCGCTGCACTGGTACCGCCGCGCCCGCCTGACGATCAACGACCCCGCCACCCGCCGCGCCGCCCCCGCCATCGTCGACCACCCCGACGCGCTGGCGGTGTGGGAGTACCTCGACCGCTCGATCGACCCGTCGGTGATCGGACGGACGTTCAACCTGCCGAGCAATTAGGCGGCACTGTCAACGCCTCCACATTCCTCTTCATCCCCGCCAGCTTCGCGCGCTTGATCGCGCTATTCCGAAACATCTCCGAGAAATCGGCCTGCGTGTAGCGCAGCAAGTCCGTCACCGGCGTGGCGCGGTACTCCTCGCGCGGAGTGAATGCGGGATGACCAACCGCGGGCTCGCCGTTCCAGGGGCACACCTCCTGGCAGATATCGCAGCCGAAGGCGTTGCCGGCGAGCGGGAGGGTGGGCGGGAGGGGGCCGCGGTGCTCGATCGTTGCGTAGCTGATGCAGTCGGCGGAGGCGACGGTGCGGTTCGGGAGGATGGCCTGCGTCGGGCAGGCGTCGATGCAGCGCGTGCAGATGCCGCAGCGGTCGGCGACGGTCGCGGGAACGATGTCGTTCTCCATCGACGTCAGCAGCGTGCCGATGAACGTGTACGAGCCGAGCTCCTCATTGATCAGCATCGAATTCTTGGCGATCCATCCGAGGCCGGCCTGCGTCGCGGCGGCGCGGTCGGAGAGCGGGCCGGTGTCGACGTAGCGCCACGTCTTCGCGCGGCCGGCGATGGCCTCCTCGAAGCGGCGGAGGATGCGGTCGAGCACCTCGTGGTAGTCGTCGCCGAGCGCGTAGCGCGCCACGTGGTGCGAGAGCGCCTCCGGCGGGGCGGGCGGGCGGGTGGGGGAGTAGGGCACGAGGATCACCACGATCGATCGCGCCCACGGGAAGCGCGCGGACGGATTGCCGCGGACCGACTTCGCCAGGTACGACATCGTGGCGTGGCGGCCCTCGGCGATCCACTCGTCGAACAGCGCCGCGTGCGCGTCGGCGACGGCGCTCGCGCCGAGGCGGGCCACGCCTTCCTCGGCGGCAACGCGCTCGAGCTCCGGCCACACTTGGGAAAGCTTCACGTGTGCGAGAACGCGATTCGGATCAGAGGCGTTCCAGAATCGGGCCGAGCAGGCTTTCCGGCACGCGGACGGTGCCGAGCGTCTCGACCTCCTTCGCCGCGCCGTGGTCGTCGGAGCCGCCGGTGACGAACTTGCCGCGGAAGCGGGCCACGTTCGCGTAGCGCTCCGACCACTGCGCGTCGACCTTCGGATGGAACACCTCGACCGCGTCGATGCCGGCGTCGAGCAGGCGCGGCACGAGCTCCTCGTGGTTCGGGTAGAGCGTCGGATGGGCGATCGACGTCACCCCGCCGACGGCACGCACGAGGGCGACCGCCTCGTCGACGCGGAAGCGCTCCTTGTCGATGAACGCAGGCTTCCCCTTGCCGAGGAGCTTGTCGAAGGCCTCGGAGACCGAGCCGACGTAGCCGGCTTCCACGAGGGCGCGGGCCACGTGCGGGCGTCCGAGCGCGCCGCCGGCGGCGAGCTGCTCGACGCGGCGCAGGTCGATCGCGTAGCCGAGCGAGCGCAGCTTCTCGACCATCTGCGCGCCGCGCCGCTCGCGCGTCTCGCGGAACTGGCGCAGCCGGCGCTCGAAGCGCTCGTCCGTGGCGTCGAAGGCGTAGGCGAGGATGTGCACGTCGTGGCCGTCGACGATGCAGGAGAGCTCCGTGGCGGCGATGAGCGTGACGCCGCGCTCGTTCGCGTAGGGCTTGATCTCGAAGTACGCGGCGACGTTGTCGTGATCGGAGATGGCCACGATGGTGATGCCGCGCTCGCGCGCGAGGTCGATCACCTCGCGCGGCGAGCGCGTGCCATCGGAATGGTAGGTATGGAGGTGAAGGTCGGCGTAGCGCAAAGCGTCAGGTTCTTAGGTTCTTGGTTCTTAGGTTCTTAAGAACTTAAGAACGTAAGAACCTAACAACTAAAGTTTCTTCGCCGCGTTCGCCAGTTGCTCCGACGAAGCCTCGAGCGTCGACTTCAGCGCTTTCTTGGCCGACTTCACGCCCTTCTCCAGCTGCTTTCCCGCCTTCTTCTGCAGCGCGGCCGCCTGCTTCTTCACTTCCTTGACCACCGGCTGGGCGGCCTTGGCCGCGGCCTTCTTGATCTCCTTCACCTTCGGGGCCGCCGCTTTCGCGACGTTCTTCACCGCTTTCTTCACGGCCTTTTCTCCTTTGGCGACGGCGCGCTTGGCGGCCTTCTTCGCCTGCTTCTTGATCTTCTTCGTCTTCAGAGCCACTGACTCCTCCTTCGGTGCGCGTAATGCTACACCGTCGGCGCTTTCGCGGGCGCGAGCGAGGCCACGACACGTTCGCAGCGCTCGTCGAGGTCGCCGTCCTTCGCCACCTCCTCGCGGTAGAGCCAGCAGCGCCCGCATTTGTGTCCGCGCGCCCGGGTCATGGTGATGCCGATGCGTCCGATGCCTTCGACCTCGACAAAGTCCGCGAAGCTGTCGTCCGCCGGCACGAAGTCGACGTGCGACACGATGAACACCTTCGACAGATCGACGTCCGTGGTGCCGGTCAGCACGGCCGGAACGACGTCGCAGTGCAGTTGCACGTCGGCGTCGATCGACTTCCCGATCTCGCCGGCGTCGCGGGCGCGCTCCAGCACCTTGAACACCGCCTCGCGCACGCGGAAGATCCGCTCCCACGCCGCCACGTCGATGATCGGCGTGTCGATCTCCGGGAACCGCGCGAGGTGGACCGACTCCTCCTTCGGCCCCGGCAGCTCGAGGTAGATCTCGTCCGCGGTGAACGAGAGGATCGGCGCGAGCACTGCGGTGAGTCCCCGGGCGATCAGGTACATGGCCGTCTGCGCGGAGCGGCGGCTGTGCGAGGCCGGGGCGTCGCAGTAGATCGTGTCCTTGGAGATGTCGATGTAGAGCGCGGAGAGGTCGACCGTGCAGAGCTCCAGCAGGGCGCGGTGCACGGCGTGGAACTCGTACGCGTCGTAGGCGCGGCGGCAGCGCTCGAAGGCCTCCGCGGCGCGCGCCAGCGCCCATTTGTCGACGTCGAGGAGCTGCTCGGCCGACAGCGCGTCGGTCGCGGGATCGAAGTCGTGCAGGTTCGCGAGCAGGTACCGGGCCGTGTTGCGCAGCTTGCGGTAGCTCTCGCCGACGCGCGTCAGGATCTGCGGACCGAAGACGACGTCGTCGGTGTAGTCGGCCGTGGCGATCCAGAGGCGGAGGATGTCGGCGCCGCTCTGCTTGATCACGTCCTGCGGCGAGAGGGCGTTGCCGGTCGACTTCGACATCTTGTCGCCGCCCTCGTTGAGGACGAAGCCGCACGTGACGACGCCGCGGTACGGCGCGCCCCCTTCGACGCCGGTGCCGATCAGCAGCGACGACTGGAACCAGCCGCGATGCTGGTCGTGCCCTTCGAGGTAGACGTCGGCCGGCCAGGTCAGCTCCGGCCGCGACTGCAGCACGGCGATGTGCGACGAGCCGGAGTCGAACCAGACGTCGAGGATGTCGCGCTCTTTGCGGTATTCCGTACTTCCACACTTGCACGTAACGCTGTAGAAATCGGACGCGGGGCGATCGAACCACGCGTCCGCCCCCTCGGCCTCGAAGATTTCCCTGACCTTGGCGAAGAGCTCCGGCGACGTGACGGCCTCGCCGCAGCCCTCGCAATAAAGAACGGTGATCGGCACGCCCCACAGGCGCTGGCGCGAGATGCACCAGTCGGGGCGGTTCTCGACCATGCCGCGCATGCGGTCGTGTCCCCAGGCCGGGTACCACTTCACCTTTTCGATCTCGGCGAGGGCGCGCTCGCGCAGCGCCTTCTCATCCATCGAGATGAACCACTGCTCCGTGGCCCGGAAGATCACCGGGTTCTTGCAGCGCCAGCAGTGCGGGTAGGAGTGCGTGATCGTCTCCGCCTTCAGCAGCGCGCCGCGCTCGCGGAGGTGCTCGACGATCAGCGGGTTGGCCTTGAACACGTGCATGCCCGCCCAGAGCGGCACGTCGTCGGTAAATTGGCCGCGATGGTTGACGGGCGTGTAGATGTCGAGGCCGTAGCGGCGGCCGGTGTTGAAGTCGTCGGCGCCGTGGCCGGGCGCGGTGTGCACGAGGCCCGTGCCGGCGTCGACCGTGACGTAGTCGCCGAGGACGATCGGGCCCTCGCGCGGGAGGAAGGCGTGGCGGTAGGTGAGGTACTCGAGCGACGCGCCCTTGAAGACCTTGACGACGTTGTAGTCGTTCCAGCCGAGGGTCGACATCACCTGCTTTGTCAGCGCGGAGGCGACGATGTAGTTCGTGCCGTCGTGCTCGACGACGTCGTAGTCGAAGTTGGGCTTGACGGCGATGGCCAGGTTGGCCGGCAGCGTCCACGGCGTCGTCGTCCAGATGACGGCGTAGAGCGGCTTCTCGATCGGGAGGTCGAGCTGCTTGACGGCGTCGTCGCTCATGCGGAACCGCACGTAGATCGACGGCGAGGTGTGATCGCGGTACTCGACCTCGGCCTCGGCCAGCGCGGTCTGGCAGTGCGTGCACCAGTGCACCGGCTTCAGTCCCTTGTAGACCATGCCGGTCTGCATGAAGCGGCCGAGGGCGTCGGCGATGGCGGCCTCGTAGTGGAACGACATCGTCGTGTAGGGGCGGAACCAGTCGCCGAGCACGCCGAGGCGGATGAAGTCGTCGCGCTGGAGGTCGATGTTCTTGTCGGCGAAGTCGCGGCAGGCGCGGCGGAAATCGGCCTCCGACATCTCCCGCTTCTTCGACCCGAGCTGCTTGTCGACGGCGTGCTCGATCGGCAGGCCGTGGCAGTCCCAACCGGGGATGTAGGGCGCGTCGAAGCCGGCCATCGTCTTCGACTTCACGACGATGTCCTTGAGGATTTTGTTCATGGCGTGGCCGATGTGGATGCGCGCGTTCGCGTACGGCGGGCCGTCGTGCAGGACGAACTTCGGCCGCCCCTGCGACGTCTCCCGGATGCGCGCGTAGAGGTCGATCTCGTTCCAGCGCGCGAGCCGCTTCGGCTCGTTCTGGGGAAGGTTGGCCTTCATCGGGAAGGCCGTTTCGGGGAGGCTCAGCGTTTTCTTGTAGTCGCTCGTCTCGGCCATGGTGACGGGCGAAACTAGCACAGATTACGCTGTCATTCCGCCTTCTTCAGCTCCCCGTCGAGGTGCGCGAGCGCGGCCTGCAACTGCTCGCGCCGGCGCTCGCTCTGCGTCTCGGCCAGCTCGCGCGCTACGCGGCGGCGTGAGAGCTCGAGCGACTCACGATGCTTGCGGCGCTCGAGGCTCTCGCGGTCTTCCTGACCGGGCCGCTTGCGCGCCTCGCGCTCATCTTCCGCGTCTTGCCACTGTGATTGAACCGACTTGCTTTCGAATCCGCGTGCCATATGCTTCTTATATTACTTGGTAGCCAAACTAAATTCCTACATGCCGCCGGCGGTGACGGTTCGCGGTGCGCTGACTCGCAGGCGATCTCCCGGATGAAGCATATGCGATGGGGAGAGCTCGTTGAGGTCGAGCAGCTCCTCTACCGTCAGGCCGAACTTCTTGGCGATCGAGTAGTACGTGTCGCCTTTCTTCACCGCGTACGACATCTGCGACAGCGCGGCGCCGAGCTCGCGGGCGCGGACGGGGAGGTAGATCGATTCGCCTTCGCGCGCGGCGCGGTCGTCGTTCATGGCCAGGATCGTGTCGACCGACGTGCCGAGGGCGCCGGCGATGCGGTTGAGCGAGTCGCCTTCGCGCAGCGTGAACGCGCAGACGGCGACGTTCGCGTCGTCATTCTTCATCGTCGCCGCGCGCGCCGCGACGACCTCGGCCGCCTTGGCGGGAACGCGGATCTCGCTGCGGCCCGGCGGGGCGATGCCGTGCCGCAGCGCGGGGTTGAGGTCGCGCAGCACGGCCTCGTCGACCTCGGCCACGCTCGCAACCTGGCGCAGCGACAGCGGGCCTTCCACGGCCACGCGTTTGCCGGTGTCGAGCTCCTTCGAATCGCCGAGGCGGAAGCCGTACGTGGCCGGATCGCTGGCGATCATCAGCGTGGCGAAGAACGTCGGCACGTAGCCGCGCGTCTCCTTCGGCAGCGCCCCTCCGTCGCAGAGCTCCCAGAACGTCGTGGCGTTGTTCTCATTGAGCGCGCGGCGGACGCGGCCCGGCCCGGCGTTGTACGCGGCCAGCGTCAGCGGCCAGTCGTTGAATTGACGGTAGAGATCGCGCAGGTAGGCCACGGCCGCGCGCGTGGAGCGCTCCGGATCGGCGCGCTCGTCGACCCACCAGTCGACGCGCAGGCCGTACTCGCGCGCCGTCTCGGGCATGAACTGCCAGATGCCGTGCGCGCCGGCGCGCGACGTCAGCGTCGGCATGTAGGCGCTCTCGATCACCGGCAGGTAGGCGAGCCCCTTCGGAAGCTTGGCCTCGCCGAGGGCGCCGTCGATCAGCTTCTTGTACTTCGCCGAGCGCAGCAGCGACTCCTGGATGCTCGGCTTGAGGTCGGTGGTGAAGTAGGCGAGCGCGCCGCGGATGGTCTTGTGCTCGGGGATGGGGATCGATGCCGCGGCCTCGACGTCGACCTTCGGCGCGGCGACGGGCGCGTGCTCGCGCGCCACGATCTGCGCGTACGCGTCCTCCAGTGCTTTCCGATACTCCGGCCCCTCGGCCGATTTGGTGACGAGGAGCGGCGGCGCGGCCTGCGGCGGAGGCGCCGTCGTCGCGCAAGCGGCCGCAAACACAGCGAACAGAAGAAGAGCTGAGTTCGTCTTCGTCATCGCGTCCCCTCCACCCCGTCTCAACTCAGATGTCGAATTTCACGTTGACCGAAAGTGACCCGACGTCGGCGGTGTCGCCCAACTCGACGCTCTGTTCCTGCGTCTGCACGACCCCGTCTTCGTTCTCAAAGGATACCGTAAAGCGCAAGTTCTTCGACTTCGGCAGCACTCCGGGCGCCACGGCCAGGCTCACGGTCTTGTGCATGTCGCGCTTCGGCCGCGAGGCGGCCAGGATCAGCTCCGTCGCCGACGGCTCCTTCTTCACGCTCTTCACCGGCGCGGCCGTGGCGCGTTTCCGCAGCGACTCGAGCTCGGCCATGATGTCGACGGAGGTGCGCACCTTGACGTGCTTGACCTCGGCGTTCTTCGCCGGCTTGGCGAGGCGGGCGAAGTCGATCTCGGGCTCGGGCGGGGCGGCGGGAGGCGGAGGCTCGGGCGCGGGTGGGGGCGGGGGCGCGGGAGGCGGAGCGGGCTCGGCGACGGGAAGCGACGACAGCGCGTCGGCGCCGACGTCGGCGGTGTGCGCGAGCGTGCTGTCGGTGAACGCAGCCTCGGCCGGCGTTTCCGGCGAGGGTGGCGGCTCGACGATCACCTGCGGCGGCGGCACGGCGGCCGCGGCCGCGGGCGTCGTGAAGACCGGCGCGGCGGACGGCAGCGGCGTCGTGCCGGCCACGGTCGCGCGCGGCGTGGCGGGCGGCGTGGCGTTGTCCTTCACGCGGAACGTCCCCGTCTCCTGCACCGCCCGGCGCGGCTGCGTCGTCGTCTCCTTCGTCGCCGCGCGCACCGGCTCCTCGCCGGTCATGCGCCGGCGGAGCTGGCGCAGCGTCAGCTTCGAGATCAGCTTCAGCGTCTCGAACACGCCCTCGCCGCGCGCGGCCACGGCCTCGACCCACTCGTACTTGCGGTCGCCGTCGAGCGTCGACGCGATCGTGTCCGGCGTGGCGACGTTCGGCAGGTCGCGCTTGTTGAGCTGGAGCACGAGCGGGATGTCGTCGATGTCGAGGCCGATCTCGGCCAGGTTCTCCTTGAGGTTGTTGAAGCTCTCTACGTTCGCGTCGAGCATGGCGATCTGCGAGTCGGCCACGAAGACGACGCCGTCGACGCCCTTGAGCACGAGCTTGCGCGTGGTGTTGTAGAAGACCTGGCCGGGGATCGTGTAGAGCTGCAGCCGCGTCTTGAAGCCGCCGATGACGCCGACGTCGATCGGCAGCAGGTCGAAGAAGAGCGTGCGGTCAGTCTCGGTCTCGAGGCTCACCATCTCCCCGCGGCTCTGCGGCGAGGTCTTCGTGTAGATGTGGTGGAGGTTCGTGGTCTTTCCGCACAGACCGGGACCGTAGTACACGATCTTCGCGGCCATTTGCATCGTCGCGTAGTTGAAGAAGACCATCGACTGAGCGCTCCGAGAGAGAGATTCGATGGTAGCACTTACTTTCGAGCGGCAACAATGGACTCCGCGAGGAGACGATAGAGCTCCGCCAGCTCCGGCCGCGAGGCCAGCGCGCGCAGATGCTGCTCGACGACGGCGGCGTCGCCGCGCGCGGCGGGGCCGGTGAAGCGTTCCGGGCCGGTGCTGCGCGCCCAGTTGTCGACGGCGGAACGCGTCAGGGCCACAAGGTCGCCGCGGGCGTTCTCCACGCCGGCCTCGGCCAGCAGGCGCTCGGCGACGTCGAGCAGCGCCGCGACGTAGTTCGCTCCAAAGACCGCCCCGGCGTGGTACAGCGACTTCATTCGTGGGGCGATCTCCGCGAAGCGCGCGCCGGCCTCGGCGGCGATGCGCCGGGCGACGTCTTCGTGCGCGCCTTCGAAGACGAGCAGCGTGTCGCGCAGGTCGGACTCCGCGCCGAGCGGCGGCAGGGCCCGCAGCGGATGGAGCGAGAAGCCGCCGCGCACGCTCGTCATCGAGCCGCTGGGGTGGAAGATGATCGCCTCCGTCGGCGGGATGCGCTCCGCGAAGTCGGCGATGGCGGCGTCGTTGACGGCGATGAGGATCAGCTCCGACTCCCGCGCCAGCTCGTCGAGCGTGCGCGTGCGCGTCTGCAGCAGCGACGCGATCGGCGACGTCGATCCATCGCGCAACGCCACGCCCGCGATCGGCCAACCGATGCGCCGCCACGTCGACCCGAACGCCCACGCGGCACGGCCGCCGCCGATGATGCCGAGTATCATCAATTCCGTGAAACGCCTCGGCTGCATTCTCGCACTGCTGGCCCTCGCCGCCGCGCCGCCGCCCACCACCTGCGGGCAGCGCGACGACTACGCGGCCGCGCTCTGCGCCTACCAGCAGCGCAACTTCATCGCCGCCGAGAGCGCCTTCCGGACCATCGTGGAGACGAACGCCGACGATCCCCGGACCGTGCGGGCCATGTACTTCCTGGCCCGGACGGAGATGAAGCTCGGCCGCTTCGATCAGGCCTCCACGCACCTCATCAGAATCTACGCCCTCGACGCCCCGTTCTATCGCGCATGGTCGTGCGATTATCTGCTCGGAGAATGTCGCAGGGCGATGGGAAAGGACTGAGGGATGAGGACTGAGGACTGAGGCTGCGCCGCGGCTTCTCAGTCCTCAGTCCTCATGGCTCAGTCCTCAAATTTCGAGCTCCGCAAGAAGCTGCTGCAGCTCGAGGCTCTGTACGACATCGGTCGCGCCCTGAATACCCTGCGGCCCGAGGGGGAGCTGCTCGAGGAGCTGATGCACCGCGCCGTGGCCACGCTCGACGCGATGAACGGCTTCGTCTTCTCCCTCGACGAGAAGCTCAACGTCCAGCACCTCTACACCCTCGGACGCGAGGCGCCGGTGCCGCCGAATGCGATCCTCTCCGAGGCGCCGGTCAAGCAGGTCATGGCCACGCGCGCGGCCGCGGCGGCGAGCGAGCTCCTCCTCGCGCCGATGGTCGCCGGCGACCAGATCGTCGGCATCCTCGGCGTCGGCGGCAAGGAAGAGCGCGGCGCCACGAAGCGGGGGAGCTGGAGCGAGGACGACACGCGCTTCCTCGAGTCGCTGGCGTCGATCGGAGCGGCCGCGGTCGACAACACCCGCAACTTTCATCGGTTGTCGGTCATCCGCGAGTCCCTCGAGGACGAGAACCGCAACCTCAAGCAGCGGATGCAGCGCGAGTACTCCGATCGCCTGATGATCGGCGACTCGCCGAAGATGCAGCGCGTCATCGACCTCGTCGCGCGCGTGGCCGACTCCCAGGCCAACGTCCTCATCCGCGGCGAGTCGGGCACGGGCAAGGAGATGGTCGCCCGCCTCATCCACGGCAACTCCCCGCGCAAGGACGGGCCGTTCGTGGCCATCAACTGCGCAGCCCTGCCGGAGACGCTGCTCGAGTCCGAGCTCTTCGGCATCGAGCGCGGCGTGGCCACCGGCGTCGAGGCCCGGCCGGGCAGATTCGAGCTTGCCCGCGGCGGCACCGTCTTCCTCGACGAGATCGGCGACATTCCCCTGACCCTGCAGGCCAAGCTCCTGCGCGTCCTGCAGGAGCGCGAGGTCGAGAAGCTCGGCGGCCGGCGGCGCATCCCCATCGACGTGCGCATCCTCTCCGCCACGCACCGCGACCTCGAGAAGCTCATCACCGCCGGCGAGTTCCGCCAGGACCTCTATTACAGGCTCAAAGTCGTCGAGATCGTCCTCCCGCCGCTGCGCGACCGGAAAGAGGACATCCCCAAGCTCGTCCGTTTCTTCCTCGACAAGTACGGCAAGCGCGAGGGGCTGCGCGATATGCGCATCACCCAGGAGGCGCTGCAGAAGCTGATGCGCTATCCCTTCCCCGGCAACGTGCGCGAGCTGGAGAACCTGATCGAGGGCGCGCTGGCCCTGACCACCGATCCGATCGTCGACCCCGGCGACCTCCTCATTCCCGAGAGCGCGGCGAGCGCGGACGCCGGGGAGATGGGCGCGGACTTCCCGACGCTCGATGAATTGCAGGCCCGCTACGTGGCGCGCGTGCTCGCGCACACGAAGGGGAACGTGTCGAAGGCGGCGAAGGTCCTGGGGATTAGCCGAAAGACGCTGCACCGGATGGATCTGTCTCAAATTGTCTCAAGTGTGACAAAATGGGACATTCACTAGAAATCTATTGTAACCAAATGAGTTACGGATCGTGTGACGATTTGAAACCTTCGGATGTCCCAAAATGTCCCACTCGCACATCCGTTCACAACTCCGTCACTTCTCATGTAAACTTCGCTCCATCAGAGGCTTACGTCGCGTGAGAGAACCCTGGCCCGCATGGCAGTCGCGTTGCTCTTCTGCCCCTCAACCAAATCGAGGGGGTAACCATGAAAAGCTTCGCAGAGACCCGCACCCAGGCCGTGTCGATGTCGTCGATGTTGCCGGTGATCCTGGCCGTCAACACCACCGCGCTGCTCGCCCTCGAGCGCCTCGGCGGCATCCCCGACTGGATCAAGTCCGCCGTGGCTCTCTTCCTTTCCTTTTAGTTTCGCGAGGGGCGCCCGCGAGATGACGTCGACCGCCGCACGGCAGATGGAGCTGACTCTTCCGATGGTTGCAGACATCGAGATCGCCGCTGCCCGTGCAGCCGGGAACCTCGGCCGCGAAATGGGCATGAGCTCCGAGCACATCGACGAGATGACCCACGCCATCATCGAGGCCTGCATCAACGCCCGCGAGCACTCCGGTTGCGCCGACAACCGCATCTTCATAAGATTCATCGGCACCTCCACCGGCGACGGCAATCGCATCGACGTCTGGGTGACGGACCACGGAAAGGGCTTCGATCCCGAGGAAGCGCGGGCCCGCCGCCCCGCTCCCGGCGCGGTCCACAAACGCGGCCGCGGATTGCAGCTCATCGAGGCGCATATGGACGAAGTCGACATCTCCGCCACCGAGGGAGGGGGAACCACCATCCACATGGCCAAAGTCGAGAAGAAATCATGACTGAGGAATTGAAGGTCGCGGTGGAACGCAAAGGCGGCGACGGCGCCGTTCTCTACACCAAGGGCTACATCAACAACGTCGGCGGCGAAGAGATCGCCAATCGCGCCTACGAGCTGATGGACGCCGGCGTACGCACGCTTTTGCTCAACCTCCGCGAGACCAAGATCGTCAACTCCATCGGCATCAGCATCCTCATCGAGATCATCGAGAAGATGATCGACAAAGGCGGCCGCATCGGCTTCTGCTGCCTCACTCCCGTCATCCACAAGACTTTCCAGATCATGGGCCTGGCGAACTACGCGAAGATTTACACGACGGAAGAGGATGCGAGCCGGGATCTTGCATTGACGGCCTGAGTGAACCGAAGCATTTTTCTTCTCCTCCTTGCCGCGCTCCCTCTCCACGCCGACAGCTGGCCGCAAGCCGCCCACGACGCGCGCCACACCGGCCGCGTCGACCGCCCCGCCCAGCCCTTCCTGCGCGTCTTCGCCAACATCGTCTACGACCCCTTCGTCGGTGATGAACAGGCCAGCACCGGCGGCGACCTCCTCGTCCACTTCCAGGTTCCGCTCGTCGACGGCGACGACGTCTTCATGGAGTTCAAGAGCGGCGTCTTCACCGGCGAGTTCACCTGGCAGACGGAGAGCTGGAGCGTCCACCGCCTGCATTGGGAGAACGGCACGCTCGTCGACAAGTGGACGGCGCCGACCGACTGGAAGCCGATACCGGCCGCGTCGAACGGCAGCTGGGAGCCGATGTTCCACGCCGTCCTGGCCAACGGCTTCCTCTACGAGCCCGGCGCGGGCGGGACGCTGCTGCAGTTCGATCGCGACAGCGGCGCGCTCGTCCGCCGCATCAACCCGTTCGGAGCGACGATCGACGCCGCGACGTTCGTCACCGGTCCGCCCGCTGTCGACGCGAACGGAAACCTCTATTACCTGGCCATGCGCTTGAACGCGACCTCGCCGTTCGGCAACGACATCCGCGGCGCCTGGCTCGTGCGCGTGGCGCCGGACAACTCCACGACGCTCGCGCCGTTCTCGACGATCGTCACCGGCGCCCCCGCCGCCACCGCGCAGTGCCTCGGCATCTTCGATCTCAACGACACGCCTCTGCCGCCGTCGCCGACCGCGGTGCCGCCGAGCGTCACCTGCGGCTCGCAGCGGCCCGGCGTCAACATCGCCCCGGCCATCGGCTCCGACGGGACGATCTACGTCGTCAGCCGCGCACACTTCAACAGCTACTGGGGCTACCTTGCGGCCGTGAATCCCGACCTCACGCCGAAGTGGACGACGTCGATGCGCAACCGCTTCCACGACGGCTGCAACGTCCTCCTCCCGCCGAACGGCACCGACGGCGGCTGCCGCATCGGCACGGCCACGGGCGTCAGTCCGGAAGAAAATCTCCCCGGCTCCGGCCGGGTCATCGACGACGGCACGTCCTCGCCCGTCGTCGCCCCCGACGGCTCGATCTTCTACGGCGCCCACACGCGCTACAACGACGGCCAGGGCCACCTGATGCACTTCGCCGCCGGCGGCGCGTACCTCGGCGCCTACCAGTTCGGCTGGGACATCACCCCGGCCATCTGGGAGCACGGCGGCACGTACTCCGTTGTCATCAAGGAGAACCACTACGGCGGCGTTGTCCACCCGCCGGAGTTCTTCATCACCCAGCTCTCGCCGTCGCTCGACGTCGAGTGGCAGGCGCGGAACACGACCACGCAGGCCTGCGGGCGCAGGCCCGACGGCAGCGTCAGCTGTGTTCCGGCGCAGCCCGAAGGCTTCGAGTGGTGCGTGAACGCGCCCGCGGTCGACTCCACCGGCACGGTCTACGTGAACAGCGAGGACGGCTTCCTCTACGCCATCGGCCAGGGCGGCACGATCCGCGACCGCATCTTCCTGCAGCTGGCCCTCGGCGCCGGATACACGCCGGTCTCCATCGGCCCCGACGGCCGCATCTACGCGCAGAACGCCGGGCATCTCTTCGCCATCGGCGGCAGCGCCCATCCCCGCGCCGTGCGGCACTGATATCCTCGCTCGCACATGCCGCTGGCCGACTTTCTGAACGATCTGCAACAGCTCGAGCGGGCTGCGTCGGGCGCGCAGGGGCCGCTGATCCTGGAGGCCTTCACGCGCCATACGCCGTTCGACGCCGGCGCGGTCTGGCTGCGCGATCCGCGCGGCGAGGCCCTGCGCCTGGCGGCGAAATGCGGCGACGTGAACGTCGACGACGTCTTCGACCGCGACCTCCCCGGCATGGTCATGGTCCCGATCCGCACGAGCAAGGACAGCCTCGGCGTCGTCGCCCTCGCCGGCGAGCAGGCCAGCGACGAAGAGCTGCAGATGCTCCGCGCCGCCGGCACGTTCCTCGGCACGCTGATGAACAACCAGCGCCTGACCCAGGAAGCGCGCGAGGGCGACTTCCAGCTCAAATACCGGCTGTGGGAGCTGGAGTCGCTCTACGACATCGGCCTCTCCATCGCCGCGACGCTGAACATCGAGGAGCTGGCCGACGAGATCCTCTTCCGCATGATCTCGCTGACGAACGCGCGCCGGGCCGCGCTCTTCCTCCGCGAGGGCGACCGCTTCCGCCTCTACCGCTCCTTCGGCGACATCGACGACGCCTTCCTCGGCGACGACGCCACGCAGGAGTTGCTCGGCGAAGGACAGGTGGTTTCATTCGGAGAAGGATTCGTGGCCGTGCCGGTCAAAGGCGCCAGCAGCATCATCGCCGTCCTCGCCGCGGCCGAGCGCGAGTCGCGCGACGGCTCCATCGGCGCGTTCGAGGCCAACGAGCTGCGCCTGCTCTCGCTTTTCGCCAGCCAGGTCGCCATCGCCCTCGAGAACGCGCGCCTGCACCGCGAGGCGCTGGAAAAGCAGGCCATGGAGCGCGAGATGGAGCTGGCCGCGACGATCCAGCGCGACATTCTTCCGAAGTCGATCCCGGACGTGCCCGGCGTCGAGATCGCTACGTTCTCGAAGCCCGCCAAGCTCGTCGGCGGCGACTACCACGCCTTCTTCCAGCGCGAGGGATTGCTGACGATGGTCGTCGCCGACGTGGCCGGCAAGTCGATGCCCGCGGCGCTGCTCGTGTCGGCGCTGCACGCGGCGATGCATCTTCTTTTCGCGGAGGAGCGCGAGATCGGCGACATCGCCACGGAGCTGAACCGCCACATCCACCAGTGGTCGGCGGAGAACAAGTTCGTGACGATGATCATGGTGGAGATCGACTTCGAGAACGAGACGCTCCGCTTCGTGAACGCCGGCCACAACCCCTGCTACATCGTCACCGGCGACCGCCTCGAGCAGATGAAGTCGCACGGCCTCCCCATCGGCATCCTCGGCATGTCGAAGTACGTGACGCAGGCGCGCCCCTTCCCGGCCGGCTCGGCGGTCGTGCTCTACAGCGACGGCATCACCGAGGCCGAGAACATCGCCGGCGAAGAATTCGAGAACGAGCGGCTGGAGGCGCTGCTGCGCGCGCACAGCACCGCCGGCGCGAACGAGCTGCGCGACCGCATCGCCGCCGCCGTCGAGACCTTCACCGGCGACGCGCCGCAGAAGGACGACGAAACGCTCGTCATCGCCCGCGTGGGGCGGGGTTAGGACCCGCCCCCGATCTCGACGGCCGTCACTTCGACGCGTTCCTTCGTCGTCGACAGCAGCAGCGTGTGATCGCGCCGGTGCCCGCGCCTGGTGACGATGACGTGCACGAGCGTCTCCTCGCTCACCTCGCTCCTGTCGCTGCCGAAGTACTCGACGACGATCTTGTACGTGCCGCGCGGCGCCGACCGGATGGCGTAAATCTCCGGGCCGAAGCCGTCGGTGATGTCGTCGGTCAATTGCCCGCCGTGCTTGCTCGTCCGGTGGCTGTACATGACCTCTTCGCCGTCCGGCTCGACGACGTGCAGGTCGACGTCGCAGAAGTCGCATTCCCACATCACCTCGACCTGCAGGTCGGCGCCGTCGGGCGCCTCGGGCGGCAGGCGGAGATGCGCCGATTTGGCCATGGCGTTGAGGCGTGCATTGAGCGCCTTCGCCTCCGAGCCGCGCGTCATTCGCAGCAGCTCGCGCCACGTCTGCGGCTCCATCGGCGAGACGTCGAGCGCGTGCAGCAGCAGGTCGTGGGCGACGTCGGCGTGGCCCCAGCCGTCGGCGATGCGCGCCACGATGCGCACGAGCGGCGCGTCGTCGGCGTAGGCCTCGGCCAGGTCGGTGAGCACGCGCAGGGCGAGATCCTCATCGCCCGCGCGCATCGCCTCGGCCACGCCGAGGTGAAGCTGCCGCTCGCCGCCGGCGATGACGCGGGCCATCGCATACTCGCGCATGCGCGCCGAGGTTGAGCGGAGCGCGGCGATGCGCTCGACGAGGCGGAGCACGATCTCGTGGCGCTGCTCGATCGGCGCGTGCTCGAGGTCGTGGCCGGCGCGGGCGATCTCCGCACTCAGCGCCATGTCCGCGGGACCGATCACCGAGGCGCGGGTGATCGTCGTCGTCTCCACGCCGTCGTCGTGAAATGCCGGGCTGGCGGCGGTGACGGTGATCGATTCCGAGACCGAAGCGCCGCGCATGACCAGCTCGACGTCGCCGCCGCTCGGCGCGCTGTCGAAGTGGCGGTCGACGGCGGTGAATCCCGAGAGCTCCGCGCGTATCCGGAACTGCATCGGTTCGCTCCGGGCCGGCAGCCAGAAGCGTCCGTTCGCGTCCGTGACGGCCACCGAGGTCTCGACGTTGTCGGCGAACAGCGTCACGGTCACGCCCGGCAGGACCTCGCCCTCGATCATGACGACCGTCCCGCGGACCCACCAGCCCGCCGTGCCCTGGAACTGCACGGCCGGGCGCTCCGGAGATCGCGGCGCCCGCGGCGCCGATGCCTCGGCCAGCTCGCGCGCCTTCGCCTCCGCCACGTCCGGCGGCAGCTCGATGCCGTACATCTCGTAATCGCGCCAGCTCTCCAGCACCAGCAGCGACGTCCGCGGCGTCAGCATCGTGTAGCGCTTCCCGTGCTCGGCGATCTCCTCGGGCGCTTTCAGCTCGCGCAGCCGCGCCCGCGCCCACGCGCGTCTGATGAGGTCGAGCGCGTCGATCTTGCGGTGCGCGACGTTCGGCACCATCGTCATGCGCGCAGCCACGAGCACCCGCTGCGCGCCCGCCGTGGTCACGACGCGCGGTACGTACGACGGCGGCAGCTCCATGCGCGCCGGGCGCAGCATGGCCCGCTCCGCGGCGTCCTCGGGCGACGTCGTCGTCAGATCGAGATAGCGGCCGCCGGTCGTCTCGGCCAGCGATCGCAGCAGCGTCTCGTCCGCGCGCGGCGCGGCGTTCACCACCGTCAGCGGGCGATGGATCGACGCCAGCGCCCGCACCGTCGCGTCGAGATGCTGCGTGTCGCCCATGGAGTTGATGCCGTCGGTTACGAGGAGGAGTCGCGACTCCGGCACGTGCGCGGCGATCGCCGGCAACTGCTGCAGCGCGGCCGTGAGATTCGTCGCCCCGGCGAGATCGATGTCGTCGAGCAGCAGCGGGAGATCGTGCGCCACGGCGCGCCGCGCCTCGTCGACCTTCAGATGGAATGGGATCACCGTCACCGTCGCCCACGCCCGCTGCCGGCGGAGGAATTCGTCGAGGAACGCGCGCAGCCGCGCGCGATCCTGCTGCACCGCGCTGCCGGAGGCGTCCCACAGCAGCGTCACGTGCGCGGCCGGCTCGAACGGGCGCTCCGCGCCGGTCACGCGCAGCGGCTCGGAGACGTACCAGACGTGCTCGCGCTCCGACCACGCCGTGAGGGCCACGTCGTTTTCGGGGCGAGCGATCCTCACCGTCCCGTCGACAAGCATGTGCAGCCCGCCGGTCTCCCTTCCGTCGCGCAGCGCCAGACCCTCGGCGTGCACCGGCAGACCGTCGCTGTCGACGAAGAGCGTGAAGTCCATCCTCTGCTTGAAGCGGAGATCGAGCACATAGTCGTTGTCGACGAGCTCCTGATCGCAAGTGATGGAGACCCACTTTTCGCCAAACGGCGGAATCGGGTAGAGGCGCATGCGGAAGGCGCGGCTGTCAGTCCACTCCGCCAGCGCGGGATCGACGCGGCGGTGGACCGTCTCCTCGTACGCGCGCTTGGCCTGCACGCGCTCCACGGCCACGGCGTGGCGTGGCTTGCCGTCGAATACCAGCGCGAGATCGCTCACCTCGCCGCCCGGCGGCACGGGGAAGACGAAGTCGCCGCCGACGACGCGTGGGAGCCGGTTGCGAAACGCCAGCGTGTACTCGGTGCGTGCGAGATGGCCGCGGATCGTGACGTGCACGCCGAGGTTCGCGAGCACGACCGCGTCCTCGCCGTCGTCGCTCGGCATGATCAGCCGCGGCACCGCGGCGAACGATGTCACGGCCAGGAAAACGAACAGGAGCGCGAAAGCAACGGATCGCATGAGGGCACCTCCTGGCCGATCTCATTGCCGCAGCGCCGGTGCCATGCGCGCGCAGAGAGCGCCGCGCGCGCCGCGTTCATCGATGTGAGGAATCGATTCGGAAATCTATAATCGCCGTTATCCAAAACGTAACCCGCCTCGGTCCTTACGACATCACCGAGCCGCTCGGCGCAGGCGGGATGGGCGAGGTCTATCGCGCCCGCGACTCGCGCCTCGACCGCGACGTGGCCATCAAGGTCCTGCCGTCGCATCTCTCCTCGAACGCCACGCTGCGCGAGCGCTTCGAGCGCGAGGCCCGGGCCATCTCGCGCCTCAATCACCCGCATGTCTGCACGCTCTACGACGTCGGCCATCAGGACGGCGTCGACTATCTGGTCATGGAGTACCTCGAGGGGGAGACGCTCGCCGACGCCCTCGGACGCGGGCCGCTGCCGCTGCGCCAGGCCCTGCGCATCGCCGTCGACGTCGCCGGCGCGCTCGACACCGCGCACCGCCTCGGCATCGTGCACCGCGATCTCAAGCCCGGCAACATCATGCTCACGAAGTCGGGAGCGAAGGTGCTCGACTTCGGCCTGGCCAAGTACGAGCCGCAGAGCCTCGACCCCGACGATGCCACGATGCAGAAGCCGCTGACCGAGGAGGGAATGATCATCGGGACAGTGCAGTACATGGCCCCGGAGCAGCTCGAGGCCCGCAACGCCGACGCCCGCACCGACATTTTCGCCCTCGGCTCGATCCTCTACGAGATGGTCACCGGCCGCCGGGCCTTCGAAGGCGCCAGCCGGGCCAGCCTCATCGCCGCGATCATGGAGCGCGAGCCGCCGGCCATGTCGACGATCCAGCCCATGACGCCGGCCACGCTCGACAGTGTCGTCCGTCATTGCCTGGCCAAGAATCCCGACGACCGCTTCCAAAGCGCCCGTGACCTCGAGCTCGCCCTCGAAGAGATCGGGAGCGCCGGCGTCACCGCCGGCTGGCAGGCCGGCGTCCCGCCGGCCCGGCGCAGACTCTGGCCTTACCTCGTCGCGGTCATCATCGTCGCCGTCGCCATCGTCACCTGGCTGCTCATCCGCCCGAAGCCCGTCGAGCGCGCCAAGGCCATCGCCGTCCTCCCCTTCGCCGCCCTCGGCGTCGACCACTCGCGCGACTACCTCCGCCTGGCCATCCCCGACGAGATCACCACGATCCTCAGCTACAGCCACGACCTGGCCGTCCGTCCGTTCTCCGTGTCGCGGCGCCTCAGCGGCGACATCGATCCGCAGGAAGCGGCGAAGAAGCTCAACGCCTCGCACATCGTCAGCGGCCATCTGCTCGACGAAGGCGGACATCTGTCGGTGACGCTCGAAGTCATCGACGCCGCCGCCGACAAGCTCCTCTGGCGCGACGTCTTCGACGTCCCCTCGGCCGACCTCATCACCATGCGCCGCGAGCTCTCCTCGCGCATCGAGAACGGTCTCTTGCCGCGCCTCGACGTCCGCGCCGCGCGGCAGGGAAGCGGTCCGCAGAATCCGGAGGCGTACGCGCTCTACCTCCGCGCCGCGGCCGCGCCGACCGATATCGCGCCGAACGCCGAGGCGCTCAAGGATCTCGAGCGCGCCGTGCAGCTCGATCCGAGCTACGCGCCGGCGTGGGCCGCCGTGTCGCTGCGCGCCTACTACACCTACGCGTACGGAAAGGGAGGCCGGCAGATGCTGGCGCACGCACTCGATGCGGCAACGCGGGCGCTGGCCCTCGATCCCGATGTCGTCGAGGCCGCCGTGCGTTTGATCGTCATGCGCACTGAGGATGGGCAGACCGCGCAGGCCTACCGCGACGCCAAGCAGCTCGCGGCGCGGCGCCCCGGGAGCTCCGAGGCGCATTTCGCGCTCTCGTACGCGCTCCGCTACGGCGGCGTGCTCGAGGAAGCGGCGCGCGAATGCAACGCCGCGCGCGCTCTCGACCCCGGCAATCGCAATCTTCGCTCCTGCTCGACCGTGTTCATCCAGAAAGGCGATCTCGAGCGCGCCGGCGATTTCACCAGTCTCGATCCGGGCAGCGAATGGGCCGGCACGATCAACGCGGAGATCCTCCTGCGCCAGGGAAAAGACAGCGAGGCCGCCCGCGCGGTGTCCAAGGACTGGCTTCGGCGCGATTTCGTCGCCGCGTGCGCGCGACACGACGCCGCCGCGATGGAGCGGCAAGCCGCGGTGTTCCGCGCGGAGCTCGCGCAGTCGGGGCGTCACGATGGCGAGCCCCTCTACTTCATTGGCGGAGTCGCCGCCCATTGCGGCCGGGCCGCGGACGCAGTTGCTTTTCTGGGCGAGGCGATCGGCGACGGCTACTGCGCCGCCGATGCCCTCGACTCCGATCCGATTTGGGCGCCCATCCGCGCGCTGCCGGAATTTCGCGTCCTCCGCGAGCAGGCGCGGGCGTGCGAAGCGCGCTTCCTGCGCGAGCGCTAACGCTTCGCCAGAAACGCCGCGATGCGCTCCTTCGCCTCGTCCGACTGGAACGCGCGGAGCTGGTGCTCGCTCTCCAGATCGATCTGCGCGGCGAGATCGTTCGCGCGCGACGCGGCGAGGGCACGCTTGAGGTCGGCGACGAGGGCGGGCGGGGCGGATGCCATTGTCCGCGCGAGCGTCTCCGTCTCCGCGGCGAGGTCGTCAACGACGCGGTCTACGAGCCCGATGCGCAGCGCTTCATTCGCGTCAATCATCCGCCCCGTCGCCATCAGCTCGAACGCGCGGCTCGTGCCGACGAGGCGCGGCAGGAGCCACGTGCCGCCCCAGTCGGGATGAAGGCCAATGCGCACGAACGATTCGCTGAACTTCGCCGCGTCGGAGGCGATGCGGTAGTCGCAGGCGAGGGCCAGATTGCAGCCGGCGCCCGCGGCGACGCCGTTGACCGCCGCGATCACCGGCTTCGTCATCGCGCCGATGTGCAGCACCACGTCGCGCCCGGCATCGAGCAGTGCGCGAAAGCGATCGACGTCGTTCGCCTCTTGCAGCGAGGCCATGAGCTCGACGTCGCCGCCGGCGCAGAACGCGCGGCCCGCGCCGGTGATCACGACGACGTCCCCCTCCGCGCCGCGCAGCGCCGCGAGCAGGTCCTCGCGCATCGTGCCGGCGAAGGCGTTGAGCTTTTCCGGACGGTCGAGCGTAATTGTGGTGACGCCGCCGGCGGTGCTGGTGCGAATCATGCCCTCAGTCTAGACTGCGCGCGCATGCGGCGCGCGGCGCAGTTCGTCTTCTACGCGACGATTCCCGTCGCCATCTACATGCAATTCACGCACGGCCCCGTCGTGTGGGAGTTCGTCTTCGCCTGCGCCGCGGTCATCCCGATCGCGGCGTGGATCGGCATGGCCACCGAGCAGCTCGCCCGGCGTATGGGGCCGACCTACGGCGCGCTCTTCAACGCCACTTTCGGCAACTTCGCCGAGCTCGTCATCGCCATCTTCGCCATCCGGGCCGGGCTTCCCGACGTCGTCCGCGCGTCCTTCGCCGGCTCCGTCCTCGGCAACCTCCTCTTCGTCGCCGGCGTGTCGATGATCGCCGGCGGCTACAACCGCGGCACCGTGAAGTTCAACGCCCTGGCCGCGGAGTCGCAGGCGGGACAGATGATCCTGGCCACCGCCGCGGTCCTCGTGCCGGCGCTCTTCTTCCGCATGACCGCGCACAACCACCAGCTCATCCACGCCGTCTCCATCGGCACGGCGGTCATCCTCATCGTCTCGTACGCGCTCGGCCTCCTCTTCGCCTTCAAGACCCACGCGGAGCAGCTGAGCGCCGTCGGTCCGCCGCCGCCGGAGCGCGATCATCCCTGGCCGCTGCGCCGGGCCATCCTCCTGCTGTTCTTCGCCAGCGCGCTCATGAGCGTCGTGGCCGAGGGGCTCGTGGAGGCGGTGAGGCAGGCCGGACATGCCTGGGGCGTGAACGACGTCTTCATGGGCTTCATCGTCATCGCCATCGTCGGCAACGCCGCCGAGCACTCGACCGCCGTCGTCCTGGCCATGCGCAATCAGATGGACACGGCCCTGAACATCGCCATGCAGTCGAGCGTGCAGATCGCCCTCTTCGTCACGCCGGTGATGGTGTTCCTCTCCTACCCGCTCGGCCACCCGCTCGACCTGCTCTTCACGCCCTTCGAGATCCTGGCCTGCACCCTCGGCATCGCCATCTTCGCGTACCTCGTGATGGACGGCGAGACGAACTGGTACGAGGGGGTGCAGTTGCTGGCGGTCTACGCGATCATCGCCGTGGCGTTGTACTTCCTGCCGCGGTGAGGCGGATCAGTCGCGGGCCGGCTTCTCTTTGATGTGGGACTGAACGTAGCGCTGAATCTTCTCGTCGAGCTGCGCGCTCTTCTCCTCGAGCTCGGGCCAGTTCTTCTGCCACTCGTCCAGCACCTTGTCCATCTCGACGGCCAGATTCGCGGCGACGTCGTCATCGACCGCGGGGTGGTGAGAAGACGCGAACTGTCGAGCGTGCTGTGCCATACATCCCGATTATACGGCGTGAAGCCACTTCGGGGCTTGTGCCAGCTTCAGGCCGATGACGCTGGTGAGGGAGAGCTTGGTGGTGGCGCAGCGGTCGGAGCGGCCGTCGCTCGTCACGTTCTCTTCCTTTTCCGGCGACAGCGTCAGCAGCAGCGACAAACAGCCGTCGGGGAGCTCCAGCTCGCGCGCCGTTCCGAGCGTTTCTTTCCAAAGGGCAATGGACCGGTTTCCTTTTTCCGAGGGCATACTCGAGCGCCGGATCAGGCCGAGCGACGTCAAGGTGAGCACTGCCGATCCCGGATCGTCGGCCAGTACCGTGGCGTACCGTCCCGGCCAGCGGCGCTCCAGTTGCGGGCCGTCCATGAGCAGGGCGATGACCAGATTCGGTCCGACGGCCCGAACGACGGCCTGCACGGGATCGATGCGCGCCAGGTCCTCGCAGATCAGCACGGCCATGCTCGCCCCATTTCGAAATACGTAGAAGTGACAGCGGCGCGAGGCGACGTCAATTCCTTCCCACCACGATTTCCGCTTGCCGAGGACGTGGCCGAGGTTGTAGCGGCGGATCTGATATTCGTCGAGCTTCCAGCGATGATGCTTCGACTGCCGCCAGCGCGCCAGCGGTGCTCCGTTGTGAAACAGCGTGGAAAAGGTGCGGTTGCGCGGCGGAGTGCCTTTCTTCTTCTTGTCGACGATGCCACTGATGAAAATCTCCAGTTTTTCCTCGTGGCTCAGGATGTGTGCAACGTCTTTAGCCATCTCGCGCTCGAGCGCCGCCTCGGGCAGCACCACCGCGTGGATGTTCTGCACCTCGCGCTTCCCCGCCTCGATCAGCTCCTGGATGAACGCCGCGAACTTCACCGCGGTCACTCCCTTGAGCCATTGCTGCTCGATGTCGAAGAATGCCGCGCGCGGGGAGGCTTGCGTCTCGTTGTTCGGACGGCCGATGAAGCTGTCGCCGCGGATCTCGTAGGGAAACGGGATCAGCAGCACGTTGAGCGGCTCCTCGCTGTCGTCTTCCGCGCTCGTGCCGTACCGCCACGTCGTCTTCACTTCGCCGACGGGCGGAAGAAGCGCCAGATTGTGCGACAGCGACCGCAGCGTACAGCCGATCTGCGGCGTTCGCGTCTTCGGCTGCACGCACGCTTCATTGGGAGAGACGTAGATGCAAAGACTGTGAGGGACGTGCGGCAGCCGTTTTTCGCCGAGCACCGCTTCGGCCTTGAGGGCCTGAAAAACCTTGTACGCGATCAGACGCTTGCGCTCGCGGTCGGCGAACCCCACGCCGACGGAGGCCTCGTCGGCGATCGCCAGCAGGCGCATGGCGGCGTCCCACCATTCCCCGCATTTCTTCCGGCCGCCGTCGATCGGCCACGGTTGCTTCCACAGGACATCCCAAAGCTGCTGCACCTCGTCTGGAACGAGGCCGTCCCCGTACTTCTCTCCCAGACCCTCGATGTCTGTCCGATAGTCAGCGTCGTATGGGCAGTCGTCCTCGAAGCCGCAGAGATAATGCGGCTGCGCGTAACAGCCGGAGACGTTCACCAGCGTCGCCGCGACCGCGAAGAGATCGGGCGGCCAGAATGGAACTTTCTTCCAGTCCGGTCTCCGGCCCTTCCAGGACGTGCCGGAAGGCAGCATGCGCTTGATGATCTCGGCGACCGTCGGCATGATGAATATGGACCGCCTGAATTATAGCAGGCGATACCATCGATACCCGTACCCTTCGATCGCCACCTTCCCGCCGTCCCTCTGCTCGTCCAACAGCAAGTTCACGAGCTTGCCGCCGGCGGCGATGCGTGCCGTGTGCGGCTTGGCGTCGACGTTGTGCACTGCCACCATCGTGTTGCCGTCCCAGTCATAGCGGATGGCCAGCACGTGCGGAGAGCCGGTGGCCAGCACCTGCCAGTCGCCCCAGCCGATCTCCGGCAGCTCCTTGCGCAGGCGGATGATCCGCTCCGTCCAGTTGAGAAACGATTCCGGATCGCGGCGCTGGTCGTCGACGTTGACGCGGCGGTAGCCGAACACCTCGTCGTCGATGACCGGGGACACCGTGCGCTTCGCCGTGGAGAAGCCGCCGTGCCGTTCCGGCGACCACTGCATCGGCGTGCGGAAGGCCTGGCGGTCGGGGAGGGAGAGGTCGTCGCCCATGCCGATCTCGTCGCCGTAGCGGAGCACCGGCGTGCCGGGCAGCGTGAACATCAGCGAATAGGCGAGCTCCATCCGCTTGCGGTCGCCGTCGAGCATCGGCGCCAGGCGGCGGCGGATGCCGCGGCGGTAGAGGCGGGCCTTGGCATCGGGCGCGAACTTCTCGAAGACCAGCTCCCGCCGCGCGTCCGTCAGGCGGCCCAGATCGAGCTCGTCGTTGTTGCGGAGAAAATGCCCCCACTGCGCCGTCATCGGCCGCTGGCGCGTGCGCTCCAGCGGGCGCACGAGCGGGCGCGCGTCGGCCGAGGCCAGGGCGTAGAAGAGATTCTGATTCACGACGAAGTTGAACATCATGTGCATGCGGTCGTCGCGCTCGCCGAAGTAGTCGAGGTCCGCGTTCGGCGGCACGTTGGCCTCGGCCAGCAGCACGGCGTCGGCGCCGCGCCACTGCGCAAACTCGCGCATCTCGTGCAGGAACTCGAAGTCGTGCCGCGGGCGCACGTCCGGCCCCTTCGACGAGATCACGAACGGCAGCGCATCGAGGCGGAAGCCGGACACGCCGAGCTCGAGCCAGTAGCCCATGATCCGCTTGATCTCCGCGCGCACCTCCGGAAGGGCCGTGTTCAGGTCGGGCTGAAAATCTAAGAAGCGATGGAAGTACCACTGGCGCGCCTCCGCGTCGTACGACCACGTCGACTTCTGCTCCGGCGGGAACACCATCCCCTTCTTCCAGTCGCGCGGCCGCCGCTTCGACCAGACGTACCAGTCGGGCCGTTCGCGGAACCACGGATGGCGGATGGAGGTGTGATTGATGACCAGGTCCACCACGACGCGGATGCCGCGGCTGTCGGCCTGGCGCAGGAATTCGACGAAGTCGCCGGCCGTGCCGTAGCGCGGATCGACGCCGTAGTAGTCGGCCACGTCGTAGCCGTCGTCGCGGCGCGGCGAAGGGTAGAACGGCAGGAGCCAGAGGCAGGTCACGCCGAGGCCGGAGAGATAGTCGAGGCGGCGCGTCAGTCCCGCGAAGTCGCCGACGCCGTCGCCGTCCGCGTCCATGAACGTCTCCACGTTGACGCAGTAGATGACCGCGTTCTTGTACCAGAGGTCGTGGATCAGCACGCCGGCCGGTGGCGGCATTTCGCGTGCCACGGCCTTGTTCGTTGCCGGCGATGACCCTCGGAGAAATCCTCGCCGAGCGCACCGCCGACGCCGCCCCCGAGCTCGTCGACGCGCTTGAGAAAAACGCCGTCCGCTGCTACTCCTGCGGGCATCGCTGCAAAGTCCTTGACGGCCTCAAGGGCATCTGCAAAGTCCGCTACAACGAAGGCGGCGTGCTCAAGGTCCCGCGGGGCTACGTGGCCGCGCTGCAGGTCGATCCCATCGAGAAGAAGCCCTTCTTCCACGCCTATCCCGGCGCGCTGGCGCTCTCCTTCGGCATGCTCGGCTGCGACTACCATTGCGGCTACTGCCAGAACTGGGTCACCTCGCAGGCGCTGCGCGACCCCGTGGCCGGCACGACGCCGACCGACGTCGAGCCCGCCGACCTCGTCCGCCTCGCCAAGCGCCACGGCGCGAAGGTTCTGACGTCGACGTACAACGAGCCGCTCATAACCTCCGAGTGGGCCGTCGAGGTCTTCAAGGAGGCGAAGAAGGCGGGGCTCGTCTGCTCCTACGTCTCCAACGGCAACGGCACCGACCGCGTCCTCGACTACATCGCCCCCTACGTCGACCTCTACAAAGTCGATCTCAAGGGCTTCTCCGACGCGCACTACCGCGACCTCGGCGGCACGCTCCAGCCCGTCCTCGACACCATTCGCGGCCTCAAGCGCCGCGGCATCTGGACCGAGATCGTCACCCTCATCGTCCCGCAGTTCAACGACAGCGACGAGGAGCTGACGGCAATTGCGGAATTCCTTGCTTCCGTCGATCCGGATATCCCCTGGCACGTCACCGCCTTCCACGAGGACTACAAGATGACCGGCAACGGCAACACGCCGGCGTCGACGCTGCTGCGCGCGTACGAGATCGGCAGGCGCGCCGGGCTGCGCTTCATCTATCCCGGCAACATCCCCGGCGCGGTCGGCGACCGGGAGGGGACGCATTGCCCGAGCTGCGACAAGGTGCTGATCGGCCGTACCGGCTTCCGCGTCACCTCGTACAAGCTCGTCGACGGCAAGTGCCCCGGCTGCGGCACGGCCATCCCGGGCGTGTGGGGCGACGGCGACGCCGCGGTGGGGCGCAGCGGCATTCCCCGGCCGGTGTGGCTGGCATGAACAACGGTGCTACGCTTCGCCCCCGCTGATGCCCGAGTTCGTTGAGGTTGCGCGCGCGTCCGAACTGCCCGTCGGACGGGCGAAGGCGGTGACGGTCGAGGGACGCACCGTGGCCCTCTACCACACCGCGCAGGGCTTCTTCGCCTCCGACAACACCTGCCCGCATCGCGGCGGCCCGCTGTCCGAAGGCGACGTCATCGGCAACGAGATCGTCTGCCCGTGGCACGCCTGGAGCTTCGACGTCGCCACCGGCCATTGCCCCGGCAACGACGAGTTCTGCGTGACCACGCACGAAGTTCGCACGGAAGGAGACCGGGTCTTGGTGAGGCTCTCGTGAACGGCAAGCCGCTCCGCCACGTCGATCTCTTCTCCAGCGCCGGCCGCCTGGAGGCGCTCTACCGCGAGCTGCAGGATCCGGCCGGCGTGGCGGTGATCTGCCATCCGCATCCGCTCGGCGGCGGGACGCTGCACAACAAGGTGGTCTTCCGCGCCGCGCGCGGCCTGGAGAGCGCGAACGTGGCCACGCTGCGCTTCAACTTCCGCGGCGCCGGCGCGAGCGCCGGAGTCCACGACGAAGGGGAGGGGGAGCAGGAGGACGTCGTCGCCGCGATCGACTGGATCGTCAAGTATCACCCCGGCAAGAAGCTCATCGTGGGCGGTTTCTCGTTCGGAGCCTGGGTGGCCAGCCGCGTGGCCTGCGAGATGCCGAACGTCGACGCGCTCTTCCTCATCGGCACGCCGGTGAACAGGTACGACTTCGGCTACCTGCGCCACTGCGAGAAGCCGATGCTCTTCCTGCACGGCACGCAGGACGAATTCGGCGACGTGTCGAAGCTGGAGAAGTTGATCCCGACCGTGCGCAACGCCGAGTCGGTGATCGTCACCGGCGCCGACCACTTCTTCACCAAGCAGCTCGACGCGGTGGAGGAGACGATGCGCGGGTGGGCGGTGGAGGTCCTGGAGGGCTGACTGCCTAACGCTGCAGGCCCGCGGATTCCAGCGAGCGCATCGTCAGCTCCAGAATGGCGACGGCCCAGAACGTCACGTCTCCCCCCTCCCGTCCTTCCGCGCAGTAACGCCGATACTCGCGGCGGAGCCGCGCGGGGTCGATGAGGCCGGCGTCCGCCAGACGCGATTCGGCGAAGAGAGTCTCGAGCAGGGACCGCGACGCCGTGCGAAGGGCATGGTCCATCAAACCGCTGAAGCTTTCCGTCACTTCGGGGTTCGTCACGGAAGGTCCGCAACCGAGTTGGGCGAGGAAGCGGCGCTCCAGGGCACGCTGCTCGCGCCACTCTCGAGGAAGAGAGCTGCAGAAGCGGACGAGCTCCGGCGTGCAGAGCGGATGAACCGGCCAGAGCCCGCGCCGCATCGCCAGCGGCGACGCCGTGCCGGCCGATTGGACGGCGCTCAGCATCGCCGCCGGTTGCGGTGCGCGCGCAATGCCGAAACGCGAATCGAGAAATCGCTCCCGCGCTCGCGGCGTCAGGAACGGAGGCAACTTGCCGGGATCGGCGAATTCGTCGCGCTCCTCCAGCTCCAGCTCCCGCTCCGTCAGCTCGAATCGGTGAAGGTAGAGCAACTCGTCGCCGCCGATCCCGGTCAGCAGCGTCGTCGCGCCGTCCTTCCTGGCCAGAGCGGCCAGCGCGTCGAATGCTTCCGTGTAGAACTCCAGCCATGGAATGACGGACGACGCGGCTCGCGAGCCATCCGCCAAAGGAGGGAACGCGGCAGCGTCGAGGAATCGATCGACAAATGCGAAGCGATCGATCAGCTCCTGCCGCCGGGCCGCCTGCGGCTCCCCGGTTGGCGGCGGCATCCGCAAGCCGTACGTTCGCAGCGGCCGGCCGAGTCGCCGGGCCGCGACGGCGGCGACGATCGCGGAGTCGAGTCCACCGCTCAGCTCCGCCGCGGCGACGACGCCGTCGACGTCGATCCAGCGCGCCATCGATGCCGTCAGGATCTCGCCGAACGCGCCGAGCACGTCGGCGTCCGTCTTCAACGGACGCGGCGGCGCGGAAAGAACAGGCGGCGGCTCTTCGATGCGCAGCCGTGGGGACCCTGCAGGCGTCCAGTGCGCGACGGCGCGCTCGGTGAGCATCAGGAGGTCCTTGATGACGGTGCGCTGCGCGTAGGGAGTCCCGCAGCGGACGAGGAACTCGAGCGCCAGATCGTCGTCGAGCGCTTGCAGCAGCGGATAGATCTCCGCTGGATCCCAGCTCGCCCGGAGCGCCTCGTTCGCAGCGGTGACGTAGAGCGGCGCTGTTCCCCACGCGCCCGCATAGACAGTGGCCCGCTCCGCAGCGCCGTCGCGCAGCACGACGATGGTCTGTTCCAGCGGCCACTGCCGCGCGGCAGTCAGCTCCTCTTCGAATCGCTCACGGGAGACGACGGAGATTCGGTCCGTATGGCGTGACGGTACGCCGGCGATACGCTCGCGAACGACGAACATCGCGGCGTCGCCGGTAGCGAGACAGAAATGTTCGAGATTGGGGTGGTCGAAGGGGCGGATGTACGAGGAGGAATTCACCCAGCCTGACCGGCCCGGCATCCAGCGGGACGCCGGGCCGGCGGCATGGAGTCGGAACGAGAGCACCGCGGGAGCCTATTTTTCGGAGGCTTTCTTCTTCCTGCTCTTCGCGTCCTCCGTGCCGGTGCCCTTGTTCGCCATGACCGGTCCGAACGGACCGTCGCCCGAGGACTTGGTTGCCGGCTCGAAGACGGACTCCCCATTCGGGATGGATATCGTCGATTGCATCTGCATACTTCCTCCCTTCTGTTAATCATGATATCAGAAATTCCGGAGGGCTGGCCAACTCCACCAGGCGCTTGGCGAAACAGCGTTCCGGCTCGTGCGGCACGAGCGTGCGGATGCGCGCGGCGGCCGCGGCGCCGATCTCGCGCCAGCGCTCGCGCTCGTTCCAGGCGCGCTCCATGGCCTCGTCGAGCGCGTCCTCAGCCGGCGCGGCGGCGAGGTAGCCGGTCGCGCCGTCGTCGACGATCTCCGCGCTGCCGCCGACGTCCGTCACGATCGGCACGCGGCCGGACAGCATGGCCTCGACCAGCACGATCGGCATCCCTTCGCAGCGCGACGGGAGGATCAGGCCGTGATGATCGCTCCAGATCGCGGCGGCGTCGCGCACGAAGCCGGCGAATGTCACGTTCGTGAGGCCGAGGTTGCGGGCCATGCGCTCGAGACTGGCGCGCTGCAGACCGTCGCCGAAAAACGTGACCGACAGCGGGCGGTCGCGCCAGTGCCGGCGGGCCAGAACGCGCAGCAGAAGGTCCTGTCCCTTCTCCTTCGGGTGCAGACGTCCGATGCAGGCCAGTCGCCATCCGTGCCGGTCGTCGGGCCAGTCCGCGCGCGGCTCCCACGGGACGAGAAACGGGTTGCGGACGACGGCCGCGCGCGGCAGCGGAAATCCGAGCTGTTCCTCGGTCAGGCGGCGGTTGTGCTCAGAGACGAAGAAGCACGCCCGCGCGGCGCGGTACACCGCGGCGATCGTCGTCTGCTGCCAGTCGGCCGGCCAATAGAGCTCGCTCGCCTTGTGCGACACGATCGCGTACGGCAGGCCGAGGCGGCGGCACACCTCCGCGAGGAAATAACCGTCGTGGTTTCCGCCCTGCGAAACGACCACGAGATCGGGACGGCGCGAAAGCGCCAATCCGATCAACAGCCGGACGACCTCGTGCCCGTAGGCAGCGCCGGAGGACAACGAACGAAGGAGCGTGAACAGGCGCCTGGGCATGAGTGGAAACCGGTCCAGATCGCGGACGCGGCCGGAGAGCGCGCGCAAGCGCCGGATGCGCGGCTCGGAGTCATCTACGCCGCTCTTGAAGACCGTGACGCGGTGCCCTTCCGACGCCAGCACGGCCGCGGTGGCACTCCACAATTCCTCACTGCCACCCCAGCCCCGGTTCCCGCTGACGAAGACGACGTTCATTGCGCTATTCTCGTTTCATTCAGCGCGATCTCATCGGCCTCATCCGTGCGGACGAGTGGTGGGAGTACAAGCTCGTTCCGATTCTGTCGACCTTCTACGCGACCGCGCTCGTCCTGCACGTGGCCGTGAGCTCGCTGTGGGTGAGCGCGTTGTCGCTGCTGCTGGCGATCGTGGCGGCCGCGATCTACGCCAGCGTGATCAACGACGTCACGGACCTCGCCGGCGACCTCGAGGCCGGGAAACGGAATGGCTTGGCCGGCCGCTCCCGCTCGATGATCGCGGCGCTCGTCGCGCTCACTGTCGGCGCGGGCTTCCTCTTCGCCTGGCTCTGGCGCGATGACGCGCGGCTCCTCGGCTGTTACGCCGCGACGTGGCTGGCGTTCTCGCTCTATTCGCTTCCGCCGTTTCGGCTCAAGGAGCGTGGAGCAGCGGGCGTCCTGTGCGACGCTGCCGGGGAGCAGCTGTTCCCCGCGCTCGCCGCGGTCTTCCTGGCCTGCCGAGGTGCGCAACGCCCGGCGAGCGGAGCGTGGATCGCGAGCGTGGCCGTCTGGGCGCTGGCGGTTGGCTTGCGCGGCATCGTCTGGCATCAGCTGACCGACGTCGACAACGATCGCGCCGCGGGCTTTCGGACCTTCGCGCGCCGGAATCCGCGCGCCGCTGCGGTCATCGGCACGTTCGTCGTTTTTCCTATCGAGCTCGGCGCGCTCGCGGCCATGCTCTGGCAGATCGGCAGCGCATGGCCGCCGGCGTTTCTCGCGCTGTACGCGCTCTACGCCGTTCGCAGCGCGCGCCGCTGGCAAACGGTGCCGGTGATCGTGGTGCCGAAGCCGCGCTTTTTCATCGTCCTGCACCAGTTCTATTCCGATCTGTTTCCCGTCGCGCTGCTCATCGCTGCGTCCGTTCGCGACCGGCGGGGACTCATCGTTCTGGCCGTCCATCTCCTGCTGTTTCCGCGGCGCGTGGCTCACGCGATCCGGCGGCTCAGCGCTTCGACCGCGAGGATCGTCGTCAACGCCTCGGAGCCCCACCACGGCGGCGTCGGTTGAAACTCATTCGCTGAGATTCGCTTGAGGCCCGCGTGATAGAACCCGGCCCGAGGCCAGGCACCCGACGGAAGTTGGGCGTCGATCAGAGGCTGAACGTCGGGCGCGCGATTCCACAGCAGCAGAGTCGACGTCGCGAGGGCGAGCTCGATCGCGTTGCGCGGTGCCGCGGCCTCGACGCGCGGCACGATCATCACGCCCGCCTCGGGTGCGATCTCGCGAAGCGCGTGCGAAAAAAAGTACCAGACGGTGAATCGACTCTCGTACCACTTCGTGGACTTCATTTCGCCGTTGGCGCGCAGGACCGCGAGCATGTGTTCGATCGCCGGCCGCGTCTCTGCACAATCACCGAGGTAGATGACGACGTTCGCGTTGATCACGGCATCGACGTCGCGCACGTCCGCCGTGGTGTGACGGAAGAAGCGATAGATCTTGCGTGGATGAGGCCACCATCGCACGATCCACGTCCGAAAGAGACCTCTACGATTGCGATTGGCCAGCAGGAGGCGGCGGTTGTCAGGAACCTCTCGGCCGGCTGCCAAAAGCGCGACGGATGCGATCGACGTGTCGTCGACATCGAGTGGAATGTGGTCATGCCCGGGATGTTCGCTCGACGGGTAACGCCACAGGCCGTCGGGCTCCATTTCGCGCAAGAGGAAATCGAGGGCACGCGAGCGGACGCGCTCGGCGGACGGCGTGATCGACAAGGCGCGCGCGGCGAGAGCCGTCGTAAAGACGACCGGATCACGAACGCCGTTGCCGCTCATTTCGGGGGTGGGCGATGTCTCGATGGGGATCTCGCCGCTGGGGAGCTGCGCCGACTCGAGATAGGCAACGCCGCTCTCGATGGCGCGATGGATGGCCGATGGCTCACTCATCGGAAACGCGCCCGCAGCTCGAGCAGAAAGCGCAGCAGCGGCCGCGGCACGGCGCAGGCGAACAGCGTGGCGTAGCCGTACAGGCGGTCCGGCTCCGCGGCGATGATGGCCGCGGCGTGGCGCAAGGCGGTGAGATGCGATCCCGCGATCAGCGCCGTGCGTGCGCATTCGAAGTGATACCGCGCGTCCGCGTTCGTGGCAGCCATGGTCGGCGTGCCTCGCCGCGGCCGCAGCCCGCGTCTGATCCGCGCCTCGTTGCAGATGGCGAGCGCCATCGCTTTCATCTTCTCACGCTCGCGTACGCCGACCGCCGCCTTGTGCCGGCGATGCCGAAGCAGCGCCTCGCCGAGGTTGGCGAGCTCGCCGCTCTCGCCGAGGCGAAACCACAAGTCGAGGTCCTCGCTGGGATAGCACCGCGCGTCGTACCCGCCGGCGGCGCGAAGAGCATCGCCGCGAACGACGACGGTCGGATGGGCCATCGGCGAGATGCCGTCCAGCAACGCCGCGGAAATCTCGGCATGCGTCGTCACGTACGTCTTCAGCCCGAGCGGACGTCCGGCCTCGTCGACGACTTCGATCCATGTGCCGACGGCGACGCAGGCCGGATGCGCGTCGAGATACTCGACCTGCTTCTGCAGGCGATCGGGGACGCTGACGTCGTCGGCGTCCATGCGCGCGACATAGTCGCCGCGCGCCGCGGCGATGCCGGCGTTCAACGAGGCCGAGAGCCCCTCATGCGGGCGGCGGAGCGTTCGGACGCGGTCGTCTCGCGACGTAAATCCCTCGGCGATGGCCGCGCTTCGGTCGCTCGATCCGTCGTCGATCACGATCAGTTCGAAGGAGGAGAGCGTCTGCCCGAGGACGCTGTCGATCGCTTGTTCGAGGAATGCTTCGCCGTTCCATACGGGGAGGAGAACGGAGACCTTGGGACGCTCAGGCAAGGGGGCGCAGTATAACGTTCGGGACTCGTCCCGAGTCGGTTTGGCCTTGTAGATGCACTGTCCGTTTTCGGTGCATCGCCGCGCTCTCGCCGTCGCGCTCGTCCTGCTGCTCGTCGCCGCGGCGCGCGCAGACGTCGTGCGCATCCTCGACGACGATCGCGAGGCCGCGCAGGCGCGCGTCGACCTGATCCGCCAGGCCAAGGACAGGATCGAAGTGCTCTACTTCATGGCCAAGGACGACCGGGTCGCGCTGGCCATGCTTCAGCTGCTGCGCGATGCGCGCCGCCGCGGCGTCGGCGACGTGCGCATGGTCATCGACGGTAGCTTCCGGCGCATCCCCAAGGCCGTGCTCGCGCATCTGCGCGATGAAGGGGTGCACATCCGCACGTACCATCCGTTCGATCTGCGGCACCCGACCTGGATGCTTCACCGCATGCACGAAAAGGTGATCCTGGTCGACGGCAAGCGCTACATCACCGGCGGGCGCAATCTCGCCGAGTCGTACTTCGGCATGGGCCGCGACATCAACTATCGCGATCTCGACATCTACGTCGACGGTCCCTCGGCTGCCGACGCGGAGCGGCGTTTCGAGACGGTCTGGGACAGCAAGGACGTCGCCGATCTCCACGGCCACGTCACCAGGCGCTCCAAGCGCGACGCCGCGGAACACCTCGGCAACGCGCTCGAGGCCATGACCCGCAGCGGCTTCATCGACCTCGGGCCGATGCGCGATTGGAACAAAGGAGCCGTGGACGTCGGCCCGATCCGCTACCTGGCCGGCCATGACGTCGGCGGCGACATGGCCGATCTCATCGCCGCGGCGAAGGAGTCGGTGATCATCGAGTCGCCATACTTCATCCCGCCGCGCTTTCTCCGCGAGCTGCTGCTGAAAAAACTGGCCGAGGGCGTGCGCATCGTCGTGGTGACGAACTCGGTGCGCTCCACCGACGGCCTGCTGCCGCAGGTCGGGTACCTGAAATACCGCGGCGAATTCGCCCGCGCCGGTATCGACTTCCGCGAGTACAAGGGCCCGCAGTGCCTGCACGGGAAGGCCATCATCGTCGACGGACGCGTGGTCATGATCGGCTCGTACAACGTCGATCCGCGCTCGCAGTACCTCAACACCGAGGTGACCTGCGTGGCCGAGAACGAAGAGCTCGCCCGCGAGCTGCAGCGATTGATCGACGGCCATATCGAGAACGCCTGGACCATCGAGGCCGCGCCGAGCGCCGCGCCGGTGCGCGTGTGGGCCATCCGGCTGCTGCTGCCGATCCTCGAGCACCAATTGTGAGGTTCACTTTCCCGCCGGAATGACGGGCAGCTCGACGTGCGACGGATGCCGCGGGTCGTGATAGACGGTATTCGTGGCGACCGCCCAGCGGCGGTTGCGATTGAGGGGCTCGCCGGTGTTCGGATTGATGTCGAAGCGCGGAAAATTGCTGCTGGAGACGTCGACGCGGATGCGGTGCCCGCGGCGGAAGAGAAGCGACGTCGGGTAGAGCTCGATGGTGAGCGGGTAGATCTCGCCCGGCGTCATCAGTTCCGCCTTCTGCAATGAATCGCGATAGCGCGCACGCACGATGGAGTCGCCGACATTCAAGGCGATGCCGGCGGGGAAATCGTCGCTGGGCGGGTAGACGTCGATCAGCTTGGCCGTGAAATCGGTGTCGGGGGCGGTGGACGAGATCCACAACTTCACGGCCACGCGCCCGGTCACCTCGAGGTCGCGATCGAGCGGCGCGGACTCGAAGACGAGCACGTCGTTGCGCGCGGACAGCGGCCGCGTGTCGCCCTCGCACGGCCAGTAATCGGCGCGGCAGCGCTGGTCCAGCGCGCCGTTGGTCGCCAATGCCCCCGAGGAGCTGATGTTGCCGCCGAGCGTCGGCACGGGGTGCTTCGGATCGAAGACGAAGGACGTCGACGCCGGCGACTCCGGCGGTTTCGGCGAAAGCAGGCCGCCCTCGGCGAAGTAATAGCTCGTCGTCACCGCGCGCGACAAAGGCCATTCCCGCTCGTCGCGCCAGTGTCCGCCGACGAACACGCGTCCCTCGGCGGTCTTGTGCCCGTCGCCGCCGCCCATGACGAAGATGCGCACGGGCGGCCCCTTGTCGGCGCCGTTCGGCATCCCTTTGAGCCAACGGTCGAACCAGCGCTTCGCCAGCTCCGTGTATTTGATCGCCGCTTCGGGACCGAACTCCGCCTCGCCTGCAAAGCTGTCCTCGGCGCCGCCGTGCACCCACGGCCCCATGATGAGCTTTTGATCGTGCTTCGCCTTCGCCAGCGCGGCGTAGCTCATGTTCGCGGTCTGCGCCGCCCACGAGTCGTACCAGCCGCCGATGTGATAGACCGGAACGTCCTTGTACTCCGCGACGTGATCGACGACGCTCGCGCCGTAATTGCGCCAGAAGCCGTCGAGATCGCCGTGGCCCATGGCCTCGATCAGCCACGACTCGTAATCGGGGGCGAGCTTCAACGGCGTCGTCCCGGCGCGCAGCGGAAGCCCTTTCACGTACTCCGTCACGTGCTTGGACATCTCCTCGAGCACCTGCTTCGTGTGCGGATTCGACAGAGCTTCGTGGCTGCCGTCGCGCGCGCCGTAGGTGAAGATCCAATTGAAGAAACGCAGCTCGAAGGCGCCGTGGTGGCGCAGACCGTAATAGCCGGCGTTGGCGGCGGCGTCGATCGGCACCACGGCCGCGAGGAACGGCGCGCCGGAGATGGCCATGGCGTGCTGCGTCGCGCCGTCGTACGAGCCGCCGATCGTGCCGATCCTACAACTGCACCACGGCTGCGCGCCGAGCCATTTGGCGGTGTCGTACGCGTCGTTCACGTCGTCCGGCATGAAGCGCCACCGCCCCTCGGAGCTGTAGCGCCCGCGCGTGTCCTGGGCCACGACGACGTAGCCGTCCTTGACGAAGTCCAGGAGCCAGTCGAGGCCGCTCTTGTCATACGGCGTGCGCTCCATGATCACCGGAAACTTTCCGTCGACGGCGGCGCCATTTTGCGCGGGACGATAGATGTCGGTGGCCAGGCGCACGCCGTCGCGCATCGGGACCATGACGTTCCTGGCGATGGCGATGTCGAATTTCGGCGCGCTCTGCGCCTGGGCGAGGACGAACAGGAGGACGCAGCACGCGCGTGTGAGCATGCCCCGTACGTTACTGCAAAGCCGCGCCGGCGCCGGTCACGGAACGGCGGCGCAGCGCGGCGGCGGCCCCGCACCGGCGGACGCGGCGCCGCTGTCGAGCAGAAAACGCCGGAAGCATGGATCCCGCTCGATCAAGACCTTCGCCGCTTCCATGAGGGCGTTGAAGTTGGTGTCGTCGAGCTTGAAGAAATTCCTGCCGATGCCGTTCACCGTTTTCCGGAGCGTGTCGTCCCCGGGATCAGCGAGAAGCTGAGAACGACGGGACAATAGACCGTCGGATTCGCCACTCCCACGAAGCTCTGTTCCGCGCGCGAACGGAACGTGGTCAGCAGTCGCTCGATGCTGTCGAAAGAGTAGTTGGGCGGACCCCCACAGCGCTGTTCAGAATAACCGCTCATTATGCGATTCCACAACAGGTAAGCCCGTCAAACGCAGGTAGTTCTGATATGCCACATCTGCTCGGATCGCCGCACTAATCGAATCGTCCGGCAACAACTGTCCTCGCCACGCTGGCATTGTTTCCGCTGCCGTCAGATTGAGCAAATCTCGGAATCGTCCGAAATCAACAAGGTCGAATCGATCGCATCGCCCGCTTGCGATTACCTGATCTACCTCGCGCTTCGCCGACGTTGAAAACCTATCTGCACTCGATACCACCGCGGCGTTTCGATAGCCGTCGCGGAACATGACGCCAAATAATTCTCGTACTGTGCGAACGCCCTCGCTGCTTCCCGGGGTGACTCGTCTCTTAACTTGGATGGGCATCACGTTGTCAGTCAATACCAAGAGTAAATCGATGCCACCGTCATGAGAGCGCCCAGTGTGCACAACTTCAGCGTGCTGAAAATCGCGAAATACTGCAGCCACTAACCTCTCAAACGACGTAGGGTCAATATCCCGCATCTGGTTCGGGTGTTTAGTTACGTATTCCCTCAGGGCCGCGAGTGGTGCCTCTTGATGTGCGATGTCGAACGTTCTCAGGACTCCGCTCCGCAATGAAACGAATCGTCCTCCACCCGCAATCTCGTGTTCGTACGTCATCTCCATCTGCCACCAACCGCAATGCGGGCAAGCTTCAACCCACAGGTTTGTAACGCTCGCGGTGAAGTACTGCTCGTGCAGAGTCCATGGTGCCGCCGGCGCAAATGCCTTCGCGAGCGTCGCGAAACAAAACGCGCAGGTCTCGCGACAGCCCAATTGCTCAAGCGTCGAGGAACGCCATCCACTGTCACAAAAATCGCTGCAGCTCTTGTGCTCCGAGTAATCCAGCAACGTTTTCATTTGATCTTTTGCAAGTGCGCCTGGGGCATGTGAATTGTATCAGAACCTGCCATCGCGACTGGCTAAGGCCGCCCAACGTCCCTTACAAGCTGACGCTATGGCGATGTCGAATTTCGGCGCGCTCTGCGCCTGGGCGAGGACGAACAGAATGACGCAGCACGCGCGTGTGAGCATGTCCCGTACGTTACTGCAAACGCTCACTCCACCGCCGGCAGGATCGACTCCGGCACGAACACGTTCGTCTTCGACAGCAGCAACGGCACGTCGCCGTAGTTCCCGCCCATGAAGGCGACGACGAGATCGAGCTCGGGGACGGCCATGACGATCTGGCCGCCGTTGCCGAGGGCCATGACGGCGCGGACGGTGCGGTCGTGGTACGGGCGGTCGTCGAGCCACCAGAGATAGCCGTAGCGGCGCCCGCGCGTGCCGAGGGAGACCAGCGGCGAGGTCGCGCGCGCGGCGAACTCACGGCTGAGCACGCGCCGGCCGCGCCAGACGCCGCCGTCGAGCATGAGCTGGCCGAGCTTCAGGAAATCGCGCGGCAGGATTTGCACTCCGCCGCCCATGTACGGCTCGCCGCTCGGTTGCAGCCACAGCGCGTAGCGCCCGAACTGCAGCGGACGCGCCACCAGGCGGTCGAACAGCTCCGGCAGCGGCGCGCCGGCCTTGCGCGCGATCACCGCGCCGAGGAGATTCGGATTCGCGCTGCAATAGACCGGCTTCGCGCCGGGCGCGTCGCTCATCGGGACGCGCAGCGTGTAGCGGTACCAGTCCTGCTCGGCCGTCTGCTCCTGCATCGTGTCTTCGCGGCCCGGCGCCTTCTCGTCGTTGTCGTCGCAGTAGAAGCCGGAGCTCATGGTCAGCAGATGCTCCGCCTTCATGGCGCGCTTGCGCGGATCGTCGGCCTCGGCGCCGAGGGTCTCGTACACCGGCAGCGAGGGATCGAGCCCCGCGGCGCCGAAGAGGATCGAGGTCATGCTCTTCGCCGCGGAGCGCGTGTCGTGCGTGCTGTCACGATTCTGGCCGTGGAAGTACTCCTCGAGCACCAGCCGGCCGTGGCGGGCGACGAGGATGGCGTGGATGTCGGGGGTGTGGATGCTGTCGAGCGGCAGATCGATCAGCGACTGGATGAACGTCTCGATTTTGGCACGATCGATGTGCGCCTCCTCGAGCGTGCCGACGGTCCAGCCGTCGTCGCGGGCGAGCGGCGGCCGGTACTTGTACGGCTCCCCCTCGCGTCCTCGGGCGTAGAACGCGCTCGCGTCGCCGGCGCGTTTGAAGTCGTACGTTCCGCCGCGGTCCGGAAAAGCGATCGAGATCGTGTCGCGCTCCTCGTCGTACGTTCCCTCGGACACGACGTTGTCGTCGCGGAGCAACTTCACCGCCCGGCCCTCGCGCGCGAAGCGATTCACGCGCCAGAAGATCGTGGCGTTGCGCTCCGGATTGCGCAGGAAGGCCTCGCCGTTCGGAGCGATCATCAGATAGAACGTGAAGGCGTCGTCGGAAGGGGCGATGACGCCGCGCCAGCGCCGCAGGCCGTCCGGCTGCAGGTGCACCGGCGTGACGTGAATCCCGCCGTCGCTGACTCGGCGCGATTGCGTCCAGTGACCGTAAATCCCGTCCTTCTCGATCGACGCCCGGAACGAGCCCTCGGGCATGGCGAAGGTGAGCCGGCCGCCCTCCTCGCCCACCGCCGTCACGCGGCCGGCGAAGTCGGCGGTCCACGCCGTTCCCTCGTGCCGCAGCACGATCGTGCCGCGGGCATCGGGCCCGAAACGCCGCTTCGCTTCCCACAGACCGGCGAGATGGTTCGTCGCCGCGGCGACTTGCGCGTACACGACAGCCGCGAGTATCAGCATGCGCTGATAGACGTACGGCGGGCGGATGGGGTTAGTCCGCGAAGCGCCCGTTGATATCGGCGAACGGAATGGCCTTGCCGAGGGCGGTGAACGTCCCCTCTTTGGCGATCTCCTCGGCCGCGGCGAGGAAGCCGCTCCAGGCCGCGCGGGCCAGCGCGCCGCCGACGCTGATGCGGCGCACGCCGAGGTCGCGAAGCTCGGCGAGCGTCGTGAAGCCGCTGCCGACGAGGACGTTCACCGGCTTCGGCGCCACGGCTTTGACGATCGTGCCGATCTCGCCGAGGCTGCGCACGCCCGGCGCGTAGAGGCAGTCGGCGCCGGCCTCGGCGTACGCAGCGAGGCGGCGGAGGACTTCGTCGAGGTCGGGACGGCCGGTGAGATACGCCTCGCAGCGCGCCACGAGCACGAGCCCGGTCGCGGCGCGCGCGGCGCGGACGCGCTCGACGGCCAGCTCGAAGTCGAAGAGCGGATGCGCCGCGTCGCCGGTCGAGTCTTCGATCGACAAGCCGGCGATCCCGGTCGCCGAGGCCGCGGCGACGTTCTTCGCCACCTCCTCCGGCGCCACGGCGAAGCCGCCCTCGAAGTCGGCGTTGACCGGCACGTCGACCGCGGCGCTGACGGCGCGGAAGTGCGCCAGCGCCTCGTCGAGCGCGACGTGGTTGTCCTGCCGTCCGATCGACCAGGCGAAGCCGGAGCTCGTCGTGGCCAGGGCCGGAAATCCGAGCTGCGCGAGCACCTTCGCGCTGCCGATGTCCCATGGGTTCGGAATCACGAAGCAGCCGGAAGCGTGGAGGTCGCGGAAGCGGGCCGTCAGATCGCTCATGCGCCGCCGATTCTAAACGCCCGCCGGGGAGCGAACGTACACTCTGCACACGATGCTTCTGCGCCGTCTCGCGGTTCTCGCGTTGCTCGCTGCTGTCCCGTTGCGCGGCGCGCCGTGGATCGGCCATGGTCCCGTCGGCGTCGCTGCGCGCGCGCTCGCCGGCTACGGCTCGACGCTCTACGCCGGCACCTACGGCAGCGGCTTCTTTCGGAGCGGCGACAACGGCCGGACGTGGACGGAGATCAACGATGCCGCGACGGCGCACGCGTTCTCCTACGCGATCGTCGCCGACCAGAACGGCGTCGTCTACGCCATGACGAACGTCGGATTGCTGGCCAGCCGCGACCGCGGATCGAGCTGGACGACCGTCTCGACCTTCTACACCGACATCGCCGGCGGCCTGGCCATCGACGGCACGACGCTCTACGCGTTCGGCCGTCCGTTCATCCTGGCGCGGACGAGCGACGGCGGCGCGACGTGGGAGCCGATCATCAACGGCCTCAATGTCGACGACGACTGGGTGACCGGCGTGGCCATCCACGGCAGCACGCTGGTCGCGGCGGAAACGAACGGTTTCTACCGCAGCGCCGACCACGGCAAGAACTGGTCGCGCGTGTCCTCGCTGTACGGGGAGCGCGTCGCGGTTTTGCCGGACGGCACGTTCCTCGGCGGGACGAACGGCTTCGGCGTTCTGCGCAGCAGCGACGACGGGCGGACGTGGAGCGATTCGAATTCCGGCTTGAGCGACTCCGCGCGCATCAGTCCGGTGCTCGGCATCGTCCCCGCCGGCGGCGCGACGGTTTACCTCCAGAGCAACGTCGGCGGCGCGGCGCGCAGCGACGACGGCGGGCGGACGTGGACGATGATCAACGACGGCTTCGTGCCGGCGCCGCCGAACATCGGCGCGATGACGCTCCTCGGCACGGCGCTGTTCGCGTCGGCGCAGCCGGGCGTCTACCGGCGCGGCGACTCCGCCTCGGCGTGGTCGATCACCGCGGCCCTTCCGGGGACGGGCTCGATCGACTCGCTCGCCGCGAATGCCGCGACGACGTGGGCCGTCCAGGACTTGCAGATCTGGCGCAGCGCCGACGGCGGCTCGACCTGGACGACCGGCAACGCCGGCGCCGCGGTCATCGCCGCCGACCCGGCCAACGGCGACGTCGCCTACGCCGGCACGCGTCCCATCGGCAATCCGTTCTTCTCGCGGGCCACGATCTCGCGCACCTCCAACGGCGGCGGCAGCTGGACCGCGCTCTGGACCGGCGCGGTCGGCCAGGCCGTGCAGGCGCTGGCCGTCGATCCGCGATCGTCGCGGTCGGTGTACGCCGGGCTGAAGGACGGACTGTTGCGCTCCGCCGACGCCGGCGCGACCTGGTCGTCCGCGCTCGCCGGCGAGAGCGTCGCCGCCTTCGCCTTCGATGCCTTGACCGTCTATGCCGCGACGGCCAGCGGCGTCTACGCCAGCAGCGACGGCGGCGCGACGTGGAGCCGCAAGCTCTCCGGCAACGCTGTGGCCGTGGCCACGACGGCGCGTTTCGCCTACGCCGTCACGGACGCGGGCCTCTTCTCCTCGCTCGACCGCGGCGCGAATTGGACCCGCGTCGCCGGCGCGCCGCCGAATATCACCGCGCTCGCCTCCGCCGTTCCCGATCGCCTCTTTGCGGCCTCCGCGGGCGATCTGTTCGAATTCCGCGACGGCCTCTCCTGGATCCGCTGGAGCGACGCGCCGGCGGGATCGCCGATCACGGCGCTGCTCTTCCGCGATCAGACCGTGCTTGCCGGAACGACGGGGCGCGGCGTTCTCTCGCTCACGCTGCCTTCGCGCATGCGGGCCATGCGGCCGCGGTGAGCGTCCGCGATCCCGGCCGATCGCTTGGGAGCCCCTACTCAGTTGCACATGGCCGAGCTTGTGTTTACGATGCCGCAGATTCCCAGGCCCGACTGATCTCACGAAAACGAAGGGGAGTGCGAGGTGCGCTGCCGCTGCGGTAGCGCTCACTCGAACAAAAACAGCAGCGAATCGCAATTTGATGGTAGGAGACAGGAATGAGAAAACTGATCGTATTGATGGCGCTGCTCCTGATAGCGGCATCCGCATTTGCCGGCGGAAGCTACCGGGTTCAGCCGAACGCAACGTTCAACAACGGTCTGCTGCCGACGTCGACGAACAACGACGACACGTGCGACATCGGCTCGGCGGTTCCGGCTGCGACGCTGCTGCTGCCCTACTTCGAGGTCGACTTCAATTCGCCCCAGACCACGGCGCGCACCACGCTGTTCACGATCGTGAACGTGACCGATCTTCCGCAGATCGCGCACGTGGTTCTCTGGACGGACTGGTCGTTCCCCGCTCTCGACTTCAACATCTTCCTGACCGGGTATGACGTGCAGGGCATCAACCTGTACGACATCTTCGCCCGCGCCTCCATCGCGCCGGGCGCTGG
>Ga0075425_100000028_pt1 | contig 146223 bp, 127 predicted proteins | sample SoiMethybrSBSTD4_FD_75300 | JGI IMG/M metagenome (GOLD analysis project Ga0075425, IMG submission 75300) | Bulk soil microbial communities from a Populus tree surrounding site in Tennessee, USA - Soil MetaG P. TD hybrid SBSTD4 | ecosystem: Environmental > Terrestrial > Soil > Tree plantation...
AGATCGCCTGGCGGATCCGCTTCTTTCTGGCGTTGGACGGACGAGCTATATCCATGGTTGTTATGTGTGAGCTTAGACGGAAACTTTCGTCAAAACGATCGCCTTTCGCCAAGGCAAACGCGACGCCACCTGGGGTGGAGAGGGTAAATGATTATACCGTCAGCGTTTAGCTGATGGCAAAGAGAGTGTTCGCGGACGAAAAAGTGTCCGCCTGTGGGACGGGCGAATCCCACGGCCGGGACGAGGGAATCAGTGCCGGCCGAGGACGGCGAGGAACGCGGCGACGACCTGCGGATCGAACTGGATCGGCGCGCAGCGCAGGAGCTCGGCGACCGCGTCGGCGGCATTGAACCGGCTCCGGTACGCGCGATCCTGCGTCATCGCATCGTACGCGTCGACGACGGCGATGATGCGGCTGCCGATCGGAATCGCCTCCCCCGCGAGCTGATGCGGATACCCGCCGCCGGCGAACCACTCGTGCGAGGCGCGGACGACAGGCGCGGCTCCCGCCAGCGTGGCGGTCGCCTCGAGGATTTCGGCGCCGATCTCGGCGTGCTGCCGCATGATCGAAATCTCGCCCTGCGTGAGCGGCGACGGCTTCGTCACGAGCGCTTCGGGAATCGCGATCTTGCCGATGTCGTGAAACCGCGCGGCGATCGCGAGCGACGGCTCCGTGTCCGCGGGGAGATGCATCTCGCGCGCGACCGACCGCGCGTAGCGTTCGACGCGCTCGCCGTGCGCCGCCGTCTCGACGATCCGATCGAGCGCCAGATCGTGCAGCACGCCGCCCTCGTCCTCGCCGTGGCGCGCGCGCTCCGCGACGGTCGCCGTGACGGCGGCCGCGCGATCGCGCAGCTCGATCGTCAGCATCGCGTGCCAGTGCCGCTCCTCGAGCGTCTGCTTGCGCCACTGCCGCCCGCGATCGACCGCGAGCGCGAATCGTTCCCGCTGGAACGGCTTGATCAGGAAGTCGGCGATCGGCTGCTGCGCGTCGCCGCGCAGCAGATCGGTGTACGCCGTGGCGAGTACCAACGCCGTGTGCGGGTGCTCGCGCTGCAGTTCGTTGGCGAGCCACAAGCCGTCGCGCCCGGGCATCATCACGTCGATGACGGCGAGATCGTGGCGGCGCCGCCGCATCGTCGCGAGCGCTTCGTCCGCGCTGGCCGCGGTCTGCGGCTGGAGGCCGAGCGCGCTGACCCAGCGCGCCATCAGGTCGCGCACCGCGGGTTCATCGTCGACGATCAGGACGGAATTGAGAGGTGTCATGGGCTCGGCCGGCGAGAGGCAAGAGAACTGCCAGGTCGCGAGTTCGGCAACGCTTTGCCAGATGACCCATGCCGGTGCGCGGCGTGCTATAACGCACAGAGGGCGCACGATCGCGGCGGCTGTTTCCGCACACGTCTCGCGGATGCGGCGCAGAATGTCGCGGTGCGACACGGTGTGCGCACAGGCACGGATTTTGGACCGCCCGGCTCGAGCCCGTCCATATGCACGAGTCGATTCACGCGGTTTCCGAGCCGATGACCGAGGCGTCGCCCTGTCCGTGCCCTGCTTGTGGGGTGATCACGATGGCCAGTCCCATCGCGAAGGCCGCCGCACGTCCGCTGCTGCTCGTCGTGGACGACGAAGCGCCGGTCCTCAAAGTTCTGGAACGCGTCGCCGCGCGAACCGGGTTCGACGTGGTCACGTGCGGGAGCGGCGCGGAGGCGATGCGGACGCTGATGCGCAAGCCCGCGGATCTCGCGATGCTCGATCTGCGGATGCCCGACGTGAACGGCCTCGATCTGCTGCGCCAGATTCGCGCGGCCGTGCCCAGCTGCGAAGTGATCCTGATGACGGCGTATGCCGCCGTCGACAGCGCGGTCGAAGCGATCAAGCTCGGCGCGCGCGAGTATCTGACGAAGCCGTTCGATTTCGATCGGCTCAAGCAGGTGCTCGAGGACATCCGCGCGGAGCTCGAACGGCGCGCGCAGGTCGTCGCGCTCGAGAGCGAGGTGGCGCGGCAGCTCGAGTTCTGCGGCATGCTCGGCCGGAGCCCGCAGATGCAGGAGGTCTTCAGCCTCATTCAGCGCCTCGCGCCGCACGCAAAAGTCGTGTTGATCGGCGGCGAGACCGGCACGGGCAAGGAGCTCGCCGCGCGCGCCTTTCACCAGGCCGGCACGCGGCGCACGCGGCCGTTCGTCACGATCAACTGCTCCGCGGTCGTCGACACGCTGTTCGAGAGCGAGCTGTTCGGCCACGTGCGCGGCGCGTTCACCGGCGCGGTCGAGTCGAAGCCGGGCGTCTTCGAGGCGGCGCAGGGCGGCACGCTGTTCCTCGACGAGGTCGGCGAGCTGCCGATGTCGGTGCAGGCGAAGCTGCTGCGCGCGCTCGAGTACGGCGAGGTGCAGCGCGTCGGGTCGCTGCAGCCGAAGCGCGTCGACGTGACGGTCATCGCGGCGACCAATCGCGATCTGCGCGCCGAAGTCGCGGCGGGCCGCTTCCGCGGCGATCTGTTCTATCGCCTCAACGTCGTCGAGGTGACGCTGCCGCCGCTGCGCGATCGCCGCGAGGACATTCCCTATCTCACCGCGGCGTTCATCCGCGACTGCGCCTCGCGCATGCAGAAGCCGATTCACGGCCTCACGCCGCCGGCGGAACGGCTGCTGCTGAACGCGCGCTGGGACGGCAACGTGCGCGAGCTGAAGAACGTGATCGAGCGCGCGTGCATCCTGGCCGACGGCACGCAGCTGTCGGAGCGCGAGCTCGAGGGGGCGTTCGGCCCGGGGCGCGTGGCGCAGCCGCACGGATCTCCGGGCGCCGCGAAGCCGCGTCCCGACGCGCGCGGCGTCGATGCGGGCGCCGGCGCCGCGCCGCTGGAGGAAATCGAGCGCGAGCACATTCTCGAGGTGCTGCGGCAGGTGAACGGCAACCGCATGGCCGCCGCGAAGGTGCTTGGCATCAGCCGCCGCGCGCTCTACCGCCGGCTCGAGCGGCACAACCTCGCCGACGAGGCGCCGCCGCCGATGGCGCGGCGTCCTCTATGATCGAGCCCGATCTCGCGTCGCTCGCGGACCCGGGCAGCAGCCCGCCGGCGATGGAGCGCGATCGGCAGTTTCGATCGGTGTTCTTCGACGCGGCCGACGCCATGCTGATTCTGGACGACGATCGGCGCGTCGTGGACGCGAACCCGGCGGCGCGCGCGCTGTTCGGCGCCGCCGTGGACGACGCCGTGCGCCGATCGCTCGACGAGTTCATCGTCGACGACGATGGCGCGCTGGCGGCCGCGTGGCGCGAGCTGCTCGCGCTCGGCGAAGCCCGCTGCGAGCACCGCGTCACCCCGAGCGCCGGAGGCCTGCGCATCGTCGACTGCAACTATCGCGCGCGCGTCGACGGCCGGCACCTGTGCATCGCGCGCGACATCACCGATCGGCGCGCGCTCGAGGAGCGCGTGATGCACGCGGAGAAGATCGACAGCGTCGGCCGGCTGGCGGGCGGCATCGCGCACGACTTCAACAACCTGCTGACGGCCATCCTCGGCTACACCGAGCTGCTGCTCGCCGATCGTCCCGAGGGCGACGCCGAGCGCGCCGACCTCGAGGAGATCCATCGCGCGGGGAAACGCGCCGCCGCGCTCACGCAGCAGCTGCTGGCGTTCAGCCGGAAGCAGATCATGATGCCCCGGGCCGTCGACCTGAACGAGACCGTCGCCGCGCTGAAGACGATGCTCGCGCGGCTCATTCGCGAGGACATCGCGCTGGTCTGCGAGCCGGCGCCTTCGCCCGCCGTCGTGCGGATCGATCCGGCGCAGATCGAGCAGGCCGTCGTCAATCTGGTCCTCAACGCGCGCGACGCGCTGCCCGAGGGCGGATCGATTCGCCTCGACGTGGCGCTCGTCGGGCGCGCGGAGATCGATCCGCCGCTCGACGCGCCGCTCACCGCGGACCGCTACGTGCGCCTGCGCGTCGCCGACAACGGCGTCGGCATGACGCCCGAAGCGCGCACGCATCTGTTCGAGCCGTTCTTCACGACGAAGGGGGTCGGCCGGGGAAACGGACTCGGGCTCGCGTCGGCGTACGGCATCGTGCGGCAGAGCAACGGCTTCATCACCGTCGAGAGCGAGCCGGGCGTGGGGAGCGTCTTCGCGATGTACTTCCCCGCCGCGCCGTCAACCGCCGAGGCGAACGCGGCGGGCAGCACGGCGGCGCCAGCGCGCGCGCGCAAGACGATTCTGCTGGTGGAGGACGAGGACGCGGTCCGCGCCGTCGTGAGCGCGATCCTTCGCCGCAAGGGATACGACGTGCTGGAGGCGCCCATGCCGGCCGTCGCGTGCGAGATCTTCGACCGTCGCGGCGCCGAGATTGATCTGCTGCTCACCGACGTCGTGATGCCCGAGATGAGCGGCGGCGCACTGGCCGAGCGCCTGATCGCGCTCCGCCCCGACCTGCGCGTCCTCTTCATCTCGGGGTACACGGAGTCGACGACGGAACCGTCGCTCGGCCACCCGAACATGAGTTTCCTGAGCAAGCCGTTCCAGGCGGCGACGCTCGGCGCGCGCGTGGCGGAGATGCTCGAACGCCGGCCGTGACGCGCACACGTGCGCCGCGAGCGCACACCGCACATCGCGGGCGGGCGCCACGAGCGCGCAATGCCGTGCAATTCCGGCGATGCAATCGACGGCAATGCTGGCAAGATCTTGGCTACGGGACATGACGAGAATCCAAGAGGAGCCGCGGTGGAGATTCAGCGCTCGTCGGCGTTTCCGTTCGTCCAGGTGAGCGGGGCTCGCATGAAGGGCAAAGCAACGCGTCCGTTCAGCATCCTCGTCGTCGACGACGAGCAGTCGGTGCAGAGGTTCGTCGAGCGCGTGCTGCGCGAGTCGGGCTACGAGACGACGACGGCCGGCGACGGCCCCGAGGCGATCGAAGCCGCGGCGAAGATGGAGCACTTCGATCTGCTCGTCACCGACGTCATGATGCCGCAGATGACCGGCGACGAGCTCGCGCGCCGCCTCCGCATCCAGCACCCGTCGCTGAAGGTGCTCTACCTCACCGGGTTCAGCGATCGCCTGTTCAAGGAGAAGGTGACGCTCTGGGCCGACGAGGCGTTCCTCGACAAGCCGTGCAGCGTGAAGGGCCTCCAGCAGGCCGTGTCGCTGCTGCTGTTCGAACACATCGAAGCGCCCGACGACAAAGCGTCCTGACGCGTCGCCGGACGGCTAGCCGCCGCGCGTGTGCATCTCGAGGTGCGGGTCCTTGCGCAGGAGATCCTGCACCGGGACGAACGCGCGCCGCTCGCCGAGCGCCAGCCGCTCCTCGGCGCCGCGGTCGTCGCGGCTGCGCCAGCCATCCCCAATCAACCGCCGGAGCTCCTCGACCGACGCGCCGCGCCGCAGCGGCGCGCGCAAGTCCAGCCCCTGCGTGGCGTAAAGGCACAGATACCACATGCCGTCGGCCGTGAGGCGGCTGCGATCGCATGTGCGGCAGAACGGATCGGTCGTCGAGGCGATGATGCCGAACGTCGTTCCATCGGCGAGCGCGTAGCGGTCGGCCGGCGCCGACGAACCGGGATCGTCGAGCGGCGCGATCGCGCCGTACGCGCCCGCCAGCGCGTCGAGCATCTCGCGCCGCGAGAAAACGCGATCGGGCGACCAGCGGCTCGCGCCGCCGACGTCCATGTACTCGATGAAGCGCACCTCGGCGTTCACCGCGCGGCCGTACTCCACGAGCGGCACGAGCTCGTCGTCGTTGACGCCGCGGATCACGACCGTGTCGATCTTCAGACGGCCGAAGACGCGCGCCGCCGCGGCGATGCCGCCGTGCACGGCGGCAAGCTGATCGAACCGCGTGAGGCGGATGAAGCGATCGCGCTGCAGCGTGTCGAGGCTGACGGTGATCCGCCGGAGCCCGGCGGCGTGGAGCGCGTCGATCTGATCGGCGAGCAGGACGCCGTTGGTCGTGAGCGCGAGATCGTCGACGCCGCCCTTCGCCGCAATCATCCGCACGAGCGACGCGAGATCGCGGCGGAGCAGCGGCTCGCCGCCGGTGAGCCGGATCTTGTCGACGCCGAGCGACAGGAACACGTCGACCAGCGCGCTGATCTCCTCGAAGTGCAGGACGTCCTCGCGCGGCAGCCACGCGTAGTCGTCCTCCGGCATGCAGTACTGGCAGCGGAGGTTGCAGCGGTCGGTCACCGACAGCCGCAGATTGCGCAGAGGACGGCCGAGGACGTCGTTCATCGGGAGTGGAGGATTGTAAACCGCCGGCTGCCCGGGATGAAAGGGCGCGACGCGATCTGGCCGTCGAACTGGCGGCTCCAGCGGCCGGGCACCGCCGTCCGGCACGAGGGACAGCGGCCGTCGGGCGTGATGCGGTACTCCCGAATATAGTAGCCGTAGCGCGCGATCAGCAGCTCGCGGCACGACGCGCAGCGCGTGTCCTCGAGGTCGCCGACCTCGCCGGGGAGATTGCCGGCATACACGTGGCGCAGCCCGTTCGCGCGCCCGACGTCGGCGGCCGCGAGCAGCATCTCCGCCGTCGTGTTCTCCGGATCGGTCATCTTGTAGTCGCCGTGGAACGCCGTCACGTGCCACGGGATGTCGGGCGACACGCTCGCGATGAACGCGGTGAGGCGCTGCAGTTCGTCGCGCGCGTCGTTGAAGCCCGGGATCAGCAGCGTGACGATCTCGACCCAGAACTCCATCGCGTGCAGCCGCCGAATCGTGTCGAGAATCGGCGCGAGGCGGCCGCCAAGCTCGCGATAATGCCGGTCGTCGAAGCTCTTCAGGTCGACTTTGTACAGATCGACCCACGGCCGAAGGTATTCGAGGACCTGCGGCGTGCCGTTGCCGTTCGAGACGAAGCCCGTCGTCAGACCGGACGCTTTCGCTTCCTTGAAGACGGCGACCGCCCACTCGCTCGTGATCAGCGGCTCGTTGTAGGTGCTGACCATCACGCGCGCGCGCTGGCGCAGCGCGTCGCGCACGAGATCCTCCGGCGACGTCTCGAGGGGCGGCGCGACCGCCGCCGGATCGCGCAGCGCCTGCGACGTCACCCAGTTCTGGCAGTAGCCGCAGTGCAGATCGCAGCCGAGCATGCCGAAGCTGTATGCCAGCGCGCCGGGGTGCGCGTGGAAAAATGGCTTCTTCTCAATCGGATCGCATTGCACGCCGCCGACGTAGCCCCAGGGCACGAGCAGCCGGCCGCCCCTGTTGAAGCGGACCTTGCAGACGCCGATGGCGCCTTCGGGCAGCGGGCAGCAGTGTCCGCACGCGTGGCAGCGCAGCCGGCCGTCGCCGAGCGTCTCGTACAGCTCGCCCTCGCGGGTCTCGCGCGCGAGCACCTCAGCCAGTGTCGACATGGAAAACTTCATTGTACGATGCGGCTGGCACGTTCGTTGACAGCTCGACCGCTGGAGGTCCGAAATGCGCGCGTGTCTCCTCACCGTATGCCTATGCATGGCTGTGCTGTTGCCGAAAACGGGAAGTGCTCAGGCGTTCTCCGTTCGCACGCCGCCACCTGATGTGACGGCGGCAGCCGCCGACTGGCAGATCAACAGCGATCCGATCGTCGTCAGCGGGCTCGTCTATTACCCGACGCGCGCGTTCCGGATGTTCGATGGCCAGGTGATGACGCAGATCGCCGTGTTCGACCGCGTGCCGGTCTACGCCGACGCGACGCTCGAACCCTACAGCGTGGTCTACGTGCCGATTGGGCGCGATCGCATGCGCGAATACGAGCGCCGCCGCGATCGCGAGCTCGCGAGCACGACCGGCAGCCGCGCGCCGTCGTTTCCGGTCGCCGTGGCGACCGATCGCGCGCCGCGCGAACCGGCGCCCGGCACCTCGGCCATGAGTGCGGTCGCGACGACGGGCATCGTCGCGACCGGCGCGAGCGCGGCGACGGCCGCGCCGAGCGCGAGCGGCGCCGTCGCCACGAGCGGCACGAGCGCCTCGACAACGCCGACGTCGGTGGTCGGCACGGCGTTCACGCCCGATCGCGGACGCCCTCGGCGGCCGCTCATCGAATCGATTCCGGCGCCGAGCCCCACCAACAACGGCGTGTGGCTCGAGTTCAACGGCGCGCGCTGGTATCTCGATGGCCCCGCCGCGATGTTCTCGCCCGATCGCTTCGAGCCGGTCGGCGAGTACCGTGGCTTCGCGGTCTATCGCGACAAGCGCAGTACGAAGAACGAGATCTGGATCTCGGTGATCAAGGACGGACCCGTCGCGCCTTACGCGAAACGCTGACATGGCCACTGGCGGATGGCTGATACGCGCTTTCCACGAGCCGTCTGGCTCCTCGGGTGGGTGTCGCTCGCGACCGACTCGGCGACCGAAGCGATCTATCCGCTGCTCCCGTTCTTCCTCACGCGCGTGCTCGGCGCGGGCGCCGTGTCGCTCGGCGTGGTCGAAGGCGCCGCCGAGGCCGTCAACAGCGTTCTGAAAATCTGGTCGGGGCGGTCTGCGGACCGCGCGCGCACGAAGCGGCCGCTCGTGCTGTTCGGCTACACCGTGTCGTCGATCGCGCGGCCGTTCGTCTCGATGACGACGACCTGGACGCAGGTGTTCGTCGTGCGCGTGCTCGACCGCGTGGGCAAAGGCGTCCGCGGCGCGCCGCGCGACGCGATGCTCGCCGCGTGGGCGACGCCGGCGACGCGCGGCAGCGTGTACGGCTTCCACCGCGCGATGGATCACCTCGGCGCCGTCGTCGGTCCGCTGCTCGCGTCGCTGTTCCTGTTCTTCTTTCCCGATCGCTATCGCACGCTGTTCGCGCTCACGATCATCCCCGGCGCGATCGCGGTGACGCTGATTTTCTTCGTCCCTGAATCCGCGCCCGCTCGGCAATCCGGCGCTGCGCATGCATCGGCGGCGCCGCCGACGGCGGACGCGCCGGCGACGAAGATGCCGCACGAATTCACGGCGTTCATGCTGGTGCTCGCGCTGTTCACGCTCGGCAACTCCACCGACGCGTTCCTGTTGTTGAAGTTGACCGACGCGGCGGGATCGGCGCGGTGGGTTCCGCTGATGTGGTCCGCGCTGCACGTCGTGAAAGCGACGGTGTCGCTCGTCGGCGGCCGATGGTCCGATCGAATCGGACGGCGCACCGTGATCGCGATCGGCTGGCTCGTGTATGCGGCCGTCTACGCGGGGTTCGCGGTGAGCGCGACGCTGCCCGCGCTGCTGGCCTGGTTCCTGGTGTACGGCTTCTATTTCGGGTTCGCGGAGGGCACGGAAAAAGCGCTCGTCGCCGACATCGCGCCCGCCTCGCGCGTCGGCGTCGCGTTCGGCGTCTACAACGCGGTGACGGGGATCGGCGCGCTCGCCGCGAGCGTCGTCTTCGGGTTCCTGTGGTCGGCGTTCGGCGCGCCGATCGCGTTCGGCGTCGGCGCCGCGCTGGCGCTCGCGGCGACGGCGCTGCTCGTCCTCGCCGTCCCGGTGCCGCGGCAGTCGCTATAATTCGTTGTACGCATGACGCGCATCCTCGTCACCAACGACGATGGCTATCGATCGGAGGGGATTCACGCGCTCGCGCGCGCGCTGCGCGCGGTTGGCGAGGTGACGATCGTCGCGCCGACCACCGAGGCGAGCGCGATCGGCCATGCGCTGACGCTGCGCCATCCGCTCCGGCTCGATCGCATCGAGGACCGCGTGTTCGCCGTCGAGGGGACGCCGACCGACTGCGTCAACGTCGCCGTGACGCACGTCTTCAAGGCGCTGCCGGACTTCGTCGTCTCGGGGATCAACAAGGGCTGGAACCTCGGCGACGACATCACCTACTCGGGCACCGTGGCGGGCGCGCTCGAAGGGGCGCTGCTCGGGATTCCGGCGATCGCCGTCTCGCTGCGCCAGACGCGCGGCGACTACGACTTCGGCTACGCGGCGCGCGCCGCCGCGACGCTCGCCGAGGCGATGCTGCGGCGGCCGCTGCCGCCGCGGACGTTTCTCAACATCAACGTGCCGAAAGGGCAGCCGCAGGGATATCGTGTGACCGTGCAGGCGAAGCGCAATCACGTGACGTCGGTGTCGGAGCGGCACGATCCGAAGGGGCGGCCGTACTACTGGATCGAAGAAGGGCAGAACGAGTGGGAGCCGCACGATCGCTCCGACTACCAGGCGGTACGCGATGGCTATATTTCCGTGACGCCGCTGCAGCCGGATCTGACGGCGCACGGCGCCTTGGCGGACGTCGAAACGCTGACGGTCGAAACCGAGCCGGTGCGGTAGACATCGACGCGCGCCCAGCGGTGAGCGCGCGGGGGAGGACGGCATGCGGCGCGCTGTCGTGGCGGCGGTGGTGGTCGTCGGCCTGTGCTTCGCGCGTCCCCACGCGGCCGGCGCGCCCAGGCGTCGTCCGCTCGGGCCGAGCGAGCGCGAAGCGGTGCTCGCGCTCCTCAAGGCCGTCGATCTCGCCCAGCAGGCCGACGTGTCCGGCGACGCGGGCCTCGCGTGGGCGAATCACATGCTCAAGTCGTCGGATCCGCTCGTCTACGTGCCGTTCCGCCTGACGCTCGATCGCGGCACGAACGTGAAGACGGCGGCGCTGTACGTGCGCGCGGTCTCGCGGCACGACGGCATGCGATCGGCGCAGGAGCATTCGGTTCTGCGCGACTGGGTGCTGCACGGCGGCGACGCGCCGTCGCGCAGCACCGGCGAGACGGTCTTCATCGGGCCGGGCGAGATGCCCGTCGGCGGTCCCGGGATCACGTCGTCGCGCCAGGCGGTGGCAGCGGCGGCGCAGGCGTCGGCGGCGCTCACGCTGCGCGAGCGCGAGTACGAGAAGCAGCAGCGCGAGAACGAGGCGGCGAAGAAGCGCCAGGAGACGAAGGGCCTCGATCCGTTCCTCTTTCCGTTCGAGGATTACTGGTTCTTCGACAACAAGGGCGGCGCCGTGGAGCGCGCGCTGGCGCTGCCGCCGGGCGAGTACGACGTCTACGCGGCGGTGATCGATCGCGCGCGGCTGAAGACGTCGAGCGCGTCGATCCTCCGGCGCACGCTGAGCGTCCCCGATCTCTCCGACGAGCTCGCGGTCAGCAGCCTCATTCTCGCGAAGGACATTCGTCAGCTGAGCGCGCCGCTCGCGCGGGAGCAGCAGGTCGAGCATCCGTACACGTTCGGTCACGCGGAGGTCCTGCCGGTGGCGGCGCCGTCCTTCACGCGCGACGATGTGCTGACGGTCGTCTATCAGATCGTGAACTACGGCGCGCCCGATTCCGATCTGATCGCCGACTACGCGTTCTACGGCGTCGACGAAGGACGCGTGCTCTTCAACCGCACCAACTCGCAGCAGCTGACCGACGCCGATCTGCCCAAGCCTGGCGCGTGGGATACGTCGGCGTTCACGACGCAGTCGGTGCCGCTGCGGCCGTTTCCGCCGGGGAAGTACGAGCTGGAGGTCACCGTGCGCGATCGCCTCACGCGCGGGACCGCGAAGGGCATCGTGGCGTTCACCGTGCGGAGTGAGGTAAGATAGAGGTTCGCCCGGTCGGGGCGTGGCTCAGCCTGGTAGAGCACTCGGTTCGGGACCGAGGGGTCGGAGGTTCAAATCCTCTCGCCCCGACCAAATTTTCAACGCGGGCGAAACACAATCATCGAAAATACAAAGGGCACCCTGTCGGGGGTGCCCTTTGTCGTTTGTACGGCCGATCCGCGACCTGCTTCTATTGTCGCTCACCTTGTCTCGCACCTTCAAGACTGTTTCTTCTTCGAAACCGCCCGTATCATCGGCACTCCCATGGCAGAGTCGCAGCCGCTGCTGGAGCGCCTGCTCGAGACGCGCGATCTCGCGAAGATCGTCCCGCAGCTTCAGCCCGAGGTCCTGCATCGGGTGATTCAGAGCTGCGGTCTCGAGGACTGCGCGGAGTTCGTGGCGCTCTCCACGCCCGCGCAGCTCGCGCGCATCCTCGACCTCGATCTCTGGCGCGTGCGCGTCCCCGGCGCCGACGAAGTGCTCGACGCCGATCGCTTCGGGACGTGGATCGCGGTGCTGATGCAAGCGGGCGCGGCCGTCGCGGCCGAGAAGCTCGTCGCCCTCGACATCGAGCTCGTCATCGCCGGCTTCGCGCGCCACGCCGCGGTCTTCGATCACGCCGCGGTCTCGCCCTGCACGACGCTGGACGGCGAGCAGGTGGGAGGCCGGGCAATGAACCGCGGTCTCACATCCGAAATCGGCGGGTATGTGATCGAAGCGAGGCGGACGTCGGCGTGGGAACCGATCGTCGATCTGCTCGCGTTCCTCGGCGCGGAGCACCCCGAGTACTTCCATCGAATGATGCGCGGCTGCGTCCGGCTGTCGAACGGGCCGCGCGAAGACGACGGGCTTCACGAGCTCCTCGAAGACGACGACCAGGACATGTTCGACCTGGCGTGCGAGCGCGAAGCGCGCAGGGAGGAGCAGGGATACGTCACGCCGGCGCAGGCGCACGCGTTTCTGCTGGGCGGGCGAGCCGTCCGCCTCGACGGCGATCGGCCGCCGCCGAGCGCGATTGCGCGCGCGTACTTCCACGCGATCGAGTCGGCGCTCGGCGCGGACGTCGAGGCCTCTCGCGACGACGACGGCGCGCTGCCGGATTGTAGCCCCGATCCACAGGTTGATCCGGAGGCCGCTGTCTTCGTCGAGATTCTGCGCGAAGCCGGCGTCCTCACGCCGCCGTCGCGAGCGCTGCTCGGCGCGGGGAACCCGGAAACGTCACGTCTGTCCTTGATCGAGGCGCACGTCGCGTCGAATCACGCGAGCAGTGAAGAGCTCGCGTATCTGGCGAACGCGATCATCGCCGGATGTTCGATCCAGGGGCGGCCGTTCACGGCCCGCGAAGCGTCGGATGGTGCGCTCGCGATCTGCAACCTTGGTCTGGAGAACTGGCCGCCGCACTGGTCCGCCGCCGACCTCGTGACCGCCTTTCAGGTCGGCTGGACGATCCTTCATCGCGACGTCTGTGTGTACGCGGCCGAACGGCTGATCGACGTCCTTTCGGCAATCCGATGCAGGGATCGCGACATCCACCTGCGGCTGGAGGGTCTTCGACGCGAGCTGATGCAAGGCGTGCGCTGCGGCGAGCCGTGGCGCGCCCGGCGCGCGCTCGACGTGATCATCATGCTGGACGCGCCGTCCTGGGCCGCCCTGCTCGCGCTGATCGACGAATGTCCCGTCGTCCACGCCGCGCTGCAGGCATCGCGGCAGACGCGCGGCGCCATCAACCCGACGGACTTCGAGTTCATTTCCGAGAACTGCCAGATCGCGGCCGTGCGCGGCTTCATGGCGTCGCTGCCGTCCGCCCTGACGCGCTGAAAAACGAAGGCCTCGCCGGTCCTCCGGCGAGGCCGGATTCTCGGTTCTACCGGTGCGCCGGCTGCGCCGCGAAGTTCTTCATGAACTCGTCCATCCGCTGCTTCATCTCCTGCGGCGTGAGATCTTCCTTGCGCGTGGCGATCGTCCACTGGTAGCCCTGCGGATCGGTGAAGGTGCCGGCGCGGTCGCCCCAGAACTGATCCTGCATCTGTCCCATGGGCCCCTGCGCCGTCTTGGCGCCGGCGGCCACCGCGCGGTTGAACAGCGAGTCGCAATCCTCCACGTAGATCCACAGCGACGCCGGCGACCCGCCGAAGGCTTTCGGGCCTTTCGCGCCGCCCATCGCGTCGTTCAGCATGATGAGCGAATTGCCGATCCGGATTTCGGCGTGCATGATCTTGCCGTCGGGCCCGGCGGCGCGCGCCACTTCCTCGGCGCCGAGCGCCTTCTTGTACCAGTCGAGGGCTTGCGCGGCGTTGTCGAGGATCAAGTGCGGCGTCACGGTGTGGTGCCCCTCAGGAACCGCTTTCTTCGCTTTCGACATATCGGCCTCCTTCATCAATCTGGAAAGTTCGATTCTGCGTGCACGGCGGCGCGACGGCAAGCTGAGGAGAAGTCTTCGGTCATCCGCCCGCAGCGCCGCCCTGCTACTGTCTTGTCGATCGAGAGGGGAATGGATCGACAACGCTCTGAAGGAGGATGCGTCCGTGCAACTGCACACCTACTTGAATTACGGCGGCACCTGCGAGGAAGCGTTCAAGTTCTACGAGTCGCACCTGGGCGGCCGGATCACGATGATGATGCGGCACGGCGAGCAGCCCGATCCGCGCAACGTGCCGGCCGGCTGGGAGCGCGCGATCCTGCACGCCCGCATGGACCTCGGCGGAACGGAGCTGCTCGGGGCCGACATCCCGCCCGACCGTTTTCAGCCGATTCGCAGCGCGTATCTCACGCTGACGCTCGACAGCGATCAGGAGGCCGACCGCGTCTATGCGCTTCTCGCCGACGGCGGCCAGATCTTCATGCAGATGCAGGACACGTTCTTCGCGTCGCGCTTCGCGATGCTGCGGGACCGGTTCGGCACCTCATGGATGCTGCTCCATCCGAAGCCGCAGCGCCCGTGACCGATCGCGCGACCGCGGTCGAGCTCCGGGCTTGACACCTGCCGGCGAACACCCGTAAGTACGACTCGTCGCGCGGAGAATTACGTCCTATCGGGAGAGGATGCCATGCGTACGCCGCTCTCGTTCCTCACGCTGCTGGTCGCCGCGGTCTGCCTCGGCGCTCGAACGGACGCGCAGAGCGGCGCCGCCGCCGCGAGCAAGGCGATGCCGTCGCCGATCACGAAGCACGGCCTGATGGTCGAGATCCGCGACGTGGCGCGCCTGCCGGACACGCGCGGCCTGCGGCCGCCGGATCAGGACGTCGTGCCCGCCGGCTGGGCGCGCATCAACTACGTGCGCGATCTGCCCGACGGCCGCCGCTTCGCGAACGACTCGCGCGGCCTGCTGTATCTCGTCGACCGCGACAACCACCCGTCGATCTACGCGAACATCGGCGCCGCGTTTCCGTTCGCGATCTACGATCGCCTCGAGAGCGGCTTCATCGGCTTCACGTTCCACCCGGAGTTCGCGCGCAACGGCCTCTTCTACACCGTGCACGGCGAGCGCGCGAAAGGCAACCCGACTGCGCCGCACTTCATCCCGCCGGGATTCAAGCCGGCCGACGTCACGTACCACGACGTGATCACCGAGTGGCATGCGACGGATCCGTCGGCGAATACGTTTCAGGGCACGCACCGCGAGCTGCTGCGCATCGCGCAGGTCGTCGCGAACCTGACGCATCCCTTCGGCGATCTCGAGTTCAACCCGACGTCGAAGCCGGGGTCGCCCGACTACGGCCTGCTGTACACGAGCGGCAGCGATCTCGGGTTCAGCAACGGCGGCGGCCCCAACGCGAACAATCCGGCGCAGGCGCAGCGCCTCGACACGCTCATCGGCGCCATCCTTCGCATCGATCCGCGCAGCCCGTCGGCCTCGGGCGGGACGAAGGGGATCGGCGACTACACGATTCCGGCGATCAACAAGTTCGCCGCCGACGGCGACCCGAAGACGTTCGGCGAGATCTACGCGTACGGCTTCCGCAACGCGCACCGACTCACGTGGGATCTGACCGACGGCACGATGTTCGCCTCCGATATCGGGATGAACAACATCGAGGAGATCAACATCGTGCACGAGGGGAACAACTACGGCTGGATGAAGCGCGAGGGGCTGTTCGAGAACGGCATCACGCGGCCCGGCGGCGCGCTCAACCAGCTGTTCCCGCTCTCGCCCGACGCGCTCCGCTCGCGCGCGACCGACGGCTTCACCTATCCCGTCGCGATGTACGACCACACGCAGGGGCAGGCGATCACCGGCGGCGTCGCGTACCACGGCCGCATTCCCGCGCTCCGCGGCAAATTCGTCTTCGGCGACATCGTGCGCGGCCGCGTGTTCGCCGCCGATCTCGCCGCGATGAAGAAAGCCGACGACGGCATTCCGGAAACGGTGGCGCCGATCGAAGAGGTGCAGCTCTATGTGCGCGACGCGAGCGGCGGCCGCAACTACGTCGCGTTCCGCGAGCTGATCGAGGCGGCGAACGGCGCGACGGCCGCGCGCGCGGATCTGCACTTCAGCCGCGCCGCGGACGGCGAGATCCTCGTGACGTCGCGCCAGGACGGCACGATCCGCATGCTCGTGCCGGAGTCGGGAGGCACGGCACCGCGCGCCGAGCGGCGGTGAGATCCGTCCGCCCGCGATCGGCGCCGCGCTACACGCGAGCCGCCGAGAGCGCCGCGCGCACGCGCTCGTCGCGGAACGGCACACGCCGCAGCCGCACGCCGGTGGCGTCGAAGATCGCGTTCGCGACCGCCGCGATCATCGGCTTGCACGCCGTCTCCCCGGCGCCGTACGGCGGCAGGTCGGACCGGCGCGGGTTCGGATCGCCGTTCACGAGCACGACGTCGATGCGCGCCGGCGTGTCGGCGTGGCGCAGCGATGGGTGCGTGATCCAGTCGACCCCCGTCGTCTTCTCGGCGTCGAAGCGTACCTCCTCGTGCAGCGCGCGGCTGAGCGAATGCAGCATCGCGCACTCGATCGTGTGGCGCAGCGCCTCGGGGTTGATCACCAGCCCGCAGTCGTGCGCGCAGACGAGCCGCTTCACCCACACGCGGCCCGTCCGCCGATTCACCTCCACCTCGGCAACCTCGGCGACGACCGTCTGATTGCGGAACGCGTAGGCGATTCCGCGTCCGGTGAGGATCTCCGCGCGCGCCGGCGCCCGCGGCGACGGCCGCGCATCCCAGCCGAACGCCTCGGCGGCCGCCTTCACGACGGCGATCGAGCGCGCGCGCCTGAAGCCGCTGTCGTCGGCCGCGCTCGCCGTCAACATCCGCAGGCGGAACTCGACGGGATCGGCGTGCGCGGCTGCCGCGAGCTCGTCGATGAACGACTCGGACGCGAACGTGATCTGCGGCCCGTTCGGGTCGCGCAGGTTGCCGGTGCGCAGCGGCGTCTCCCAGACGAGCGGCAGCGCGACGACCTGCGAGGCCGTCCGGCGGTTCGGGATCTCGTACATCTCCGACGGCGTGCCCGCGCTGCCGGCGGCCGGAGTCGCACGGCGGCGGCCCATCAGCTGCGCGATCAGCACCGTGTCCGCCTCGTTGTAGCCGACGTGGCAATAGTCGGCGGCGCGCGCGTCGTAGTCGAGCGCCGCGAGATTGCCCGCCGCATCGAGCGCGCCGCGCATCGTGAAGGCGAACGCCGGCCCCTTGGTGTCCCAGCCGGTCTCCTCGTGGCGCATCCACTGCACGCGCACCGGCCGCCCGATTTCCTTCGCGAGATACGCCGCCTCGAATCCGGCATCGTCGGCCGCGGTGCGGCCGAAGCCCTGCGGCCCCTCCATCCAGACGACGCGAACGCGATCGCGCGGCATGTCGAGGAACTGCGCGATGCCGTTGCGCATGCCGTACGACTTCATGTCGTTCGAGTACACCGTCATCTGCCCGTTCGACGGATCCGCCATCGCGTGCGCCGGCGAGAATGCGGTGTGGCCCTGGAAGGGCATGTCGTACTGCGCTTCGACGACTTTCGCGGCGCTCGCGAACGCGGCGTCGGGGTTGCCCTTCACCGTCGGTCCCTGCCTCGAGGTCGGCGGCGCGCTCCGCATGTAGGTGAACAGATCGTCGGAGGTCGGGAAGGGAAGCGTCGCCGGCTTCTCCCACGTCACCTTCAGCTGCTTCGCCGCCGCGATCGCCTGCTCCTCGCGCTCGCAGATCACGGCGACGTAGTTGCCCTTGGTGACGACGCGCACGAACCCGGGCAGGCCGCGAACCGAGGATTCGTCGACGCCGGCGAGCCGCGCGCCCGCCGCCGGCGGCTTCACGTTGCGCGCGTGCACCATGCCGGGCAGCTTCACGTCGACGGCCCACTTGAGCGAGCCGTCCACCTTGGCCGGAATGTCGTAGCGCTGCGGCGACTGCCCGACGTTGCGCAGCTCGCCGACCGGCTTGACCTTCGCGACGCCGGTGGTCGCGTCGACGTTGGTCCCGGTGAGCGCGACGTTGAAGCGCTTGCCGCCAATCAGCTCGCCGTAGGTGACGCGCCTGGCGGGATCAGCTTTCACGCTGATCACCGCGTCGCGCACGTCGAGTTGATCGACCGGCACGCCGAGGTGCGCAGCCGCCATCTCGAGCAGCACGCGCCGCGCTTCGGCGGCGACGCGGCGCATCGGCCAGCCGTCCACTTGAATCGCGTCCGATCCGCCGGACCCGCCCTGATCCACCGTGTTGTGGGTGCTGCCCATGATGCAGACGGTCTTGTCGAACGCGATGTCGAGCTCGTCGGCCATCATCTGGCGGAACGCGGTGCCGGTGCCCTGGCCGCAGTCCGTCTTGCCGACGGAGAACGTCGCGGTGTTGTCTTCGTGAACGACGATCCACGAATCGAGCTGGCGGAAATCGGGATCGGGATACGGACCCGCGCCCTGCGCCTCTGCCCGCGCGGCAAACGGGCCGGCGAGCGCGCCGGCGCCGAGGCTGACGACGAGCATCCCCGAGCCCTTGAGAAACGCGCGGCGGGAGACCGCGGTCTGCTGCTCGAGCAGATCCTCGATATGCTGCGGGACGTTCGTGAAGGTGGTCACGCGATCCTCCCTTCGACCTCGCCGGCCGCTGCGGCGCTGCGGCGCGTGGCTGACGCCGCCGCGCGTTTGATCGCGCTCTGCACGCGGTAGTACGTCATGCAGCGGCACAGCGTCGCGTTCATCCCTTCGCGAATCTGCGCGTCGGTCGGATTCGGAATCTTCGCGAGCAGCGCGACGGCGGTGATGATCTGCCCGTTCTGGCAGAAGCCGCACTGCGGCACCTGCTCTTCGATCCACGCGCGCTGCACCGGATGCAGCGCGCCGTCCTTCGCCAGCCCCTCGAGCGTCGTCACCTCGGCGCGGACCGTGGCGCAGGGCGTCACGCACGAGCGGACGGCGACGCCGTTGATGATCACCGCGCACGCCCCGCACTGCCCGAGGCCGCACCCGAAGCGGGGGCCCTGGAGTCCGAGGTCGTTGCGGAGCACGTACAGCAGCGGCGTGGACGGATCGACGTCCACGGTGTGCGCGCGGCCGTTGACTTTCAAAGTGATAGCGCTCATGCGCGCCATCTTACCTCCAGGTATATAGCGATATACGCGACGTCCTGAGCCCATCTATGTCTGATCCAGCCTCGCTGACCGTGATGACCTTCAACATCCGCTACGACGAGGAGGCGGACGGCCGTCGTGCGTGGCCGTATCGCCGCGACGCCGTCCTGCAGACGATCCGCGCGCACGATCCCGATCTCCTCGGCCTGCAGGAGCCGACGGCAGGGCAGTGGCAGGACTTCGTCGCGGGGCTGCCCGCGCTCTCCGCGTTCGGCCTCTCGGGCGCCGACTCCGAGGACGGCGCGTCGCACGGCGGCTTCTTCCGCGCGGGCCGCTTCGCGCCGCTCGACAGCGGTGTGTTCTGGCTCTCGGACACGCCCTCGTCGCCGTACAGCATTTCGTGGCCGAACGACTGGGGGCCGCGCGCGTGCAGCTGGGTCGCGCTGGAAGACGATGCGGCGGGCGAGCAGATCGTGTTCGCCTCCACGCATCTCGACACGAACGCCGGCGCCTGGCTGCCGTCGGCGCGCGTGCTGCACGCCGAGCTCGACGTCGTCGCGCGCGGACGGCCCGTGGTCCTCGTCGGCGACTTCAATTGCGCCGCCGGCAGCGACGCGCACCGCTATCTCACGCGCGACGCCGGATTCCGTGACGGGTGGCTCGAAGCGGGCCACGCGGACGCCGGCGTGCTGACCTTCAACGGGTTCGTGCCCATCACCGAGCTGCCCGACGATCCCGAAGCGCGGCAGCGCTGGCTCGGGGCGTCGACGCCGAGCGGTATGTTCGCGGGCGCGGGCGATAATTACCGGATCGACTGGATCCTGCTCCGCGGCGCCGTGGTCGCGCGCGAGGTGCGCATCGACACTCGCCTGCCGAACGGCGTCCTGCCGAGCGATCACTACCCGGTGATCGCGCGCATCGAGTACGCGCGGCAGCCGCCCGGCACACGCGTCGCGCGCGGAGCGCCGCCGCGGCTATGATCGATCCGATGGCCGACGCGCAGGATCCGATCGCGCTCTTCTCGGAGCGGTTCGCGCAGGCGGCGGCGGCGTGCCGCGAGCCGGACGCGATGGTGCTCTCGACGGTGGACGCCGGCGGGCGGCCGTCGGGCCGGTTCGTGCTGCTCAAGGCGGTGGACGCGCGCGGGTTCGTCTTCTACACGAACATGACGAGCCGCAAGGCGCGCGAGCTCGTCGCGAACCCGTCCGCGTCGCTGACGTTCTACTGGCCGCCGGAGGCGCAGGTGCGCATCGAGGGCCGCGCCGAGCGCGTCAGCGAGGCCGAGGCCGACGCGTACTTCGCGACGCGGCCGCGCGAGTTCCAGCTCGGCGCGTGGGCGTCGAGGCAGAGCGACACGCTCGCGTCGCGCGCCGCGCTCGACGAGCGCGTGCGCGAGGCGACGGCGCGATTCCAGGGCTCGACGGTCGCGCGGCCGCCGTTCTGGAGCGGCTTCCGCGTCGTGCCCGATCGGATCGAGTTCTGGACGCGCGATCCGCATCGGCTTCACGATCGCGAGCTGTTCGAGCGCCGCAACGGCGCGTGGCAGCGATCGCTGCTGTTTCCATAACGCGCATTCTTGACAGCGCCCGCCGGGCGTTCGTATGGTTGGTGGCTCTTGGCCACCGCCGCATTTCCCATTCCCTCCAAGGACGGCCGCCGCTGGGATCTCGTCGCGCTCGGCGAGGTGATGCTGCGGCTCGATCCGGGCGAAGGCCGCATTCACACCGCCCGTCAGTTTCGGGTGTGGGAAGGCGGCGGCGAATACAACGTCGCGCGCGGCTTGAAGCGCTGCTTCGGGATGGACACGGCGCTCGTATCGGCGCTCGCCGACAATCCCGTCGGCCGGCTCGTTCAGGATCTCATCTACCAGGGCGGCGTCGATCAATCGTACGTGCGCTGGGTGAAGTACGACGGCGTCGGCCGCGAGAGCCGCAACGGCCTCAACTTCGTCGAGCGCGGCTTCGGCCTGCGCGCCGGCGTCGGCTGCTCGGATCGCGGGCACACCGCGATCTCGCAGCTGAAGGCGGGCGAGGTCGACTGGAGCGCGATTTTCGATCGCGATCGCGCGCGCTGGCTGCACACGGGCGGGATCTTCTGCGCGCTCTCCGAGACGACGCCGGCCGTCGCACGCGAGGCGATGGAGGCCGCGCGGCGGGGCGGCGCGATCGTCTCCTTCGATCTCAACTACCGCGAGTCGCTGTGGCGCGCCGTCGGCGGGCACGCGCGGGCGATCGCCGTGAACCGCAGCCTCGTGCCGCTCGTCGACGTGCTCTTCGGCAACGAAGAGGATTTCTCGGCCGCGCTCGGCTTCGACGTGCGCGGCGTCTCCACTGAGTTCGCCGATCTCGATCTCAATCACTTCAAGGCGATGATCCTGCAGGTCGTGCGGGAGTTTCCGAACCTCAAGGCCGTCGCGACGACGCTGCGGCACGCGAGGACGGCGACCGTGAACGACTGGTCGGCGCTCTGCTGGTCGGGCGGCGAGTTCTTCGCGTCCGCGCCGCGCCCGAACCTCGAGATTCTCGATCGGATCGGCGGCGGCGATTCGTTCGCGTCGGGCTTCATCTTCGGCCTGATGACGAATCGCGGTCCGCAGTGGGCCGTCGAGTGCGGCGCCGCGCACGGCGCGCTCGCGATGACGACGCCGGGCGACACGAGCATGGCGACGCTGGCAGAAGTCGAGCGGGTCATGAAAGGCGGGACGGCGCGCGTCTCACGCTGACGCGCGCACGGCGAAGCGCCACGCGTCGTCGTCGACCTCGATTCCCGTCTGCACCGTCTGCCGCCGCGCGGCGAGCGTCCGCTCGCCGGGATACCGCGCCTGCACGCTCGCGACGACGTCGTCGGCGATGCGATCGACGGCGGCGGCGTCGGCGATCATCGCGGGATCGATCGCGATGAACACCTGCGAGAGGCCCGTTTCGTGCTCCGGATCGGCGCCGATCTCGTGCGTCGCGCGGCCGCCGGCGAGCGCGGCCGCGATGATGTCGAGGACGATCGACAGCCCCGACCCCTTCCAGAATCCGATCGGCAGCGGCCGCCGCGACGCCTCGATCGCCGAAGGATCGTCGGTGAGCCGGCCGTCCCGATCGTAGCCGCCGGCGACGGGAAGGCGTTCGCCGCGCGCGCGGTAGCGCGCGAGCGCGCCGTAGGAAAACTGCGACATCGCCATGTCGAGCACGAGGTGGCCGCGCGCGCGCGGCACCGCGACCACCAGCGGGTTGTTGCCGATCCGGGGCGCCTCGGCGCCCCACGGCGGCAGGTTGGGCAGCGTGTTGGTCCAGCATACCGCGATTGCTCCGGCATCGGCCGCCTGCCAGCCGTACGAGCCGCCGCGCATCCAGTGATTCGTGTTCCCGAGCGCGACGCACGCGATGCCGTTCGAGCGCGCCCGCGCGATTGCCGCCTCCATCGCGTCGTACGCGTTCAGCGCGCCGACGCCGCCTCGCCCGTCCCAGCGCTCGAGCGCGCCGTGGCCCGCGACGTGGACGGCGCGCGCGCGCGGATCGATCGCGCCGCTCCGGATCATCGACACGACGCGGGGAAAGAGGTTGAGGCCGTGGGAAGGGACGCCGTCGCGCGTCGAGTCGGCGACGAGCTGCGCGCAGCGCCGCGCGCGATCCGACTCCAGCCCGGCGGCGGCGAGCGCGCGCTCGAGCGTGCCGGCGAGCTCGGCGTAGGAGACGATCATCGCCGCGCGGGCGCGCCGTCGAAGCCGTTGCCCGAGCGCGACATGGCGGTAATAATACCCGCGCCATGCACGCGCTGCTCGTCGCCGCGCTCCTCGCCGCCGCGCAAGCCTCGCAGGCGCCGCCGCTCGTGCAGGAGCCGCAGACGATTCTGCTGTGGCCCGCGGGCGCGCCCGGCGCGATCGGCGACGAGGATCGCGACAAGCCGGCGCTGACGATTTACATGCCGCCGAACACGGCGGGACCGATGACGGCGGTCATCGTCGCGCCGGGCGGCAGCTACGCCCGGCTGTCGACGAACCTCGAGGGGCGCGCGCCGGCGAACTACCTCAACACGCTCGGCATCGCGGCGTTCGTGCTGCGCTATCGCCTCGGCCCGCGCTATCACCATCCGATCGAGCTCGGCGACGCGCAGCGCGCCGTCCGCACCGTGCGCGCGCGCGCGGCGGAATGGCACATCGCGCCGGATCGAATCGGCTTCATGGGGTTTTCCGCCGGTGGCCACCTCGCCTCGTCGGTGTCGACGCACTTCGACAACGGCAAAGCCGACGCGGCCGATCCGATCGACCGCGCCGGCAGCCGCCCGGATTTCGCGATCCTCGCGTACCCCGTGATCTCGTTCATCGAGCCCTGGACGCATCAGGGATCGAAGACGAACCTGCTCGGCGACGCGCCGGACGCCGCGCTCGCGCGCAGCCTCTCGAGCGAGACGCAGGTGACCCCGTCGACGCCGCCGACGTTCATCTATCACACGAACGCCGACACGGTCGTCCCGGTCGAGAACGCCGTCGCGTATTTCCTCGCGCTGCGCAAAGCGGGCGTGACGGCGGAAATGCACGTCTTTCGAAACGGCGCGCACGGCAGCGGCCTCGCGCAGCAGGATCCGGCGCTCGCCGAGTGGCCGCGGCTGCTCGCGAACTGGCTGCGCGCCGGCGGCTTCGCGAAATGATCTGCGGTTCGTCATTCGACGGAGAACGACGATGAAGAGAGCGGCCTTCGCAGCGTGCGCGCTGCTCGTCGCGGCGGCGGCCGGCGGCGATCAGTCGGCATTCGGCGATTACCACGTCGATCGACCTGGCGCGATGCATCACATCACCGTCGCGGATCTGCCGGCGCCGTACGCAACCGGCTCGGCGAGCAACTCGCCGGCGACCGTGCCGCGGCCCGCCGACGCGAAGCCGCAGGCGATGCCCGGCTATGCCGTGTCGCTGTACGCCGAGGCGCTCGAGAACCCGCGCCTCATGCGCACGGCGCCGAACGGCGACATCTTCGTGGCGGAGAGCCGGCCCGGCCGCATCACGGTGCTTCGCGGACGCGACGCCGCCGGCCGCGCCCAGACGACGGCGGTCTTCGCGAGCGGGTTGACGCGGCCGTTCGGCATCGCCTTCTATCCGCCGGGTCCGAACCCGACGCACGTCTACGTCGGCAACACCGATGCGGTGGTGCGTTTTCCGTATCAGGCCGGCGATCTGAAAGCGCGCGGCGGCGCGGAGACGATTGCCGCGGTGCCGACGAGCACGCCGCCGGGCCGCGGACACTGGTCGCGCGACGTCGTCTTCTCGCGCGACGGCCGGAAGATGTACGTATCGGTCGGATCGCTGACCAACGTCGATGACGTCGAATCGAATCCGGGCGAGAAGGATCGCGCCGCGGTGCTCGAGTTCAACCCGGACGGCAGCGGCCGCCGCGTCTACGCGTCGGGGATCCGCAACCCGGTCGGCCTCGCCGTCCATCCGCAGACCGGCGACGTCTGGGTCTCGGTGAACGAGCGCGACGCGCTCGGCGACAACCTCGTGCCCGATTACATCTCGCACATCGAGTCGGGCGGCTTCTACGGCTGGCCCTGGTTCTACATCGGCGGCCATCAGGATCCGCGCCACGCCGGCAAGCACCCGGAGCTGAAATCGACGGTCAAGGTGCCCGACGTGCTGCTGCAGCCGCACAGCGCGTCGCTCGAGATGCTCTTCTACACCGGCACGCAGTTCGCGCCCGAGCATCGCGGCAGCATCTTCGCCGCCGAGCACGGATCGTGGAACCGCGTCGTGCGCACCGGCTACAAGGTGATTCGTGTGCCGCTCAAGAACGGCGCGCCGACCGGCGACTACGAGGACTTCCTGACCGGCTTCGTCGTCGACAACGGACATGTGTGGGGCCGTCCGGTCGGCGTCGCGATGGCCGCCGACGGCGCGCTGCTCGTGAGCGACGACGGATCGAACGCGATCTGGCGCGTGAGCTACGGCGGGAAATAGCGGCTCGATGATTCAGGTCGACCGGCGCCGCGCTCCGCGCGACCTGCTGCCGAAGATCGCGCGCGTGTTCGCGGCGTCGGCCGTGAAGATTCGCGCGATCGAGCGCACCTGGCGCCCCGAGGACGGCGCCCCGGTGTTCACGGTCGACGGCGTGTACCGCGCGCGCGGCTGGACCGAGTGGACGCAGGGGTTCCAGTTCGGATCGGCGCTTCTGCAGTTCGACGCGACCGGCGACCTCGAGTTCCTCGAGCTCGGGCGCTCGCGCACGATCGAGCGGATGGCGCCCCATCTCACACACGCGGGCGTCCACGATCACGGGTTCAACAACGTCAGCACGTACGGCACGCTGTGGCGGCTCGCCCGTGAAGAGCGGCTCGACGCCGGCGACTGGGAGCGCCCCTTCTACGAGCTCGCGCTGAAGACGAGCGGCGCGACGCAGGCGCGGCGATGGACGCGCCTTCCCGACGGCGGCTTCATCCACTCGTTCAACGGCCCGCATTCGCTGTTCGTCGACACGATGCGCTCGCTGCGCGCGCTGGCGATCGGCCACCTGCTCGGCCAGCCGCTCATGGCGGAGCAGGACGAGCGCATCAGCCTCCTCGAGCGGCTCGTGCAGCATGCGCGCGCGACCGCGACCTACAACGTCTATTTCGGCCGCGGCCGCGATCGCTACGACGTCCGCGGGCGCGTGGCGCACGAATCGCTCTTCAACGCGGCCAACGGCAGCTACCGCGGTCCGAGCACGCAGCAGGGCTACTCGCCGTTCACGACGTGGACGCGCGGGCTCGCGTGGGCGATGCTCGGCTTCGCCGAAGAGATCGAGTTCGTCGAGTCGCTCGACGACGACGCGCTCGCGCCGTGCGGCGGTCGATCGCCGGTGGATGCGATGCTCCTCGAGGCCGCGCGCGCGACAAGCGATCACTACCTCGACATCGCCGCCGCCGACGGCGTTCCGTACTGGGACGCCGGCGCGCCCGGGCTCGCGGCGCTCGAAGGATGGCGCGATCGCCCTGCGGATCCGTTCAACGATCGCGAGCCCGTGGACAGCTCTGCGGCGGCGATCGCCGCGCAGGCGCTGCTGCGGCTTGGCCGCGTGCTCACGCGGCGCGGCGCGGCGGCCGACGCCGATAGGTACGAACAAGCAGGGCTGCGCGTTCTCGACACCCTGTTCGACGAGCCGTACCTGAGCGTCGACGACGGTCACCAGGGCCTGCTGCTGCACTCGGTTTATCACTGGCCGAACGGTTGGGATCACGTCCCGCGGGGATCGCGGATCCCGCGCGGCGAGTCGAGCCAGTGGGGCGACTATCACGCCCGCGAGGCGGCGCTCTACGCGAAGCGGCTCGCCGAGGGCGCGCCGTACCTGACCTTCTTCGGGGGCGGACGTGGGTGACCGCGTCGCGTTCGTCACCGGCGGGACGCGCGGGATCGGGCTCGGGATCGCGCGTGCGCTGGCGCGCGAGCGCTGGACGCTGGCGCTCGGCGGCACGCGGCCCGACGCCGAGGTCGGAGACGCGCTCGCGGCGCTCGGCGGCGAAGGCGTGGAGGTGCACTATCTTCGCGGCGACATCGCGGCGCCGTCCGACCGCGCGCGCATCCTCGCCGCCCTGCGCGATCGTGTCGGCGTCGTGAACGCGCTCGTGAACAACGCCGGACGCGCACCGAGCGTCCGCGCCGATCTGCTCGACGCCACGGAAGCGAGCTTCGAGGAGCTGCTGCGCACGAACCTGCAGGGGCCGTACTTCCTCACGCAGGCGATCGCGCGGGATCAGATCGCGCGGCGAAAAGCGGATCCGTCGTTCGCAGCGTCGATCGTCTTCGTCACGTCGGTGTCGGCCGCGCTGGCGTCGACCAGCCGCGGCGACTACTGCGTGAGCAAGGCCGGCCTCTCGATGGCCGCGCGGCTCTTCGCCGCCCGGCTCGCGCCGGAAGGAATCCCGGTGTTCGAGATCCGCCCGGGCATCATCGCCACCGACATGACGGCGGCGGTGCGCGACGTCTACGATCGGCGGATTGCCGAGGGCCTCGTGCCCGACGCGCGCTGGGGAACGCCCGACGACGTGGGCCGCGTGGCGGCGGCCTTGCTGCGCGGGGATGCGCCGTATGCGACCGGCACGATCGTCAACGTCGACGGCGGGCTCTCAATCGCGCGCCTGTAGATGTGCGCGGGCTGCGCCGCGCACAACGGTCAGACGTCGCAGAGGGCGACGGCTTCGCGGAGCGACGTGAGCGGATCGCGCGTCGGCACGAATTCGTGCGCGACGAACCCTCGGAACCCGGTGTCGACGATCCCGCGGCAGACGGCGGCCCAGTTCACCTCCTGCGTGTCGTCGAGCTCGTGCCGCCCGGGCACGCCGCCGGTGTGGAAGTGCGCGATGTAGTCGTGGTTGTCGCGGATGGTCTTGATCAGATCGCCTTCCATGATCTGCATGTGGTAGATGTCGTACAGGAGCTTCACGCGCGGCGAGCCGACCGCCTTCACGATCTCGACGCCGAACGCCGTCCGATCGCCCTGATAGTCCGGGTGGTTCACCTTGCTGTTCAACAGCTCGACGCAGATCGTGACGCCGTTGTCTTCGCCGATTTTCTTCACGCGGTTGAGCCCCGCGATGCAGTTCGCCTTCGCCGCGTCGTCGCCCATCCCGCGGCGGTTGCCGAAGAACGTGATCACGTTGGGCACCTGCATCTTCGCGGCGCGCGGGATCGTCTGCTCGAAGTTCCTGACGATCGCGTCGTGATTCGCCGTCACGTTCAGGCCGTCGCGGATCGTGCCGCCGCCCGCGTAGGCCATGGCGCAGATCAAGCCGTGGTCGCGCACCACCGCCCAGTCGGGCTCCTCGAGCAGATCGATCGCGGTCAGCCCCATGTCGGCGACCGCGCGGCAGAACTCGGGCATCGGGATGGCGTTGTAGCACCAACGCGACACCGATTGCTTCAACCGGCCCTTCTTGACGATGCGATCGGCGAAGGCGTCGAGCCGCGCGCGCTGCGCGGCGGCGACGCCGAGCATCGACGCCATGAACGCGCGGCGCGTGGGCCGTGGCGCGCTCATTTCGCCGCTCCCGGCACCGTCCAGCCGATCACGAAGTAGGTGGCCGCCGACGCGCCGACGTTCGTCACGTTGTGCAGCTCGTTCGACGCCTGGAAGATGATCCCGCCGGCGCCGACGCGGCGCGTCGCGCCGTCCTGGAACGTTTCGAGCATGCCGTCTTTCACGATGAGCAGCTCCTCGTGCTGGTGGCGATGCGGCGCGTGCGGCGATTTCCCGGGCGCGAGCGTCGAGACGTGAATCTCGAGCTCGTCGAGCGTCGGCGTCGGCGCGCGCATCACCTGGCGCACGGCGCCCCACTCGTTCGCCTTCGCGTCCGCGGACCACGCATAGACCGTCGACTTCTGCAGGTGCTTCTGCGCGGCGAGCGTGGCGATCGAGCTCGCCGCGGCGACCGAGACGACGAGCAAGCCAAGCGCAACCGTCTTCATGCGGCACAGCGTACGCCAACTCGCGGTTTTGCGGTAAGGTTTGCGTGATGGAGACACGTGACGACGGCCAACGCCGAATACGCAGAACACGCAGACTCAAAAAACTCTCTGCGGGCTCTGCGGTTTCTGCGTTGATCGTCGTCCTCGCGGCAGCCAGGGCGCCAGCCCAGCAGCAGGCGCTGACGCCGCCGCAGGATCCGGCGGCGGTGGAGCGGGGGCGGATGCTCCTGTCGCAGGAGTGCGGGTTCTGCCACGGTGCGAACGCGCGCGGCGGATCGAGCGGGCCGGATCTGACGCGCTCGCAGCTCGTGCAGGAAGACGACAGCGGGAAACAGCTCGGCCCGTTCCTGCGCGTCGGCCGTCCCGACCGCGGCATGCCGGCCTTCAACTTCACGACCGCGCAGGTGGAAGATCTCGCGTCGTTCCTGCACGCGGAGATCTATCTCGCCGCGAACCGGCGGCTCTACAAGATCCTCGACATCCTCGTCGGCGATCCGAAAGCGGGGCAGGCCTATTTCAACGGCGCGGGCCGCTGCGCGGCGTGCCATTCGCCGACGGGCGATATGGCCGGCATCGGCGCGAAGTACGACGCCGCGGCGCTGCAGGGGCGCATCGTCAACCCGCGCCGCGGCATCGTGCCCGGATCGCCCGCGCACGACGACCCGAACGCCGTGCGGGCGACCGTGACGCTGCCCTCGGGCGAGACGGCCACCGGCGCCGTCGTGCGGCTCACCGACTTCGAGGTGACGCTCTACGATCCCGCGACGAAGCAGCAGCGCTCGTTCCTGCGCAGCGGCGACACCCCGAAGGTGACGATCGCCGATCCGCTGCAGGCGCACATGGACCAGTTGCTGAAGTGGACCGACGCCGACATGCACAACGTGACGGCGTACCTTGCGAGCCTCAAATGAAGGGAACGATTTCGCTCTCTGCGATTCTGGCGTCGGTTGTCGTCGCTGCGCTCGCGGCACAGACGCCGGCCGACTCGTGGCCCACGTACCACGGCGATTTCACGGGGCGACGCTACAGCACGCTCAAGCAGATCAACGCGGGCAACGTGAAGGCGCTGACGCTGGCGTGGATCTACAAGCTGAACACGGCGAGCGCCACCGCGATCGTCAGCGGCGAAGGCCCCGATCCGCAACCGGGCGCCACCGGCACGCCGCCGTCGATCAAGTCGACGCCGCTGCTCGTCAACGGCGTGCTCTACGTGTCGTCGCCCGATCACGTGTGGGCAATCGACGCGCGCACGGGCCGCGAGATCTGGCATTTCTTCTGGAAGACGCGCGGCGGCGATCACATCGGCAACCGCGGCGTCGGCCTCTACGAGAAGTGGCTCTACTTCCTCACGCCGGACAACTACTTCGTCTCCCTCGACGCCGCCACCGGCAAGGAGCGCTGGCACAAGGAAATCGCCAGCATGAAGCGCGAGTACTTCTCGACCAACGCGCCGATCATCATCGGCAAGCAGGTGATCATCGGCGTGAGCGGCGACGCGCTGGACGTGCCGGGCTACCTCGAGTCGCGCGATCCGGAGAGCGGCGAGGTCGTGTGGCGCTTCAACACGACGCCGCGGCCGGGCGAGCCGGGCGCCGAGACGTGGCCCGACGAATACGCGATGTCGCACGGCGGCGGCATGCCGTGGCTCCCCGGCACGTACGATCCCGAGCTGAATCTCTATTACGTCGGCACCGGCAATCCGAATCCGGTGCTCGCCGGCCAGAGCCGCGAAGGCGACAATTTGTGGACGTGCTCGATTGTCGCGATCAACCCGAACACCGGGAAGATGGCGTGGGGCTACCAGGTGACGCCGCACGACACGCACGACTGGGACGCCGCGCAGACGCCGGTGCTCATCGACGGCGTGATCGACGGGCGTCCGCGCAAGCTCGTCGCGCAGGCCAACCGCAACGGCTACTACGTGCTGCTCGATCGCACCAACGGCCAGCACATCATCACGTCGAAGTTCCTCGATTCGGCGAACTGGGCGAAGTCGATCAATCTGAAGGGGCAGCCGATCGGGAATCCGGCGAAAGAAGCGACTGTGCCCGGGACGCTCGTGTCGCCGAACACCAGCGGCGCGACCAACTGGCCGCCTCCGAGCTTCAATCCGGAGACCGGCCTGCTGTACTTCGGCGTGTCGCAGACGTTCAGCATCCTGTATCTCACCGACACGGACAAACGCCCGCAGGGCTGGGCCGCTGCGGAGCGCAACATGGGCAACGTCGGGAGCGCGTTGAAGGCGATCGACTATCGAACCGGGCAGGTGAAGTGGTCGCACCCGCTCGCGACGACCGCGGCGGGCAGCACCGGCGGCGCGATGGGACTCCTCAGCACCGCGGGCGGCCTCCTTTTCGGCAACGACGGCGGCGGCAACTTCGTCGCCTACGATCCGGCCACGGGCCGGCCGCTGTGGCACGCCGGCCTCGGCGTCAACACCACCAACGGACCGGAAACGTTCCTCCTCGACGGCCGTCAGTTCGTCGTCGTCGGCGCGGGCGACGTGCTCTACGCGTTCGCGCTGCAGCCGTAGCGCGCGGCGCAATGGATTCTTAATCAGGGCATGTCGTGCTCAAACCGTTCAATCCTTCGTAGTCGCGGTGGAACGTCGCATTGATGGCGGTGCCGACGTAGTCGACGTGCAGCACATAGAGGCTGTCGTAATCGCCGGACGCCCACGCGGGCACGGTCACGCCGCCGCCGTAGCTGTTGATGATGTTCTGCACCACCTTCTGCAGCATCAGGTGTTCCCACGCCACGAAAATCGTCGTGTTCGCCTTGGTCGGCGTGATGAGGGCGGTCTGCAGCGACGTGATGTCGTTGTATCCGTACCGCGTGTTCACGTTCATGCCCAGCCGGACGGCGGTCGGCTCGATCGTCGCGAGCGGACGAACATAATAGAAGCTGCCTGCTGAGTCGGAGATTTTCACGGCAGGGTTCGGCGCGTAGAGGTAGTTCGGCGTTCCATATTTCGCCGCGAGCACAGGCGGCAGCGCGAGCGCGCGGTTCAGCCCTTGACACGTGATTTGCCCGTAGCCGCCGGTCGGCTTCTCGCCGTGCCGCATGAAGACGATCGTCTGATCCGCGCGCGCCTCGGCCGCGCCGAGGGCGAGCACAAGAAGACCGAGAAACAGCATTCGACCGCTGATGGGCATTGGCACTCCGCGGAAGCACAACGGCGCCGCCCAGCAGCCGTTGTCGGGTTAAGTTGCGAGTGGGTTGAATTCAGCGTACGGGCTGCCGGAGCGAATGACAAGCAGGACCGTTACTTATTTCTCCGCATTCAGCTCTACACTATCGCCGTGAAAATCGTCGACGCACGCGTGACGGTCGTGGGCACCCCATGGCGCGAGCTCGTCTTCCTCGAGCTTGCCTCGGACACCGGGCTGGTGGGCGTGTCGGAAGTGCGGATGGTCAACAAGACCGACACGCTCGTCGCGTGCATCGGCGAGCTCGCGCCGCGCTACGTGATCGGATCCGATCCGTTCGACGTCGAGCGGCTCGCCTGGAACGTGCAGCGCGCGGAGTACGGGCGGCCGGGCGAGGTGACGCAGTCGGCGCTCGCGGCGTTCGACGTCGCGTGCTGGGATCTGATGGCGCAGTCGCTCGACGTGCCGGTCTGGAAGCTGCTCGGGGGGCGGTTTCGCGATCGCGTGCTCGCGTACGCGAACGGCTGGTATCAGGCGGAGCGCGACGCCGATGCGATCGCGCGCCTCGCGCGTCAGGTCGTCGCGCGCGGCTACCGCGCGCTGAAGCTCGATCCGTTCGGCGCCGCGAGCGCCGAGCTCGCCGCGGCCGATCGCCGCCGCGCCGAATCGATCGTCGCCGCCGTGCGCGACGCCGTCGGCCCCGACGTGCAGATCTGCATCGAGATGCACGGCCGCTTCACGACGGCCACCGCCGTGCGCGTCGCGGCGATGCTCGAGCCGTACGACCCGGAATGGATCGAGGAGCCGGTGCCGCCCGAGAACGCGGCGGCGCTGGCGCGCGTGCGCGCGTCGACGCGGATTCCGATCGCCACCGGCGAGCGCGCGCACACGATCGGCGACATCCGCGAGTTCGTCGAGGCCGGCGTCGCCGACGTCGTCCAGGTGGACCTGACGCACTTCGGGGGCTTCGGGCCGATGAAGCACCTGGCGGCCTGGGCCGACGCCCACTACCTGCTCGTCGCGCCGCACAACGTGTGCGGGCCGGTCGGCACCGCCGCGAACGTGCACTTCGCCGTCGCGACGCCGAACTACAAAGTCCTCGAACACTTCAACGATTTCGCCGACCCGTGGGTCAGCGATCTCGTCGATCGCGCGCCGCGCGTCGACGCAGACGGCTGCTTCCCGCTGCCCGACCGCCCGGGCCTGGGCGTCCGGCTCAATCACGAGGCATGCGCGGCGCATCCGCGGACCGGCGGCCGGCTGCGGCTGTTCGACGCCGGCTGGGAGCGCCGCGGCGTCTGACGCGTCCTCGTCGGGCAGAAGTCTGCCTCTCGGGTGACTAAAGTCTGCGCACCCACCCGATCCCGCCCTTAGAGGCGCATAAAGACTGCTCACGCATTACGGTTTCCGCCCCCGTGGGGTGGCACGACATTGGTAGGTCCCCGGGCATCCACGGTCGAAGCTGACTAGTCGGACAAGGGGACCCACACTATGCCGTCACCCGTGCGCGCGCATCGTGACTCGCAATCGGAAGGAACCGAGAGCCCGGTCGCGGCGCGACCCGAGCAGGCGAAGAGACGATGGTTCAGCGGTTTGACGGGGATGTTCGGATCGAAGGCGCCGCAGCGGGTGTCCGCGGAGCCGACGGGCAACGCGCTGCTCGCGTTTCCGTCGGAGGCCGTGCCGCGCACCGCGCCGGGATCGCCGGCGAGCGCGGCGCCGGCCCTTGACGCGCCGCCCTCGGCGCCTGCGAATGCGCCGGCCGTACGCGCCGCCGCCGCCGAGTCAAAACCGCCGCGCGCGCTCCGCGGCGCGATCGCCGCGGTGGCCGTCATCGCCGTGATCGCCGCCGCCGTCGCGTTCGTCGCGCTCCGCGGCATTCCGCTTCGCGCGTTCGCGCTGCTGCAGCCGCAGCCCGGCAGCCTGACGATTCAAACGCGTCCCGACGCCGCGGACGTGCTCGTGGACGGCGAGCGCCGCGGCGTGACGCCCATCACGCTGTCGCTCGCGCCGGGCGGCCACGTGATCACGGTCCGCAGCGGCAGCGACGAGCGCGTCGTGCCGCTGACGATCGCGGCGGGCAGCGACGTGACGCAGCACTTCGAGATGCGCATCCCCGAGCCGGTCGTGCTCTTCGGCCGCGTGTCGGTTGCGACCGATCCGCCCGGCGCCCACGTCGCCGTCGACGGGCGGCAGCGCGGCATCTCGCCGGTGACCGTCACCGATCTCACCGCCGAGGAACACACCGTCACGGTGACGAACGACAACGGTTCGGCGGAGCGCAAGGTCGCCGTGACCGCCGGCGGCACGGCGTCGGTGATGTTCTCGCTCGCGAAGGCGTCGGGGCCGATCGGCGGCTGGCTGACGATTGCGGGCCCGTTCGACGTCGAGGTGGCGGAGAACGGCGACGTCCTCGGGTCGGGCGGGGCGAACCGGATCATGATGGCCGCCGGCCGCCACGACATCGTGCTCGCCAATCGAGTCATCGGCTATCAGGAAGCGCGGCGCATCGACGTGACGGCGGGCAAGACCACCGCGATTCGTCTCGATCCGCCGCGTGTCGCGATCAGCGTCAACGCGCGGCCGTGGGCGGAGATTCTGCTCGACGGCGCGAACGTTGGCGAGACGCCGATCGCGAATCTGCTCGTCACGGTCGGATCGCACGAGCTCGTGTTCCGCCATCCGCAGCTCGCCGAACGCCGCCAGACGATCGTCGTGACCGCGAAGGGACCGAACCGCATCGCGGCCGATCTCACGAAGTAGGGTGCCCGGGACAAGGCCATGAATCGTAAATCGCAGCTGCTGCAAGCGCTCGTCGTCACCGCGGTGGTCGCCATCGCGTCGGCGGTTGTTCGAAGCGCTCAGGATCCCCTGAGCGCCGCCAAGGATCTCTACGCGTCGGCCGCGTACGAAGACGCGCTGTCGACGCTCAGCCGCATCAACGCCGATGGCGCCGCGCCGGATCTGTCGCGTCAGGCGGACGAGTACCGCGCGTTCTGTCTGTTTGCGCTCGGGCGCACGCGCGAAGCGGAGTCGGTCGCCGAAGCGCTCATCCGCCGCCAGCCGCTCGCGCGGCTCGACGCCGCCGACGCGTCGCCGCGCCTCGAGTCGATGTTCAGCGACGTCCGCAAGCGCCTGCTGCCGTCGCTCATCCGCGACCAGTTCCGCGCGGCGCGGCTCGCCATCGACGACAAGACCTACAGCGCCGCCGAGCCGCGGCTGACCGACGCGCGGCAGATGATTCTCGAGGCGCAGCGCCTCGGCGTGAAAGACGACGGGCTCGCCGATCTGAGCGTGCTCGTCGACGGCTTCCTGGGATTGATTCAGTCGGCCGCCGATCAGCACGCCGCGCAGGCGCCGGCCGCGGCCGCCGTTGTCGCGGGCACCGCCGCCGCGGCGCCCCCGCGCTCGAGCGTGGCGTCGCCCGGCGAGCCGTCCCGGCCCGTCGCCGCCGCGGCGCCGCAGTCGCGTCCCTCGGCGGCGGCGCGCGCCGCCGACGCGGCCATCGCCTACACGATCGACGACGAAGGCGTCACGCCGCCGCTGACGATCCAGCAGCGCATGCCCCCGATGCCCGCGCAGCTGCAGACGATCACGCGCGCGGTGCACGCGCGCGGGCTGCTCGACGTCGTAATCGACGAGACAGGTCGCGTCGCCGATGCGCGGATCCGGCAGTCGTTGAACGCCGCGTTCGATTCGCTCGTCGTCCGCAACGCGCGCGACTGGAAGTACCAGCCGGCGATGAAGAACGGCGTGCCCGTGCGCTTCGTCAAGACGATCCTGCTGGTCCCCTAGCGCGAGGAGACGATGTACGAGCGGTATTACGGCTTTCGCGAAGCGCCGTTCGAGCTGACGGCGAACCCGAAGTTCCTGTTCTTCACGGCGCAGCACCGCGAGGCGCTGTGCCACCTGGAGTACGGGCTGTCGGCCGCGAAGCCGGTGACCGTCCTCATCGGCGATGCCGGCACGGGGAAGTCGACGCTGCTTCGCGCCGCGCTCGACTCCGACATGTGCCGCCACGTGCGCTGCGTCGTCATCGACAACCCGACGCTGACCCGCGCCGAGTTCTTCGAGACGCTCGCGGCGCGCTTCGACATCGCGCATAGCGACAAGTCGAAGGCGTCGCTCCTCGGCAGCCTCGACACGATGGTCCGCAAGCGCCACTCGCGCAAGGAAGTGACGGCGCTCGTCGTCGACGAGGCGCAGGCGCTGCCCGACGAGATCCTCGAGGAGATCCGGCTGCTCGCGAACCTCGAGACGCCGACGAGCAAGCTGCTTCCGCTCGTGCTCGCCGGCCAACCCGAGCTGGCGGGGCGGCTGAACCAGCCGAACCTGCGTCAGCTCAAGCAGCGCATCGCCCTGCGCTGCGAGCTCAAGCCGCTCGAGCTGGCCGACACGGCCGCGTACATCGCGTCGCGCATCCGCACGGCGGGCGGCGATCCGGCGAACATCTTCACGCGCGAGGCGGTGACGCTCATCCACGAGCACTCGCACGGGCTGCCGCGCATCATCAGCGTCATCTGCGACAACGCGCTCACGTCGGGCTTCGCGCTCGACCAGCGGCCGGTCGATGGCGACGTCGTGCGCGAAGTGTGCCGCGACTTCGATCTCGAGAGCGCCAATGCCGCCGCGTCGGCGTATCAGAAGCCGCACCTCGCGCTCGTCGCACCGGAAGCGTCCTGACCTGAGGCTTGACACGTCGGCCATCATGGTCGGCGTGGAGCCCGTCGCGATCGACTCGACCGCCGACCTCGGCGCGCGCGCGATTGGACGCGTCCGCCGCCGCCTGATTCCCTTCCTCGCGCTCCTGTATTTCGTCGCGTATCTCGATCGCGTCAACGTCGGCTTCGCCGCGCTGCAGATGAACCGCGCGCTCGGCCTGTCGCCGCTCGACTTCGGCCGCGGCGCCGGCATCTTCTTCCTCGGCTACTTCATATTCGAGGTGCCGAGCAACCTCGCGCTCGCGCGCATCGGCGCGCGCATCTGGATCGCGAGGATCGCGATCGTCTGGGGCGTCGTGTCGATGGCGATGGTGCTCGCGAGAGGGCCCGCGAGCTTCGCGATGCTGCGATTCCTGCTCGGCGCGGCGGAAGCGGGATTCTTTCCCGGCGTCGTGCTGTATTTCACCTTCTGGTTTCCCTCGCGCGAGCGCGCCCGCGCCCTCGGGCAGTTCTACACGGCGAGCATGGCCGCCGGCATCATCGGGTCGCCGCTCTCGGGCTTGCTGCTGCAGCTGCGCGGCGTCGCCGGCCTCGACGGCTGGCAGTGGCTGTTCCTGGCCGAAGGGCTGCCCGCGGTGGTTCTCGGCTGCGTCGCCCTCGCGTTTCTCGACGATGGGCCGCGGGACGCGCGGTGGCTGCCGGCGGCGGAGAAAGCCTGGTTGATCGACGCGCTGAACGCGGAGCGCGATCGAGCGGCGCACGGCGGCGGCGCGACCGTGCGCGCCGGTCTCTGGACGCCTCAGGTGTGGGTGCTGTCGGCGGTGATGTTCCTGATCGTGACGAGCGGCTACGGCTTCAGCTTCTTCCTGCCGCAGATCGTCAAGGGGCTGTCGGGCGCGTCGGATCTGAAGGTCGCGATGTGGACGGCGGTGCCGTTCCTCGTCGCCGCCGTCGGCATCGTGCTCGTCGCCGCGCACTCGGATCGGACGGGCGAGCGCCGCTGGCACGTCGCCGGATGCGGCGCGCTCGCAGCCGCCGGCCTCGCCGTCAGCGCGACCGTCGCATCGCCGATTGGCGCCTTTGCCGCGCTCGCGTGCGCGGCGATCGGGCTCTACGCGTTCATCCCGCCGTTCTGGTCGCTGCCGACGGCGTTTCTGCGCGGCGACGGCGCCGCGGCCGGCATCGGCCTGATCAACTCGGTCGGCAATCTCGGCGGCTTCACGGGACCGTACGTGATGGGGTGGATGCAGGGCCTCTTCGGCGATTTCCGCGTCGGCCTGCGCTTCCTCGCCGTCAGCGCGTTGTGCTCGGCGCTGGTCGTGCTCGTGGTTCGGCGGCGCGCGTGAGTCAACGGGACGACGGACGACGATCAACGCAGAGATCGCAGAGCACGCAGAATCTTTTAGGGAAGAGCCTTGAAGATTGGTTCTGCGTGCTCCGCGTGTTCTGCGTTAATCGTCGTTTCGTCGCGGGAAGCCGGCGGTATCGCTCGTCGACGCGGTGACCGACGCCCCGCACGCGACGGCGGCGTCGAGCGCGTCGGCGATTGAGCCGCCGCGGAGTCGAGCCGCGATGTAGCCGGCATTGAAGGCGTCGCCCGCGCCGATGGCATCCACAACGTCGCCGCGATGGATGTCGACGGCCTGCCAGGCGCCGCCGGCGAGGACGCCGACGCGGCGTGCCGCGCGCACGACGATCTCCTTCGGCCCGAGCGCGGCCGCCGCGCGCGCGAGCGCACCGGGATCCTCCGTGCCGCCCGCGGCGACAAGCTCCGCGAGCTCCTCGTCGCCGGCGAGCAGCAGATCGCACCGCTCGACGAAGGTGCGCACCAACGCCGCCCGCCGCGCCGATCCCCAGAGTCCGGTGCGAAGATTTGGATCGACGATCCGGAGGCCGCGCGCGCGGTCCAGGAGCGCGAGGCCCGCCGCGTGCGGCTGCGCGCCGATGAGCGCGGTGACGCCGGTGACGAGGACCGCGCGCGCCTCGGCAATCGCCGCCCGCTGCAGGATTTCGGGACCCATCACGCTCGCGGCCGAGTCGCCGCGGAAGTACCGCACGCCGGCGCCCGGCTCCTTGATCATCAGGCCCGTCGGGCGCTGCGGATCGCGCTCGACCCACTGCGTATCGATCCCTTCCGCGCGGAGCGCGTCGAGGATGCGATCGCCGGCGGCGTCGGCGCCGAGGCGGCTGAGCCAGGCGACGCGAAGACCGAGCCGCGCGAGGCCGACGCACGTGTTGCTCTCGGCGCCCGCGTGGTCGATCTGCAGCGCCGGCGCCGTTCGCACGGTCTGACCGGCCGGCGGCGACAGAGCCGTCATCGTCTCACCCAGCGCGACGAGGTCGTAATCCATCTTTTTGGGTCACTTTCCCGCGTAAATTCGCCGTTCCCGCCGTTGACACTCGAGTTCACGGTACGATATATCGTCTCACTCAATGAAACGGCGCCCGAACGTGCTCCCGGCGGCGCGCTACACCGTGGACGCGGCCGCGAAGGCGCTGGAGCTCCTCGGCGCGTTCTCCTTCCGCGAGCCGCGGCTCTCGCTCGCCGACCTCGCGGCGCGCACCGGCATCCCGCGCGCGACGGCGTTCCGTCTCCTCTCGACGCTCGAGCAGTCGGGGTTTCTCGCCAAGGAGCACGGCGCGTATCAGCTCGGCATCAAGTGCTTCGTGCTCGGCAACATCGTCGCCGGCGGCCTCGATCTTCGCGAGACGGCGCACCCGCACCTCGCGGCGCTGCGCGACGCCACGCGCGAGACGACGCAGCTGGCGATTCTGGATCACTGGCAGGTCGTGTACCTCGAGCGCATGCTCTCGCCGCTGCCGGTCGGCTTCATGCGGTCGCGGGCCGGCGCGATTCTGCCAGCGTACTGCACCGCGCTCGGCAAGACGCTGCTCGCGTACCGGCCGGAGGCGGAAGTCGCGGCGTGGGCTGCCTCGCAGAAGTTCACCGCGCTGACGCCGCGCACGATCACCTCGGCGAAGCGTCTGCTGCGTGAGCTGCGCGCGGTCCGCGAGCGCGGCTACGGCCTCGACGAAGAGGAGCGCGAGAAAGGCGTCTGCTGCATCGCGGCGCCGGTGCGCAACCACACCGGTCAGGTCGTCGCCGCGATCAGCGTCGCCGGCCCGAGCCAGCGCATGCCGCGCGTGCGCGCGGGGAGCGACATGGCGGAGGCGGTCGTCGCCGCCGCCGCCGCGATTTCGGTCGATCTCGGAGCGGAAACCGTCGGACCTGTCGAATCGTACGGCGCCGTCTCGCCGGCGCATGGAGGACGAAGGTGAAGAGAGCGGTCGTGGGTCTCCTCGTCGCCGCGTGCCTGCTTCCCGCCGCTGCCGCGGCGCAGGCGGTCACCGGCACCATCCTCGGTCTGATCACCGATTCGACCGGCGCGGTCATGCCGGGCGCGACGGTGACCTTGACCAATACCGGGACCGGCCTCGTGCGGGTCGTCACCACCGACAGCAACGGCGAGTTCACGGCGCCGTCGCTGCCGACCGGAACGTACTCGGTGAAGGCCGAGCTCTCGGGCTTCAAGACGGTGACGAGACCCGACGTGCCGCTCGGCGTCGATCAGCGCGTCCGCATCGACGTCAAGCTCGAGATCGGCGCGGTCGAGGAATCGGTGACGGTCACCGGCTCGTCGCCGCTGGTGCAGACCTCCTCGTCGGAGCTCGGGACGACGGTGGGCGAGGAGCAGATCAAGACGCTGCCGCTGAATGGCCGCAACTTCGTGAACCTCACGCGCACCGTGCCCGGCGTGGTCCGCGGCATTCCCGGCGCGAACATCGACGGCGCCGGGAGCCTCGCGTGGCGCGCGTCGGCCTCCTTCTCGGCGAACGGCCAGCGCCCGCGCGACAACAACTACATGCTCGACGGCGTGGACAACAACGAGACGTGGCTGCAGACCGTGGTCCTCTTTCCGAGCGTCGACGCGCTCGACGAGTTCAAGCTGCAGACGAGCACCTACTCGGCGGAGTTCGGGCACTCGCTCGGCGGCGTCGTGAACCTGCAGATCAAGTCGGGGACCAACGCGCTGCACGGCAGCGGCTTCGAGTTCCTGCGCAACAGCGTGTTCGACGCCAACAACTTCTTCAACAACCGCGCCGGCCGCGCCAAGCCCGACTTCAGCCAGCATCAGTTCGGCGGCACGATCGGCGGCCCGATCGTCAAGGACAAGACGTTCTACTTCTTCGACTACCAGGGCTATCACGTCAATCAGGGCGCGACGTATCTGTCGACGGTGCCGTCGGCGAAGATGCGCGCGGGCGATTTCTCGGAGCTCAATCGGATCATCTACGACCCGCTCACGCACCTGCCGTTCCCCGGCAACGCGATCCCCGCGAACCGCCTCGATCCGGTCGCGGCGAAGATGCTCTCGCAGATCATTCCCGAGTCGAACACCGGCGGCACGCTCAGCGCGACGGGGCAGACGATCAACAACTATCTGATCAACCCGACGCTGACGCGCGTCGACAACCAGATCGATCTCAAGGTCGATCACAGCCTTTCGGCGAACAACCGCTTCTTCGCGCGCTACAGCTACGAGAAAACGCACCGCGTGCTCCCGGCGACGCTGCCGCACGGCGACGCCGGGTTCACCTTCGGCGCCGGCGACGGCAACATCAAGGCGCAGGGGTTCGCGCTGAACGACACGCACACCTTCAGCTCCAGTCTGCTGAACGAGTTCCGCTTCGGCTGGAGCTCGATCAAGTTCCTGATGACGCCGATCGACTTCGGCGGCAACCTCGCGCAGGCGGTCGGCATCCCCGGCATCAACCTGAACGACGTCACCTCCGCGTTCCCGCAGATCATGTTCAACAACGGCGGCATGCGGAACATGGGATCGAACGGCAACCAGCCGCTCATCACCAACCAGAACGATTTCCAGATCTACGACAACGTCACGCGCGTGATGGGCAAGCAGACGCTGCGCGCCGGCGGCACGTGGACGCATCGCTCGCGCGAGATCCTGAACGCCGACACGATCGTCGGGCGCTTCGACTTCAACCAGAACCTGACGTCGAACTGCAGCGGCATCACGAGCGGCTGCACGCTCATCAACAACACCGGGTTCGACTTCGCGAGCTTCCTCCTCGGTCTGGCGAGCAACGCGAGCCGCACGCTGTTCGACGCCGGAACCTATACCGAAGTGCGGCCCGAGGTCGCGGCGTACGTGCAGGACGACATCCGCCTCACCGATCGCCTGACGCTGAACGCCGGCGTGCGGTACGACCTCTTCGTGCCGTGGGTCGAGGTGAACAACGAGCAGTCGAACTTCGACATCTCGACCGGCCGGTTCGTCGTCGCGTCCGACGACGCCGTGATCAACGGCGTCCAGGTGGGGCGGTATCTGCAGACCTACGGCAAGACGGATTTCGGCCCGCGCTTCGGCTTCGCGTACGACGTGAGCGGCACGGGCCGCACGATCGTCCGCGGCGGCTACGGATTGTTCTGGAACTTCACGCCCGGCGGCACGTCGTCGTCGAAGGCGCAGAACCAGCCGTTCCTGCAGGCGCAGGCGTTCACGACGACCTTCGGGACGAACATCCTGCTCGCGAACGGGCTGCCGGCGCCGCCCGGCGTCCATCCGGAGCTGGCGCCGGCCGGATCCACGCGCTCGGCGTTCCTCACCGACTTCCGCGACGCGCACGCGCACAACTTCAACGTGAACGTGCAGCGGCAGTTCGGTGCGAACTACATGGTGGAGGCGGCGTACTCCGGTTCGCGCACGGTCAACGCGGCGCTGAAGACGGACCTGAACCAGGCGCCGCCCACGCTCGGCGTCACCGATCAGAACGTCAACCGGCCGTACGCGAAAATCTCGCCCGCGCTGCGCACCGTCGGCACGCTGTCGAGTTCCGGCTACGTCGAATACAACGGCCTGCTGCTCAAGTTCCAGCGCCGCTCGGCGAACCACTTCTCGTTCCTCAACTCCTATACTTTCGGGCGCGCGATCGATCTGAACTCGGACAACGACGGCACGGTGACGCTCACCAACATCTTCGATCCCGAGTACAACCGCGGGCCGGCCGACTACGACGTGACGCAGACGTTCAGCTCGAACTGGATCTACGAGCTGCCGTGGGCCGCCCAGCGCGCGTACGGCGGCTGGCAGATCAGCGGCATCCTGTATCTGCGCAGCGGCCTGCCGATCACGATCACGCAGTCGCAGAGCATGCTGTCGACCGGCATCACCAACAACCGCCCGAACACGATCTGCGATCCGGCGCTCGGCAGCCCGACGATCGACGCGTGGTTCAACACCGCCTGCTTCCAGCAGGTTTCCGAGACGACGGCGACGTTCGGCAACACGGGACGGAATACCGTGCGGGGGCCGGGCGACTTCAACGTCGACTTCTCGCTGATCAAGAACACGAAGATCGGCAGCGTCGGCTCGGAGCTGCGCCTCGAGGTCTTCAACCTGCTCAATCACCCGCAGTTCGCGAACCCGAACGCGCAGCTCGGTAACCCGGCGTTCGGCACGATCTCGGCGATGCTCGCCAGCCCCTCGTGCGCGCTGTGCGGCACGACGGAGCGGCAGATGCAGCTGGCGGTCAAGCTGAAATTCTGACAAGGACGCAGAGGGAGACAGAGGTCGCAGAGGAAAGCACGACGGCGGATAATCCTCCGATCAGGTGGGGACTGCTGGGCGCCGGCGACATCGTTCGTAAGCGAGTCGCCGGCGCGCTGCGCGACGCCCGCGGCAGCGAGCTCGTCGCCGTCAGCCGCGGCCGCGCCGATCTCGTCGAGTCGTTCGCGCGCGAGATCGGCGCGCGTACGTCCCATCCTCACTGGCGCGCGCTCGTGGCCGATCCCGACGTCGACGCCGTCTACGTCGCGACGCCCGTGCGCCTGCACGCCGAGCAGACGATCGCGGCCGCAGAGGCGGGGAAGCACGTCCTTTGCGAGAAGCCGATGGCGATGAACGCCGCCGAATGCCAGCTGATGATCACGGCGTGCCGCGCGAGCGGCGTCCGGCTCGGGATTGCCTACTACCGCCGCTTCTACCCGGCGGTGATCCGCGCGAAGGCGCTCCTCGATGTCGGCGCGATCGGCACGCCGGTCTTCGCGCAGACGACCGCGTTCGAGCCGTTCGACCCGCGGCCCGGCGCGCCGCGCTACTGGCTGGTCGAGCGCGCCGAGTCCGGCGGCGGCCCGATGGCCGATTTCGGGTGCCATCGCCTCGAGGTGCTCCTGCACCTGCTCGGCCCGGCGACCCACGCCTGCAGCGAGGTGAGGACGGCCGCCCTTCAACGAGAAGTGGAAGACACGGCCGTTGCGCTGTTACACTTCGCGCGCGGCGCGACGGCCGTCGTTGCGGTGTCGAACGCCGCGGCGGATCGCCAGGACACGCTCGACGTCTTCGGCACGCGCGGATCGATTCGCGTCGCCTCGCTCAACGAGGGAACGATCGCCATCCGCGCCGACGGCGGCGAGCGGATCGAATCGCATCCGCCGGCGGCCAACGTGCACGTGCCGCTCGTCGAGGATTTTCTCGACGCGATTCGGGATGCTCGGGACCCGGCGGTCGACGGCGAGACGGGCCGCGCGGTCGCCGTGATACAGGACGCGATTTATGCTCACACGCCGACGGTTCGTTGAGGCGCTCGGCACGGCGGCCGCCGCCGCCGCGCTCCCGCGCGCGGTCGACGGGCAGCAGGTGACGGGGCCGACGCTTGGCCCGCCGAGCACGGTCACGTTTCCGCCGCGCGATTTCGGCCCGAACGCGGCGCCGACGACCTATTTCACCGATCCCGACATCATCACCGTCGACCCGAGCTTCGGCGCGTACATCCAGGCCAACTCCGCCATTACCCGCCTTTGGACCGGCGCGCTCTGGGCGGAAGGGCCGGCATGGTCCGGTGTCGGCCGGTTTCTCTTGTGGAGCGACATCCCGAACGATCGCCAGATGCGGTGGATCGAAGACGACAACCGCGTGGCCGTCTTCCGCCAGCCGTCGAACAACTCCAACGGCAACACGTTCGACTTCGAGGGGCGCCAGCTCTCGTGCGAGCATCTCACGCGCCGCGTCGTGCGCTACGAGCACGACGGCACGACGACGGTGATCGCCGATTCGTACAACGGGAAGAAGCTGAACTCGCCGAACGACATCGCTGCGCACCGCGACGGGAGCTACTGGTTCACCGATCCGCCGTACGGCCGCAGCCTGTACGAAGGGAAGCCCGAGCCGCGCGAGCTGCCGACGAGCGTGTACCGCGTCGACAAAGGCGGCAAGATGACGCTGGTCGTCACCGAGCAGCAGGTGCCCGATCCCAACGGGATCACCTTCTCGCCCGATTACTCGAAAGTCTACATAGTCAGCACGGGCAAGGGCCCCGGCGATACGGGGCCCGGCGGCAACGGCGATCTCTTCGTCTTCGACGTCTCGCGCGACGGCACGGCGTCGAACGGCAAGCGCTTTGCCGATTTCAGGATCGACGGCATCAAGTGCTCGCCCGACGGCGTACGCTGCGATGTCGACGGCAACGTCTGGTGCTCGAGCAACGCCGGCCGCGCGGTCGGCTACAGCGGCGTGACGGTGTGGACGCCGCAGGGCAAACTGATCGGTCGCATCCGGCTGCCGGAAGTCTGCGCGAACCTCTGCTTCGGCGGCCCGAAGCGCAATCGGCTGTTCATGGCGGCGAGCCAGTCGCTGTACGCCGTCTACGTCAACACTCAGGGCGCGGGACCAGCGTGATCCGCGGTCGCTTCGCGGGAGGACATATGAAGCGCATGTTCGTCGTCACCGTCGCCGTCGTCGCAGCCGTGGTGGCTCTGCGCGCCGCCGACACGCCGAAGCACATCAACCGGGCGATCGAGCTGCTCGCAGATGGGCAGCCGATTTACTACACGGGCTCGCACGAGGGCACCGAAGGCAGCTACGCGCAGGGCGTGAAGGACGCGCAGACGTGGGCGGACTACATCTCCTACGACATGGAGCACGCGCCGTTCGACGTCAAGGGGCTCGCCGAGTACATGCAGGGCCTCGCGAAGGGCGGGCCGACCAAGAGCGGCCATCGTACGCCGGCCGTGATCGTCAACGTGCCGGTGGACGGCACCGACGAGGCGACCGTGCGCGCGAACGCGTGGATGTTCCAGCAGGTGCTGGCCACAGGCGTGCACGGCGTGCTGCTGTGCCACGCCGACACGCCGGGCGCGGTGCGCGCGTTCGTCGAGGCGGTGCGGTTCCCGGCGTTCGGCGGCCGCCGCGGCGTGCACGGCAATACGACCGCGGCGCGCATCTGGGGCATCACCGCCGACCAGTACGGGGAGAAAGCCGACGCGTGGCCGCTCAACCCGAACGGCGAGCTGCTGCTCGGCCTGAAGCTCGAGGACAAGTACGCGCTCGAGAACGCCGAAGCCAACACGAAGATCCCCGGCGTCGCGTTCGCTGAATGGGGGCCGGGCGACATGGCGTTCTCGCTCGGCGTGAAGAGCGGCCCGGGCGCCGTGAACGCGCCGCAGATGCAGGCCGCGCGCGCGAAGGTCTTTGCCGCGACCAAGGCCCAGAAGATCTTCTTCCTCAACAGCGTCAACGCCGACAACGTCGTCGACATGATCAAGGAAGGCGTGATGATCGGCGCCGCGAACGAGCGCGCCGCGGAAGTCGGCCGCAAGTTCACGAAGCGCACCATGCCGTGGTGAGACGAAATTGCGTAATTCCTAATTGCGCTGCAGTGCGCGGGTCTCGTACTCGGAGTACGTGCGCATCAGATCCTGATACATCGCGTGCCGGCGTCGATCGGGCCGCAGCGCTCCCGGCAGCGGCTCGACGACGTCGCGCACGATCGCCTCCCACTCGAGCGGGCGTCCTTCGGCGAGCGCGTGCGCGTGCCGCGCGCGCAGCGCCGCCCCGAGGCACGCCGAATTCTCCACCGCGAGCTGGCGCACCTCGGCGCCGAACACGTCCGCCATCACCTGCAGGATCTCGCGGTTCACCGACGCGCCCCCGGTCGCGTGAATCGTGTCGAACGCCACCTGCATCCACCGCGAGTGCAGCCCCATCGACAGCATCTGCGCTTCGACGACGCCGCGCACGTGCGCCGGACCGTCGTCCGCCTCGAGGCCGTAGCGGTGGATGCCGGGCGCGGCGACCGACGGCGTGATCTCGGGCACGAACCACGGCAGCAGCACGCGGCCGTCGTTGCCGGGCGGCGCGGCCGCCAGCGCGCGCGAGAAGCCGGCCCAGTCGAGCCCGAACATGTCGCGGACGCGCTCACGCGCGAGCGACCCGTTCGAGAAGCAGGTGAGGCCCATGAACGCGCCGGTCGGCGCGCCGAACACGTGCCCCGTGCCGGTGCGATCGACGCGCGGCTCGCTCATCAGCCCGAAGATCGTGTCGCTCGTGCCGAGCGAAATCGCCGCGAGCCCTTCGCGCACGAGCCCCGCGCCGATCAGGCTGCACGGGTTGTCGCCGGACCAGACGACGACGTTCGCCGCGGGCAGGCCGTGCCGCGCCTGCCAGTACGGCGACAGCGTGCCGGCGATCGTCCACGACGGCGCGATCGGCGGCAGCTTCGCCGCGAGCGCGGGCGCTGCTGCCTCCACCGCGTCCGGCCACCAGTTGCCGCGCGACAGCTCCATCAGGTTCGTGCCCGACGCGTCGCCGGGATCGACCGGCGCGTGACGGCCGGCGAGCAGCGAGGCAAGGAACGAGCTGACGAGATGAATGCGATCCGTTGCGGCGTACCCGTCCGGCTCGCGCTTGAAGAACCTGCGGATCTGCGGGCCGGTGAACCGCTCGAAGGCGCGCGAGCCGGTGCGCGCCGCAAGGGCGGCGTTGCCGCCGACGGCGGCCGCGAGCTCCGCGCACTCGACAGACGTGCTCGAGTCCATCCAGATCGGCGCGACGGGCCGCGACAGGCACCCGGCGAGCTGCCCGCCGGGCGCGCTCGACGGATCCAGCGTCGCGAGCGCCGATTGAGCGCCCGCATTCAGGTACACGCTGCCGTGCTGCTGCGCGGAGCCGGCAATGGCCGCGAGGCCTCCCAGATCCACGCCGCTCTCGACGATCGCGCGCAGCATCAGGTCGAGCGCGTCGGCCCACAGGAGCGGCGACGAAACGGCGACCGACGGATCGTCGCTCGGCAGGACGCCATGCCGCGTGCCGTATCGCGGAAGCGCATCGTCGAACTGGAGCGACGACTGGAAGACGACGTGCGCGCGATCGCCCTCGACGCCAAGGACGATTGCGCTCACGCCCTGCGTGCTGGAGTCGAAGCCGAGATAGAGCGTCACCGACGCGGCGGATCGAGCGGGTTCAGCCCGTTCTTGAAGAGCGGGTCCATCGCGGCGAGGTCGGCGCGGTAGCTCACAGTGTCGGCGCTCGGGAAACCCGGCGGCACGCGCTGCGTGACGGCGCCGGTCGCGGCCCATTCGACGCCGCGCTGGAACGTCGCCACGAAATCGACGGAGCTGAGCGCGTTCACGTCGTGCCCGAGCGTCGTGTGGAAGACGCGTCCGCGTCCGTAGTGCACCACGAGCAGCGCCGGCTCGTCGCGGCCGGTGCCATGGTTCGACGGGTCGGAGTGCGCCGTCGCGAGCACGGTCATGTTGCGACCTGGCCCGCGCAGCGACGCGTACAGCTCATCGCCCTGGTGCATCCATGTCTTCGGCAGCCCCTTCATGATCGGATGCGCCTCGTCCTGCGCCGTGACGGCGAACGGCAGCCGCGTGCCGTGGCTGCCGGCGGATCCGGGCGCCGTATCGGACGTCAGCCTGCCGTTCTCGACGTACCAATGCGGCCCCGCGTTCTCGTTGCGGTTGCGCCAGCCGCCGATCCCGATCATCTCGTTGTAGGCCTTCCACCCGGGAAACGCGTTGTCGCTGGCGTGCACGACGGCGAGGCCTCCGCCGTCGCGCATGTAGCGATCGAAGGCGTCCTTCAGATCGGAGGGCCATCGATCGTCCGGCGCGTCGTAGTTGAGCACGACGGCGCGGTACTGCGCGAACGCCGGCTTGAACGCGTCGAAGGGCGCGCCGGCGGGCGGCGCGGTGACGACGTCGACGTCGAACAGATGCGTCTCGTCGAGCATCTTCTTCAGCACCGGCGTCACCACCTGCCAGCGGTGGTACGGGCCGGCGCTCTCGCCGTCGAGGATCATCACGCGCGCGGGCGCGGCGCCGCGCGCGAGCGAGGCGATCGCGAGCGCCGCAACCGCCGCAGGGACAGCCCGAGTCATCGCATTCCTCCTACCGCGCGCCGAGCAGGACGTCCATCGTCAGCTGATCGAGCCGCTCGTACGCGAGCCCGCGGCGCGCGAGCGCGCCGCGATCGAACGCCGTGCCGAGGAGCGCGTCGCGCCGCTCGGGCGAATACGCCGAGACGGCCGGCGCGTCGTGATGATCGTCGCCGAGCGACTCGACGAGCGCCTGGATCTCGCGGTCCTCGCGCCACCGGCGCGCTCGGTCCGCGAGGATCAGATACGTGCGCATGCAGCCGCGCGCGAAGTCGCAGACGCCGCCGTAGTCCTCCGTCCGGTATGCGTGCGCGTCGAAGTGGCGCGGGCCGTCGTAGCCCACTTCTTCGAGAAACTTCACGAGCCAGAACGCCGACTTCACGTTCGCCGATCCGAAGCGGAAGTCCTGATCGTAGCGCCCGGGAAACTGATCGTTGAGATCGATGTGGAACAGCTTGCCGGCTTCCCACGCCTGCGCGACGGCGTGCAGGACGTTCAACCCCGCCATCTGCTCGTGGGCGACCTCGGGGTTGACGCCGACCATCTCCGGGTGATCGAGCGTCGGGATGAATGCGAGATAGGCGCCGGTAGTCGCCATGTAGATGTCGCCGCGCGGCTCGTTCGGCTTCGCCTCGAGCGCGAACCGCAGGCCGTAGCCGCGATCGATCGAGTACTCGCACAGGAAGTTCACCGCCTCGCGCAGCCGCTTGATCGCTTCGTCCGGACGCCGGCACGCGTCGGTTTCGGTGCCCTCGCGGCCGCCCCACAGCACGAAGATGCGCGCGCCGAGCTCCACCCCGAGATCCATCGCGCGCATCGTCTTCTGTACCGCGTAGGCGCGCACGCGCGGATCGTTCGCCGTGAACGCGCCGTCGCGGAAGACGGGATCGAAGAACAGGTTCACCGTCGCCATCGGCACGACGATGCCCCGGCGCTCGCACGCGCGGCGGAAGCCGGCGACGATGCGATCGCGCTCCGAGGGCGACGCGTCGATCGGCACGAGATCGTTGTCGTGAAGGTTGACGCCCCACGCGCCCGCCTCGGCGAGCAGCGCGACGGCATCCTCGGGCGGCAGCGGGTCGCGCACGGCGTCGCCGAACGGATCGCGTCCGCGATTGCCGACGGTCCACAGACCGAAGGAGAACTTGTGCTCGGGGCGCGGTGCGAACGGGTCAGGCATGATACATTCCGCCACGACAGAGAGCGAGCGATGCGAAAGCGAGTGAGCAATCTAGCAGAATCCGCCGGCGCTGTCCTGTTCGTTCAGCTCGCCGCCGCGGGCGCGATCGCCGCGCCTCAGCCGCCGACGGCCGCGCAGCTGCAGACGGGGCAGCGCGTCTTCGCGGCGCAGTGCGGCTTCTGCCACGGCCGCGACGCGATGGGCGGCGAGACCGGTCCGGATCTCACGAAGTCGCCGCTCGTGCGCGACGAGGCGGCGGGCGAGCGGCTCCGCGCCGTCGTGCGCGACGGCCGCGTCGACAAGGGCATGCCGTCGTTCCGGTTGACCGATGCGGAGCTCTCGGCCGTCGTCGCCTTCGTTCGCGATCAGAAGACCAAGGCGGAATCGCCCGGCGCGCGGCGCAGCGTGAGCGCCGCCGATCTCCAGACGGGAGACGCAGAGGCGGGCCGCCGATATTTCAATGGCGCCGGACGCTGCGCGCAGTGCCATTCACCGGGCGGCGACCTGGCCGGGCTGGCCACGCGGCTTCAAGGGCTGCAGCTGCTGCAGCGCATGCTCTATCCGTCGAACGGCCGCGGCGCCAAGGTCGCCGTCGATCTGCCGTCGGGCGATACGGTGCGCGGCGCGCTCGCGTATCGCGACGAGTTCACGATCGCGCTCACCGACGACGCGGGCCGCTACCGGTCGTGGCCGACCTCGCAGGTGAAGTTCACGGTCGAGAACCCGCTCGAGGCGCACGCCGAACAACTCGGGAAGTACACCGATGACGAGATGCACAATGTTCTGGCGTACCTGCAGACGCTGCGTTAGCGCACTCCTCGTCGCCGCGATCCTCGCGCTCGGACCGCTGGCCGCCGCGCAGAGCGGCGCCGACGCGTGGACGACGTATCACGGCGACTACACCGGACAACGGCACAGCGCCCTCACGCAGATCGGTCCCGCCAACGTGCACCAGATCACGCTCGCGTGGGCGTTCGCGACGGGGCAGCCGGCGCAGATCAAGGCAACGCCGATTCTCGCCAACGGCGTCGTCTACGTCACGTCGCCCGACCACGTGTGGGCCGTCGACGCGCGATCGGGGCATCAGATCTGGCACTACGCGTACCCGGCGAACGAGGGATTTCACATCGGCCATCGCGGCGTCGCCGTCTACAAGGACTCGGTTTTCTTCACGACGCCCGACGCGCATCTCGTCGCGCTGAACGCCAACGACGGCAAGGTGAAGTGGAACGTCGTCATCGCCGACGCGAAGAAGGGCTACTGGTCGACCAACGCGCCGCTGCTCATTCGCAATCACCTGCTCGTCGGCGTCGCGGGCGACTTCGACAATCTGCCCGGCATCCTCACGTCGGTCGATCCCGACACGGGCCGTACGCAGTGGGTTTTCTACAGCACGCCGCCGCCGGGAACGCCGGGCAGCCCGAGCGACGGCGCCACCGGCGGACAGATGTGGATGACCGGCACCTACGATCCGCAGCTGAATCTCGTCTTCGTCGGCACGGGCAATCCGACGCCGGTTCTGAACGGGCCGGCGCGCGCCGGCGACAACCGCTGGACCGACAGCATCCTCGCGATCGATCCCGACACGGGGAAGCTCGCGTGGGGCTTCCAGGCGACGCGCCACGACACGCACGACTGGGACGCGGCCGAAGTGCCCGTGCTCGTCGACGGATCGTTCAACGGCGCGCCCGCGAAGCTCGTGATGCAGGCGTCGCGCAACGGGTACTTCTACGTGCTCGATCGCACGACGGGACGCAGTCTGCTGACCAAGCCGTTCGCGACGGCGAACTGGGCCACCGGGATCGATCAGGACGGCCGGCCGATTCCGAATCCGGCGAAAGAGCCGGCGCGCGACGGCCGGCTCGTCGCGCCCGACGAAAGCGGCGGCACGAACTACCGCTCGCCGAGCTTCGATCCGAAGAGCGGCCTGCTGCTCGTCAGCAGCCACGACGCGTTCGGCATTTATTTCTTCAGGCCGGATCACGGCGCGTACGGCTGGGCGGGCGCCGACTACGGCGTGTTCGGGAAGAGCGCGTTGCGCGCGATCGATTACCGGACCGGGGAGATTCGCTGGAGCCACGATCTCGGCGAAGGCGCGTCGGGCGCCGGCGTCCTCACGACGGAATCGGGCCTTACCTTCACCGGCGATACCGCCGGCAACGTCATGGCGCTGCGCACGAGCGACGGCGCGACGCTGTGGCATTCGGGGATCGGGCGCGTCGGCAATTCGCCGATCACCTATCTGCTCGACGGCCGCCAGTACGTCCTCGTCGGCGGTGGCGCGTCGCTCTTCGCGTGGGCGCTGCCGGAATCGCGGTGACAACGGCGCGTTCAGCGTTCAGGGTTCAGGGTTCAGGGTTCTGGTTCGTGTTCAGCGTTCTGGTTCTCGTTCGTCGTTCTGATTCTCGTATCGTTTGGTTCTCGCGAACGCCTACGAGAACCCGAACCCGAACCAGAACCAGAACCCGAACCAGAACGAGAATCCTGAACCCTGAACCCTGAACTCATTTGTCGTCACGCCAGGGCGTGATCGATCGAGAACGCCTGGCCGCTCCAGGCCTTCGTGGCCGTCCACGGCTGCGCGGGCGCGGACCAGAAGGGATCGAACGGCGGCAGGCCGAGCGGCAGCAGCGCGACGGAACACAGATAGAGGCTGCCGGTTGAAATGTACGGTTCGCCGATCCCCGGCTGATGGCCGCAGAAGCCGATGCGCAGCCAGCCGTCGGCGTCGAACGTGTCCGGCGCCTCCAGCGTCCGCCGGATGACGGCGGTCAGCGCGGCGCGCGCCTGCGGCGGCGCGACGCCGTCGGGCAGCTGACGGCGCAGCGAGGCCTGCGCCAGCGCGTGGAACGCGCCGCAGCGGTACGCGATCGAGCGGCCGATCGGCGGAAAGCTGCCGTCGGGCGCTATGAGCCGTTCCTGCACGGCGGCGAACCGCATCGCGCGCGTCTGCTCGCGCGCCGCGAGATCCTTCCAGGCAGGCGACTCGTCCTTGCACGCGTCGAGGACGTCGACGAGCATCGGATGAATGACGAAGCTGTTGTAGTAGTCCCAGTGGAACTCGGGGCCATCGCCGTACGCGCCGTCGCCCTTGTACCACTGGTCGTGCTGCCGCAACGCGTAGTCGACGCGCATGCGATCCCACGGCGCGCCGAGCGCCTTCAGCCCCGCCTCGACGATCGCCGAGAAGAGGAGCCAGTTGTTGAAGCCGGGCACGACGACGCGCGTCGACTCGAGCGCCGCGACGAGGTGGCGCGTGGTCGTGCTGCCCAGCCGATCGCGCAGCGCGCGGGGCGCGCGCAGCAGCCCCTGCGCCAGGAACGCCGCGTCGACGAGCGGCTGTCGATCGCGCGTGAAATTCAGAACGTCCGGCGATGACGGATCCACGATCGACGCGATCGCGCGCCGCGCGAGGTCGCCGTACTCCGCGCGCAGCCGGCTCTCCGGCCCCGCGTCGTCGGCCAGCTCGATCCAGGGCGCGAGGCCGGCGAGCAGGCGTCCGACCGCCTCGAGATGCGTCACCGAGCGGCGATCGGCGCCGCGCGCCTGCTCGACGGGCATCGACGCCTTGAGCGTGCCGCGCGCCGCATGCTGCAGCACCGGATCGGCGACGCGCCGCAGGATCGCGATCCACCGATCGCGATCGGATCCGGGCGCCGCGTCCGAGGCGTGCTGACGTGCGCCAGCCGACGCCGGCAGCGCCGTCGCCGCACCGGCCGCGCCCGCGCGCTGCAGGAATTCCCGGCGGTTCATTGCGTGTGCTGGATCGACGCCGCCGGCGGCACGATGGCCGCGACCACCGACGAGTACCACTCCCCGTGATTGTGGATGTAGGCGCCGCGCATCCACGCGATGGCCGTGCGGCGATCGTTCCACTTCGGGATCACCGGCCGGAGATTGTCGACGGTCGAGTTGCGCGTGAACGGCGTGAACGTCCACTTGCCGCTCGCGCTGCGCTCGCCGCGGAACAGCTCGTAATGGCGCTTGCCGTCGGCGGCGCTGACGAGCGGCGCGCCGCTCACCGGATCGGCGTCGGTCGAGATGTAGAGCACGTCGGGGTTGTTCGGGTCGAGCGCGCCGAGCCCCGAGTAGTCGTCCTCGTCGGGGTAGAGCCGCGTGCCGGCATGCGCGATCTCCTCGGTGTGCCACCCTTTCGCATCGAGCCGCGCGTAGTGATAGCGCAGATCGAGGCCGCCCTGGCCGCGCGGCAGCCCGCGGCCGTCCACCTGCGTCGAGAAGAGCACGTACGGGCGATCGCTGCGATCGAGCTCGACGTCCACCATCCACGCGACGTTGTCCGGCCCGCCCTGATAGAACTTCGTGAAGTCCCAGGTCGCGATCTTCGTGTCGGTCGTCGTGCTGAGCGTGCCGACCTTCGTGCCGTCGGTCTTGAACATCGCGCCGTCGCGGACGTAGCCGTGATAGAGGCTGTTGTCGAAGTTGCGCGGATGATCTTCCGTCGCGACGAAATGAATCGTTCCCTTCCCGTCGTCCGCGTATTTGAGGTACGGGCTGTATCCGCCTTTCCCGTACAGCCACCGTCCGCCGTACTTCCACGTGTTCCCTTCGTCGTCGGAGTACATGTAGTTCGGATCGTGGTGGAACGCGCGGATGAAGTTGTAGAGCCGTCCGCTCGGCATGTGGAACAAATTCGCGTACGTCGCGTTGTTGCCGGCATACACCGCGTCGTCGCCCGGCGTCTCCACCGACTTCGCGGCGCTCCAGACGAGCGGGTTGTGCGGCTCGGAGAGCCGGTAGTACATCCGCCGCTCGCGCGCGTGCATGCTGTAGACGGCGAGGATGCGGCCGTCGGTCCGCACGTAGAACGCCGGCGCATCGTGATCATCCTGCTCGAGGTGCGGGTGCAGGACGACGGTGCGCGTGGCGCCGGTCTCGATCTCGTAGACTGATATCTCGACGTTGCCCGACCGCGGGTCCGACACGTTCGCCTGATTGCTGCCGACGGCGCGGACCGATCCGATGATCAGCCTGCCTTCGTAGACGATCACGCGCGGGTCCATGAACCAGGACCACGCGCCGTTGTCGTTCAGCTGCACGAGCGCGGCGCCGACGTAGTTGGACGGATACGGTTCGTCGCCGCGCGGCGCGGCGCCCGACGCCGCAATCGCCGCGACCACTGCGGCCAGTCCCCAGCGATTCATGCGCGATCCTCCGTTACGGCTGCACGCCGAAGGTGAACACCGTTTTCGACACGTAGCGGTCGCCCGGCCGCACGAGCGTCGAGGGGAACTGCGGCTTGTTCGGCGAATCGGGAAAATGCTGCGTCTCGAGGCAGAAGCCGGCGCGCGGTCCGTACGCGTGGCCGCTCTTGCCCGCGACGCCCGTCAGCCTGTTGCCGGAGTAGAACTGCACGCCGGGCTGCGTCGTCGCGACGTCGAGCGTGCGCCCCGATTCCGGATCGACGACGCGCGCGGCGTGGTGCAGCCCGGCGCCGCCGTTCAGCACGTAGTTGTGATCGTAGCCGCCGGCAAGCCGCAGCTGCTCGTCCGCGTTGTCGATACGCGCGCCGATCGCGGTCGCGCGGCGGAAGTCGAACGGCGTGCCGGCGACCGGCGCGATGACGCCGGTCGGGATCATCCCGGCATCGACCGGCGTGTAGCGGTCGGCGTCGATCGTCAGTTGATGCTTCAAGATGTCGCCGCGGCCTTCGCCGGCGAGGTTGAAGTAGGTGTGCTGCGTCAGGTTGACGTGCGTCGCCTTGTCGGTCGTCGCGGTGTACTCGACCGCGAGCTCGTCGCGCGGCGTCAGCGTGTAGGTGACCGTTGCGCGCAGCGTGCCGGGGTAGCCTTCCTCGCCGTCGCGGCTCACGTAGGTGAACGCGACGCCGACGTCGCCGCCGCGCTCGAACGGCTCCGCGCGCCACACGACCTTGTCGAATCCCTTCTCGCCGCCGTGCAGGTGGTTGTCGCCGTTGTTCGTGGCGAGGTGGAATTCGCGGCCGTCGATCGTGAAGCGCCCCTTCGCGATGCGGTTGCCGTAGCGGCCGACGACGGCGCCGAAGTAGCGCGAGCGCGTGAGATACCCGTCGAGGTCGTCGAAGCCGAGCGCGATGTCGCCGAGCCGCCCCGATCGATCGCGGGTGCGGATCGACACGAGGATCGCGCCGTACGACGTGGCGCGCACCTCGGTGCCGTTCGCGTTCGTCAGCGTGAAGATCTCGACGGCGGCGCGATCCGGCGTGGCGCCGAACGGCGCGCGCGTGACCGAGGCGGTCAGCATGACGAGAGCGACGGCGGCTGCCCGGATCGGCCGTCGCGTCACAGCTTGACGAGATCGGCGATCTTGATCGGCCGCTTCTGGTCGATGCTGTTCCGGATGGCGATGCCCGTCAGGCACGACATCGCGCCCGCGCGCGAGTCGGGCAGCTTCATGTACTCGGGCATGTCGATCTTGCGGAAGATCAGATCGCGCAGCCGATCGTCGCCGCCGCCGTGCCCCTCGAGCATCTTCGGGATCGGCACGCGCCGGCGCTTGCCGAAGCTCTTGGTGATGTAGATCTCGTGGCTGTCGGTCACCTCCCACGGCTGGCGCTCGAACGACTGCACGTCGAGCCGCCCCTTTTCGCCGTTGAACGCGACGCGGTAGCCCTCGTACGGCATGTAGGCGTTCAGCGCGTAGCTCATCGTCGCGCCGTTCGAGTAGCGGACGATCGCCTGCATGTTGTCGAAGATGTCGACGTCCTCGCGGAACACGCAGCCGTCGCGATAGTAGTGGTCGGCGTCCTCGCACGCAGCGTACAGGTCCATCCGCCGCTTGTCCGTCTTCATGTCGTAGTAGAAGCGGCACTCGGCCGTGTGCGAACAGTTGCGGCAATTGTCGGCCGGCGGCGTCGCGCGGAACGTGCCGTTCTTCCCGTAGATGCCGAGGCCGCCGTAGCCCGAGACCTCCACCGGATCGGCGCCGAGCCACCAGTTCATCAGATCGAAGTGATGGCTCGCCTTGTGCACGAGCAGCGATCCGCTGTTCTTGCGCAGGCGGTGCCAGCGGCGGAAGTAGTCGGCGCCGTGAATCACGTCGAGGTACCAGCTGAAGTCCACCGACACGATCCGCCCGATCTCGCCCGAGAGCAGAATCTCCTTCATCTGCTGGTGCGCCGGCGCGTAGCGGTAGTTGAACGTGACGACGATCCGCTTGTTGTTGCGCCTCTCGGCGTCGAGGATCGCCTGGCACTTCGTCTCGTCGGTGGTCAGCGGCTTCTCGGTCATCACGTCGATGCCGCGGTCGAGTCCCTTGACGATGTACTCGTGATGAAAGCCGTCGACGGTCGTCACCATCAGCAGCTCGGGCTTGGTCTTCTCGATCATCTCCTCGAAGTTGGTGAAGGTCGGCGCGTTCACGGCCATGTAGGCCTTCGCGGCGAGCGTGCGCTTCGGGTTGATGTCGCACAGGCCGACGAACTCGAGCAGATCGGGATACCGCTGGACGAGGTCGCGGCCCCACATGCCGCTGCCGCGATCGCCGGTGCCGACGATCGCGTAGCGCCGTTTCGCGCGCGGCTGCGCGAGCGCGTCGGCGGGGAAGAGCGACGCGCCGAGCGCCGCCGAGCCGGCGGCCTTGACGAACTCGCGGCGTGTGGGCGGCGGGACGTCGGACATCGAGGGCCTCCTCAGGGCGCCGATCCTAGCACAGCGCCCGGCGGAAAAGACGCCAGAATCCGTTGACTTTACCGGTAAAGTATAGTACTTCACGCGCCTGGCCATGAGCCGCTACGTGCTCACCGTCGACCTGCGCGACGATCCGGCGGCCATCGCCGCCTACCGCGAGCACCATCGCCGCGTCTGGCCCGAAGTGGTCGAGAGCCTGCGCGCGGTCGGCGTGACGCGCATGGACATTCACATGCACGGCCGCCGCCTCGTGATGATCCTCGAGCTCGCCGACGGCCTCGACCCGCGCCGCGTCTTCGCGGCGCACGCGGCGTCGAACGCCCGCGTGCAGGAGTGGGAGCGGCTGATGCGATCGCTTCAGGAGCGCCCGCCGGACGCGCCGCCCGGCGAGTGGTGGGCGGTGATGGAACCGGTCTTTCAGCTTTCATGACCGCGCAGGCGGCGCCGCGCGTCGATGCGCACCAGCACTTCTGGCGCTACGACGCGTCGCAGTACGGCTGGATAGACGACGCGATGGCCGCGCTGCGCCGCGATTTTCTTCCCGACGATCTCGCGCCGCCGATGCGGCTTGCCGGCTTCGCCCGATGCGTCGCGGTGCAGGCGCGGCAGACGCTCGACGAGACGCGCTGGCTGCTCGCGCTCGCCGACGCGCATCCGTTCATCGCCGGCGTCGTCGGCTGGGCCGATCTGCAATCCGCGCGCGCGCGCGCGGATCTCGAGGCGGTCGCGCGCCACCCCAAGCTCGTAGGCGTTCGACACATCGCGCAGGCGGAGCCCGACGACCGCTTTCTCGTCCGGCCGGCGTTTCTCGCTGGCGTGGCGCTGCTCGAAGACTTCGATCTCGCCTACGACATCCTCATATATAGTCGCCATCTGAAGGTCGCGACCGAGCTGGCGGCGCGTCTGCCGCGGCAGCGCTTCGTGCTCGATCACCTCGCGAAGCCGGACATTCGCGGCGGCGCGATCGACGCGTGGGCGCGCGATCTGCGCGCGCTCGCCGCGCACCCGAACGTCTGCGCGAAGCTCTCCGGCCTGGTCACCGAAGCGGACTGGCAGCGCTGGACGGCCGCCGATCTTCGCCCGTACCTCGACGTCGCGTTCGATTGCTTTGGAGCGGAGCGTCTGATGATTGGATCCGACTGGCCGGTGTGCCTTGTCGCCGGCGACTACCGGCGGACGATGTCGGCCGTCGTCGATTACGTGGCCGAGCGTCCGGCGCGCGAACGCGACGCGGTGCTCGGCGGCAACGCACAGCGCTTCTGGAACCTGGACGCGAAGGCGCACGAGCGGTTATGAGCCGACGAAGAGTGATCGTGTGGGTTGCGCTCGCGGCGCTGAGCGCCTGCAGCACGCCGCGCACGAGCAAGTCCGGCGGGCCGACGATCGCCGTCATCCCGAAGGGCACGTCGCACGTGTTCTGGCAGAGCATTCATGCGGGCGCCGAAAAGGCGGCGCGCGAGATCGGCGCGGTCATCATCTGGCGCGGTCCGCTCCGCGAGGACGATCGCGACTCGCAGGTCTCCGAGGTCGAGGGCTTCATCAGCCGCGGCGTCTCGGGGATCGTGCTCGCGCCGCTCGACGAGGCGGCGCTGGCGCCGCCGGTCGCCGAAGCGAAACGCCGCAACATCCCGGTCGTTGTCATCGACTCCGGGCTGAAGGGCCGCGACTACGTCAGCTTCGTCGCGACCGACAATCACCAGGGCGGCCGCCTCGCGGGCGAGCACCTCGGCGCGCTCGTCGGCGGAACGGGGAAGGCCGTGATGCTCCGGTACGCCGAGGGATCCGAGAGCACGCTGCAGCGGGAAGCCGGCTTCCTCGAGGCGATCGGCGCGCAGAAGGGCGTCGAGGTGCTCAGCTCGAACCAGTACGGCGGCGCCGACGTCGAGGGCGCGTACAAGAAGAGCGAGGCGCTTCTGAGCCGCTACAAGCGCGCCGACGGCTCGCTCGCCGTCGACGGCATCTTCACGCCCAACGAATCGACGACGCTCGCGATGCTGCGCGTGCTCGAGGACAACGGGTGGGCCGGCAAGGTGAAGTTCGTCGGCTTCGACGCCTCGGACACGCTCGTGGCCGGCTTGCGCAGCGGCCACATCGACGCGCTCGTCCTGCAGGATCCGGTGAACATGGGGTATCTCGGCGTGAAGACGATGGCCGCGCACCTGCGCGGCGAGCCGGTGGCCGAGCGGGTGGACACCGGCGTGCGCCTGGTGACGCGCGAGCACATGGACGATCCCGACGCGAAAGCGCTGCTGCATCCGGATCTCGCGCAATGGCTGAAGCCGTAGGCGCGCCGCTGTTCGAGATGCGCGGCGTCGGCAAGGCGTTCGGCGCCACCGTCGCGCTCGACGCCGTCGATTTCGCGGTGGCCGCGGGGGACGTGTGCGCGCTCGTCGGGCAGAACGGCGCCGGCAAGAGCACGCTGATGGCGATTCTCGCCGGTGCCGTCGCGCCCGATCGCGGCGAGATGCGTCTGGGCGGCGACGCCTACGCGCCGCGCGATCCGCTCGACGCGCGCCGCGCGGGCGTCGCGATGATTTATCAGGAGCTGTCGCTCGCGCCGCACCTGAGCGTGATGGAGAACATCACGCTCGGCGTCGAGCCGGTGCGCCGCGGGCTCGTGCAGCGGGATCGCATGCGCGAGACCGCCCGCCGGGCGCTCGCGGAGCTCGGCCACGCCGACATCTCACCGGATGCCGTCGTCGGCGATCTTGCGCCCGCCGCGCAGCAGCTCGTCGAGATCGCGCGCGCGCTCGCCGTCGGCTGCCGCGTGCTCGTCCTCGACGAGCCGACGAGCAGCCTCGGCCACGCCGACGTCCGCGCGCTCTTCGATCTGATTCGCCGGTTGAAGGGCCGCGGTCTTGCCATCGTCTACATCTCTCACTTCATCGAAGAGGTGATGACGATTGCCGATCGTTTCGTCGTGCTGCGCGACGGACGCAATGCCGGCGGCGGCGACGTCGAAGGCGCATCGGCCAACACGATCGTGTCGCTGATGGTGGGCCGCGGCCTCGACGACCTCTATCGCCGCGGCGCGCGCTCGGCGGGCGACGTCGTCGTGACCGTCGAGGACGTCACGCCGGGATCGGCGCCGCTCGCGCTGCGGCGCGGCGAAGTCGTCGGCATCGCAGGGCTGCTCGGGGCGGGACGGACGCGCCTGCTGCGCACGATGTTCGGCCTGGAGCCGGTAACGCGCGGGAAGATCACCGTCGGCGTGTACTCCGCGCCGGCGGCGCCGCACGAGCGCTGGCGGCAGGGCATGGGCATGCTCAGCGAGGATCGCGCAGGCGAGGGGCTCGCCGCGGGATTGAGCATCGCGGACAACATGACGCTGTCGCGGCTCTCGCCGCTCGGCCCTGCGGGCATGGTGCTGCGGTCGAGGCAGGAAGCCGCGGCGCAAGGCTGGATCGAGCGGCTCGGCATTCGCTGCGGCCATCCCCGGCAGAAGGTGCAGGAGCTGTCGGGCGGCAACCAGCAGAAGGTCGCGGTCGCGCGGCTGCTGTATCACGACGTCGATGTGCTCGTGCTCGACGAGCCGACGCGCGGGATCGACGTCGCGAGCAAGGCGCAGATCTATCGGCTGGTCGACGATCTCGTGTGTGGCCGAAAGGCCGTCCTGCTCGTGAGCAGCTACCTGCCGGAGCTGCTCGGCGTGTGCGATCGGATCGCGGTGATGTCGCGCGGGCGGCTGGGGCCGGCGCGGCCGGTGGAGGAATGGACCGAGCACTCGCTGCTGATGGAAGCGTCGGGCACGCGCGCGTCGTAGCCGCGCGCCGCTTCGCCGACGAGCGCGGGGTGCTCCTCGGGCTCGCTGTCGTCGCGCTCGTCTTCGGCGCGCTCATCGGCCCGCAGTTCTTCAGCGCGGGCAACCTCGAGCTGATGGCGCGGCAGACGGTGATCGTCTGCGTCGCGGCGCTCGGCATGACGATGGTGGTCGTGTCGGGCGGAATCGATCTCTCCGTGGGCTCCGTGGTCGCGCTGAGTACCGTCGTCACGGCGGTCGTCCTTCGTTACGACGGCACTGTCGCCGGCGCAGCCGCCGCCGCGCTCACCGCGATCGCCGCCGGCGCCTTGTGCGGCGCCGTGAACGGCGTCCTCGTCACCCAGCTGCGCGTCGTTCCGTTCATCGTCACGCTCGGGACGATGCTGCTCGTGCGCGGCGCGGCGAAAGGGCTGTCCGAGGAGCGGCGGCTCGAGGCGCCGGCGACGTGGCTGAACGATCTGCTGCGCACGACGCATGGCGGGAGCGGGCTCATCGCGCCGTCGGGGATCTGGATCACTGTGGCGCTCGCCGTCGCCGTCGCGTTCACGCTGCAGTACACGCGGTTCGGCCGGCATCTGTTCGCGATCGGATCGAGCGAGCGGACGGCGCGGCTGTGCGGCGTGCGGATCACGCGGACGAAGATCGCCGTCTACACCATCGCCGGCGCGCTCGCGGCGATCGCCGGGCTCATGGCATTCTCGAAACTGTCGGTGGGCGATCCGACGGTGGCAAACGGGCTCGAGCTCGACGTCATCGCGGCGGTGATCATCGGCGGGGGCAGCCTCCTCGGCGGCAAGGGCAGCGTGGTCGGCACGATTGCGGGGGCAGCGATCATGGCGATCATTCAGATTGGCTGCTCGCAGCAGGGGCTGCCGAACTGGGTGCAGCAGATCGTCACGGGGACGATTATCGTGTTCGCCGTGGCGCTGGATCGGTGGCGGAGCCGCTGATGATCATTCGCGGCCTCGACGTGCTGGACATCCGCTTCCCGACGTCGCGGACGTTCGCGGGCACCGATGCCGTCCACGTCGATCCCGATTACTCGGCGGCGTACGTCGTGCTTCGCACGGACGGCGGCGTCGAGGGCCACGGGCTGACGTTCACGATCGGCCGCGGCAACGAAGTGTGCGCGTCGGCGATCGACGCGTACCGGCATCTCGTCGTCGGCCAGCGCCTCGAGGACATCGCGGCGGACTTCGCGGGATTCTGGCGGCGCCTCGCCTGCGACTCGCAGCTGCGCTGGCTCGGGCCGGAGAAGGGCGTCATCCACCTCGCGCTCGCGGCCATCGTCAACGCGGTGTGGGATCTGTACGCGAAGACGCGGCGCAAGCCGGTCTGGAAGCTGCTGGCCGACATGACGCCGCGCGAGATCGTCGCCTGCATCGACTTCCGGTACATCACCGACGCGCTGTCGCCGGACGAAGCGCTCGACATCCTCGAGCGGCAGGCGGCGACGAAATCGGCGCGCGAAGCGGAGCTGATGCGCGCCGGCATGCCGGCGTACACGACCTCGGTCGGCTGGATGGGGTACGGCGACGGCGAAATCCGCGCGCGCTGCCGCGCCGCCATCGACGACGGCTTCTCGCATTTCAAGGTCAAGGTCGGCGGGCGGCCGGACGACGATCGGCGGCGCGTGCGGCTCGTGCGCGAGGAGATCGGCGCGGGACGGACGCTGATGATCGACGCCAACCAGCGGTGGGACGTCGCCGAGGCGATCGCGCGCGTCGGCGAGCTGGCGCCGTTCCGCCCGTGGTGGATCGAGGAGCCGACGAGCCCGGACGACGTGCTGGGCCATGCGGCGATCGCGAAGGCCGTCCGCGAGCTCGGCATCGGCGTCGCGACCGGCGAGCACTGCGCGAACCGCATCGTGTTCAAACAGCTGCTGCAGGCGCGCGCCATCGATTTCTGCCAGATCGACAGCTGCCGGCTCGGCGGGGTGAACGAGAACCTCGCGGTGATCCTGATGGCGGCGAAGTACGGCGTGCCGGTCTGCCCGCACGCCGGCGGCGTCGGCCTCTGCGAGTACGTGCAGCATCTCTCGATGTTCGACTTCGTCGCCGTCAGCGGCACGATGGACGGGCGCGTGATCGAGTACGTCGATCACCTGCACGAGCACTTCGAGGATCCGGTCGTGATCCGCCGCGGCCGGTACATGCCGCCGACGCGTCCCGGCTACAGCATCACCATTCACGAGGCGTCGCGCCTCGCGCATCGCTATCCCGACGGCGACGTCTGGCTGGAGAAGGTATGAGGATTCGCGTCGCCGCGCTCGCGGCGCTGCTCACGACGACGTCAGTTGTCGGCCAGGCGCCTGCGGCGTTCGACGTGCGCGCGTACGGCGCGAAGGCCGACGGCACGACGCTGGACACTGACGCCATCAACAAAGCGATCGCCGCCGCGCACGCGGCCGGCGGCGGCACGGTGCACTTCGGCGCGGGCTCCTACCTGTCCGCGTCGATCCGGCTCCAGAGCCATGTCGGCCTCTTCCTCGATCACGGCGCGGCGATCGTTGCGGCGGAGCCAACCAACGCGCCGTACGACGAGCCCGAGCCGAACGAGTGGGACAAGTTTCAGGACTTCGGCCACAGCCACTGGCACAACAGCCTGATCTGGGGCGAGAACGTCGAGGACGTGTCGATTACGGGGCCCGGGCTGATTCATGGCAAAGGGCTCGTCCGGTCGAACACGAACGTGCCGCGCGGCGCCGGCAACAAGGCGATCGCGCTGAAGAACAGCCGCAACGTGATCATCCGCGACGTGTCGATCCTCCACGGCGGCTGGTTCGCGATCCTCGCGACCGGCGTCGACAACTTCACCATCGACAACATCAAGATCGATACGAACCGCGACGGCATCGACGTCGACGCCTGCAAGAACGTGCGAATCTCGAACGCGACGGTGAACTCGCCGTTCGACGACGGCATTTGCCTCAAGAGCAGCTACGGCCTCGGCTCGGCGCGGCCGACCGAGAACGTGACGATCACCAACTCGCAGGTCAGCGGCTACGACGAGGGCACGCTGCTCGACGGCACGTACAAGCGGACCGCGAAGTACGCGCGCGGTCCGACGGGCCGCATCAAATTCGGCACCGAGAGCAACGGCGGCTTCAAGAACGTCACCATCTCGAACTGCGTGTTCGAGTACAGCCGCGGCCTCGCCATCGAGAGCGTCGACGGCGCGCGGATCGAAGACGTCGCGATCACGAACCTGACAATGCGCGACATCGTCAACGCGCCGATCTTCGTGCGGCTCGGCCGGCGCGCGCGCGGGCCCAACGAGCCGCCGCCCGGCGTCGTCGCGCGCGTGCGCATCAGCGGCGTCGAAGCGTCGAACGTCGACGCGCGACACGGGATCCTGATCAGCGGCATACCGGGCCATCCCATCGAGGACCTGCGCCTGAGCGACATCCGGATCGCCTACCAGGGCGGCGGCACCGCGGCCGACGCCGCGCTCGAGCCGGAGGAAAAGGAAACCGAGTACCCCGAGCCCGACATGTTCGGCAACATGCCGGCGTACGGCATGTTCGCGCGGCATGTGAGGACGCTGTCGGCGCGCGATCTCGTCTTCACGACCGACAAAGCCGACGCGCGGCCGGCGTTTCACTTCGACGATGTGGCGGGCGTCGATCTCGAGCGGCTGAGCGTGCCGCGCGGCGCGCCCGTATTCTCGCTGCGCGGCGTCACTGATTTTCTGCTGCGCAACAGCCCGGGGCTTCCCGACAAGCGGCTCGCGAAGGCCGACAGGGACACGTTCTGAGCACCTATCCCCGCGTCGCGTCTCTGAAGAGCGCCGACGCCTTCCGCGCGCACCTCGACCGCAGCGGCATCCCGCTCGCGTTCGACGACGCGCTCGACGCGCCGGCGCGCTCGCCGCTCGCGCGCGCGATCGACGTCGGCGGGGTCCGCATCGGCAACCGGTTCTGCGTCCTGCCGATGGAAGGGTGGGACGGCACGCGTGACGGCGAGCCAAGCGATCTCACTCGCCGGCGCTGGCAGCGCTTCGGCGCGAGCGGCGCGAAGCTGATGTGGGGCGGCGAGGCGGTCGCCGTCCGCCACGACGGACGCGCGAACCCGAACCAGCTGATGATCTCGCCGCGGACCGTCGGCGCGATCGCGTCGCTCCGCGACGAGCTGGTCGCCGCGCATCGCGGGCGGTTCGGATCGAACGCCGACGGCGATCTGTACATCGGCCTGCAGCTCACGCACTCGGGCCGCTACGCGCGGCCGGACGTCTACGATCGTCCGGCGCCGCTCGCGGCGTGCGCGCATCCGCTGCTCGATCGCCGGTTCCCGGCCGGCGTCCGCGTGCTGAGCGACGGCGAGCTCGATGCGCTCGTCGACGACTTCGCGGCCGCGGCGCGGCTCGCTCGCGATGCCGGCTTCCGCTTCGTCGACGTCAAGGCGTGCCACGGCTATCTCGGGCACGAGCTGCTCGGCGCGCGGACGCGCACCGGACCGTACGGCGGTCCGCTCGAGAACCGGACGCGCTTTCTGCGGCGCGTGATTGCGGCGATCCGGGCGGCGGCGCCCGGTCTCGAGATTGGGGTCCGCCTGTCGGCGTTCGACACCGTGCCGTACCGCAAGCGCGCGCGCGATCACGTCGGCGAGCCGGAAGCCTCCGCCGCCGACGCGCGTCTCGCCGGCGCGATGCCCGGCTTCGGCGTCGCGGCGACCGACGACGATCTCGACGCGGCGCTCGACGACGCGCGCGGCGTGCTGCGGCTGCTCGACGGGCTCGACGTGCGCTGGATCTGCATCACCGGCGGCAGCCCGTACTACAATCCGCACGTGCAGCGGCCCGCGCTCTTTCCGCCGCTCGACGGCTACGAGCCGCCGGAAGATCCGCTGCGCGGCGTCTGGCGGCAGATCCGCGCGGCCGCGATCCTGAAGCGCGAGTTTCCGCAGATGGTCGTCGTCGGATCGGCGTACAGCTATCTGCAGGAGTGGCTGCCGCACGTCGCGCAGCACAACGTGCGCGAGGGGCTCTGCGATTTCGTCGGCCTCGGGCGGATCGTGCTCTCGTATCCGGATCTCCCCGCCGACGTGCTGAGCGGCGCGGCGCTGAAGCGCGCATCGTTCTGCCGCACCTTCAGCGACTGCACCACCGGTCCGCGGATGGGGCTGGCGTCGGGCTGCTATCCGCTCGACGCGTTCTACGCCGCGCGGCCGGACGCGGCGCGCATCCGCGAGGTGCGCACCGACGCGCGGACGGCGGCCGGCATCGACACGTGAGGAGAACGGCATGAAATTCATCGCGGGAGTCCTGGCGGGCGTGTGCATCGGCGCGGCGGCCGCCGCGTTCGCGCAACCGAAGGCGAAGGGCGGCTTCATCGTGCAGCGCGACGCCGAGATCGCAAAGAAGGAGCCGGGCACGCACAACGGCGGCGGCCAGACGATCGGCTACTCGTTCTTCGACAAAACGCCCGGCATGAAATTCGTGTTCCGCAAGCGCGCCTTGCATCCGGGCGCCGGCGTGGGCCTCCACGAGCAGCACGAGGACGAGGTCTACTACGTGCTGAGCGGCAAAGGCGTGATGACCGTCGACGGCACCGACGTCGATATGACGCCGGGCACGGCGGTGCTGACGCGCCCCGGCAGCTCGCACGCGTTGAAGCAGGCGGGACCGGACGATCTCGTCGTCCTGATCTCGTACGAGATCAAATAAGGAGTCGCCGTGGCTCGATGGCTCGACGACGTGCAGCGCGATCTGCGATGGGCAATCCGCTCGCTGACGCGGACGCCCGGCTTCGCAGCCGTCGGCATCATCACGCTTGCGCTCGGCATCGGCGCGAACACGGCGATCTTCACCGTCGTCGACGCGGTGCTGCTGCGGCCGCTGCCGTACCGCGATCCAGATCGCCTCGTGCGGATTTTCGGCAGCATCGGCGCCGGCGAGAGCGTCAACGGTCCGTCGCAGCGCGTGCCCGCCGTCGTCGTGTCCGACCTCGCGCCGCTTCGCAAGGCCTCCAAGACCCTGTCGCACATCGTCATGTACGTGGGCGCGTCGTCCACGATGACCCGCGGCGGCGAAGCCGTGAAGCTCGATGGCACGCGCATCTCGCCGGAGGCCTTCGAGATGCTCGGCGCGGCGCCGATCGTGGGACGCACGTTCGACGCGCGCGAGGCGAAGTCGGGCGCCGACGGCGTGATCATCCTGAGCTTCGCCTCGTGGCAACGGTATTTCGGGGGCAGCGCAGATGTGCTTCGCGAGACGCTGCAGCTCGATGGCAAGGCGTACGCGGTGGTCGGCGTGATGCCGCCGCTCTTCCAGTTTCCCGACGCGCAGACGCAGTTCTGGGTGCCGTTCGTCGAGACCGATTTCCCGCGCATGGGCGGATCTCCCGTCGCGCGGCTCGAGCGCGGCGTCTCGCTGCAGGCGGCCAGCGCCGAGGTGACCGGGATTCTGCGCGGCCTGGCGGCGGCGCAATCGGCGCAGCGCCCGCCGGGGCCGACGCGCTACGAGCTCGTCGGGATGCAGGATCAGCTCGTCGCGCCGGTGCGGCCGGCGCTGCTCGTGCTTGCCGGCGCCGTCGGGTTCGTGCTGTTAATCGCGTGCGTGAACGTCGCCAACCTCGTGCTCGCGCGCGCGGCGGCGCGGCAGCGCGAGCTCGCCGTGCGCGTCGCGATCGGGGCGAGCCGCGCGCGGTTGATCGCGCAGGCGCTGACCGAGAGCATGCTCCTCGCGGTCGTCGGCGGCGCGGCGGGGACGGGTCTGGCGTTCGCGGGCGTCCGGCTGCTGCGCACGCTCGGCGCGAGCCTGCCGCGGCGCGACATCGGCCCGTTCGTCGGCATCCCCCGTCTCGACGAGATCGGGATCGATCGCCGCGTGTGGGCGTTCGCGCTGGTCGTGTCCGTGCTGACCGGCATCGTCGCGGGGCTCGCGCCGGCGATCCGGCAATCGCGCGCGGCGGCGATGGACCTGCTGCGCGAAGGCGGGGCCGCCGCGGCCTCGGGGTTCGACGTGTTCCGGCGGCAGCGCATGCAGGGCGTGCTCGTGATCGCGGAGATCGCGATGGCGACGCTGCTGTTCGCGGGCGGCGGGCTGCTGATCCACAGCCTCCTCAACCTCTCGCGCGTCGATCCCGGCTACGATCCGGCGCACGTCCTCACGGCGCAGGTGTCGCTGCCGCGCCGGTACGCGAGCACGCTGCCGGCGTTCGCCGACGAGCTCGCCGCGCGGCTCGAACGCGTGGCCGGCGTGCAGGCGGCGGGCTACGCGCGCGCGCTGCCGATGATCCGCATGCGCCAGCTCACGATGCTGCGCACGACCCCGGAGATGCCGCAGGTGATGCCGGCGCCGCCGCCGTTCGACGGCCGGCAGCTCCCCGAGGTGCCGGACATGCGCGTCGTCAGCCGCGACTACCTGCGGGCGATGGGCGTGCGCGTCGTCGAGGGCCGCGGCTTCGACGAGCGCGACGGCGCGGGGAAGCCGCAGGTGATGCTGATCAACCAGACGCTCGCGCGTAGCGGCTACCTCGGCGATCGTCCGATCGGCCGGCGCGTCTACGGGCCGGGCCGAGCGCCGTGGGAGATCATCGGCATCGTCGAGGACATGCGGCAGTTCAACCTCGATCAGGATCCCGATCCGCAAATCTTCATCGACTACCGTCAGGACACGCCGCCGCCGGCGTTCGCGCAGGCGATGGGGCCGCCGCCGGCGCCGTACATCGCGGTCCGCACGACGGCCGATCCGTTGACGATCGCGGCGAGCGTACGCAGCATCGTGCGCCAGCTCGAGCCGCAGGCCACGGTGGACAACATCGCGAGGATGGACGAGATCGTGTCGAACTCGCTCTCGCGTCCGCGGCTCTACGCGGTGCTGCTGGGCATCTTCGCCGCTGTCGCCGTCGTGCTCACCGCGGTCGGGATCTACGGCGTGATGGCGTACGCCGTGGCGCAGCGCAGCCGCGAGATCGGCATCCGGATGGCGCTCGGCGCGCGGCGCGGCGACGTGATGGCTCTCGTGCTGCGGCAGAGCGCCGCGATCACCGCGATCGGCATCGCGCTCGGCCTCGTCGGCGCCGGCGCGCTCACGAAATATCTCGAAGGGCTGCTGTTCGGCCTCACCCGCCTCGACCCGGCGACGCTCGGCGGCGTGGCGCTCGCGTTCGCGCTCGTCGCGACGGCGGCATCCTACGTGCCCGCCCGCCGCGCGACCAGGGTCGATCCGCTCGTCGCGCTCCGCTGCGAGTAGTGCGTCCGAGGCTGAACCTACGCCACACGCCCGACGTGTATGGTCACACGCATCGTCCACATCTCCGATCTGCACTTTGCGAGCCGCGATCGCGCGGTTGCGCGCGTGCTGCACGACGCGATCGTGCAGGCGCGGCCGGACGTGCTACTGGTGACCGGCGACGTCGCGGACCATCCGTCGATCTCGTGGCCCTTCGGCCGCGGCGAGTGGACGGCGGCGCGAGCGTGGCTGCGCGAGGTCGAGCGCGACGTCGAGGCGGTGTCGGGCAGCGCCGTGACGACGCTCGTGCTGCCAGGCAATCACGACGTCCTGATCTCCGGGTTGAGCGGCTGGTGCTGGATTCCGGGCGCCGCGTTCGCCAGGTTCTTCCGGCCGTGGCGGCGCCAACCGGTTTTCTATCACCCGCGCGCGAACATCACGTTTCTCACGCTCGACACCAACCCGCGGCTCGCGTTCTTCTCGGCGGAAGGCGTCGCGATCGCGTCGCGTCTGAAGCAGCTGAAGCGCGCGATGGACAGCCACGCCGACGCCGCGCGCATCCGCACGTCCACGAAAATCCTGCTGATGCACCACCATCCGCTGCCGGTGCCGTTCCAGGGCGCCGACTGGCTGCTGCAGACGCGCCGCGTCGATCGGCTGCTGCGGTTCGTCGCGGAGAACAAGATCGACATGATCTTTCACGGCCACAAGCATCGCGCGACGTGGTCGCAGATGCGCATCGGCGGCACCTCGGCGGAGCCGTTCTTCATCGAGGTGGTCGGCGCGGGATCCGCGATGAAATGGGCCGATCAGGATCCGCGCGGGCACAACTTCAACCTGATCGACGTGGCGGCCGGCGGCGCGCGGCAGGTCAGGCAGTTCTTCAAGCACACCGACGCCGACCGGTTCGTCGAAGCGGCGGCGTCGGGCGCCGAGGAAGGACTGAGCCGGTTGATCCGCTCGCGCTTCCGGCAGCCGTATCGCGCGAAACGGCTCACGTGGACGGTGCAGACCGACGAAGAGGGCGACGCGCGCAACGTGCTGAAGTTCGATAACGTGGTCTTCAACAAAGGCCTCGACGCGTACGAGATCCTGCTGCCCGAGGACGAGCTCGAGGACGGCCAGGCGCTGCCGTATCAGGAGCTGCACATCTGGCCCGCGGCCTTCGGCGGCCGCTTCGATCGCCGCGACCTCGACGACGCGATGCGGACCTTCGTCGTCTTCCCGCGGCGGCCGGTCGACGACGACCGCGTGGGCTTCTCGGTCGAGAACTACACGCTCAATGCGTACGCGATGAACGTGCGCGAGGCGGCGGAGCGCGGCCAGGCCGACGTGCAGCGCGACTTCGTCGATCTGCTGCTGACCGACGCCGTCGACGAGCTGTGCTTCGAGGCGATCTTCCCGCAGGAGTTCCGCTTCGACGACGTGCGGCTCGAGGTGCTCGAGCCGCTCGACGAGATCGACGTCGTCAACGACGCGCTGACGCGCGAGTTCGCCGCGATCCCCGCGCCGGTCGGCAACCGCCTCGCCGTCACGCTGCCGCAGCCGCCGCCGAACTATCGCTACCGCGTGAGCTGGGCGCTGCCGCGGACGAGCGCGCCCATCGCCGCGGCGGCGGAGGCGCGCCGCGCGCAGTTCGAGCGCGCGTTCCTGAATCTCGTGGCGGACGATCCGTCGAAGCCCTCCGAGCCGCCCAGCCCCGTGCAGGATGCGATCATCGAGGCGGTGGAAGACGTCTCGAGCGAGCTCGAGCGGCTCGTCGTCGAGACGGGCAACTTCGGGCACGACGTGACGGTGGTCGACGAGCGCACCGACTTCAGCCTGATGGTCTGCGATCGATCCGCGCCGCCCCCCCGCCTGCGGCTGGTGTTCTGGAACCGCCAGTTCGAGCACCCCGAGGCGTTTCGCGACTTCCGCCTCGCGATCGGCAACGGCAACGCCGGCCGCGCGTACAAGACGAGAACGCTGCGGCTGTTCGACAAGAGCGAAGCGGAGGCGGTGGGGAAGCCGAAGGCCGGCACGTACGTGAAGCTGCACGGGATACGGCACGATTTCATGTTCTCGGTGCCGCTCATCGACCCGCGCTCCGGTTTCCCGCTCGCGGTGCTGAACGTCGGCACCGCCGATCGCGTGCAGGCGGCGATGTTCCGCGCGCTGCCGCCGGCGGCGCTCGAGCAGCTGGTCGGCGCGATCCACCAGGCGCCGCTCGCGCGCCTGCTGCACGCTGCCGGGCTGCGTTAGCGGTATACTGAAGATCGCGCGATGAAGTTCACCTTCGACAAGATCGAGACGTTCGGCGCGGGCGTGACGGCGTACCGCATCAACCCGGAGCGCGACTCCGACAGCGCGCACGAGGTCGAATCGCTGCGGACGAACGTGCCGCGCACCGAGAAGGCGAAGCGCCTCGGCAACCGCCTGCGCGAGCAGTTCGTCCGCAAGACGCGGTAGCCGCGCTTATTTCGTCCCGGGCCGCTCGATCTTCCCGCCGTCCACTTCCACGACGATCACCGTCGCCATCGGATCGTAAATCGGCCGCTCGATGTCGAGCATCGTGCGCCCGTTCTCCGTCTTCGTCGCGACCGGCGCCTTGTCGGCGAGCCGATACGCGCGCTTCACGGCGTTCCGCATCGTCGGCAGCGGGAACGGCACGCGAGGCTCCTCGAAGAACGTGAAGTACAGCTTGCCCGGCTTCGCGGTGACGCGCCACTGCGTCTGCGGATACACGAGGGGGTCGCCGCGAACGTCTTTCCCGCCGCGCGCGCTCGGCTCGCCGAGCTCTTCGCCGAACGGTGTCGGTCCGGCGCCGTACACCGCGTCGCCGTTCACCTGCAGCCAGCGGCCGACCGTGCGCAGCACCTCCTGGCTCGCCTGCGGAATCACGCCTTCCGAGGTCGGTCCGACGTTCAGCAGGTAGTTGCCGCCCTTGCTGACGATGTCGACGAGCTTGAACGCAATCTGCCCGGCCGACTTCCAGTCGGTGTCGTCCTTGCGGAAGCCCCACGTGTGGTTGATCGTCGCCGGCACCTCCCACGCCTCCGACGACACGTCGGGCGGAATCACGTTGTCGCCGGTGCTGCGGTAGTCGCCTTCGGTGCCGAGCCGGCCGTCGATCAGCGTGTTCGGCTGCAGCGTGCGGACGATGGTGGCGAACCGCTGCGGGCGATCGCCGGTCATCATGCGCGGCGTGTCGAACCAGATGAGCGCCACGGGTCCGTAGTCGGTGAGCAGTTCGCGCACCTGCGGCTCCGCCTTGCCGCGCAGGTACTGGTCGTAGTCCTTCTTCTCGTCGGGGCCGAAGTCCCACGTGTTGCCGGCGCCGTTCGGCTCGTGCCAGTCCTGCGACTGCGAGTAGTAGAAGCCGAGCCGGATGCCCTGGCGCGCGCAGGCGTCGGCGAGCTCCTTCAGCACGTCGCGCTTGAACGGCGTCGCGTCGACGATGTTGTACGCGCTGGCCTTCGACTTCCACAGCGCGAAGCCATCGTGATGCTTCGACGTGATCACGATGTACTTCATGCCGGCGTCCTTTGCCAGCTTCACCCATTCGTCGGCGTTGAACTTCACCGGGTTGAAGCGCGGCGCGAGCTTCTCGTACTCCTTCACCGGCACCGTCGAGCGGAACATCACCCATTCGCCGAGGCCGAGCGACCGCTTGCCGTTCCACTCGCCGGCGGGAATCGAGTAGAGGCCCCAGTGGATGAAGAGGCCGTACTTCGCCTCGCGGAACCACACGAGGCGCTTCTCCCGTGCCGGATCGATCGGGCGCGGCGCCGGCGGCTGAGCGGCCTGCGCGACGAGCAGCGCCATGGGCGCGACGGCGAGCGCGAGAGCTCTTCGCATGTGATCCTCAGAAGTTCAACCGCAGCGACAACTGCACGGTGCGCGGCGGACGCGTCGGGCTCGCGATGCCGATCGCCGTGCCGAAGTTCGGGTTGATCTGGTTCCCGTTCGCATCGAACCGCGCCGTGCGGTCGATGTCCTGGAACTCGACCGTGTTGAACAGATTGTAGATCTCCACGCGGATTTGCGCGGCGCGGCTGGCGCCGAACGTGACGTTCTTGAAGACCGCGAAGTTCGTGTTGACGAGACCGGGCTTCCGCACGACGTTGCGCGGCGAGTTGCCGAAGCTGCCGCGCGCCGGCCGCGCGAAGGCCGCCGTGTTGAAGAAGCCGGTGAGCGGATCGCCGCCGCCCGCCATCGGATCGGCGATGAGATCCGGCCGCACGAGGTGCAGGCATGGCGAGGTGAGCGACTCGGTGCCGGCCAGGCACGCGCCGCTGCCGGCTTCGCCTCCCGTGAAATCGAACGCGTCGGTCGTCGTCATCGACACGTTGGCCCAGTCGCCCGACACGAAATCGTTCTCGCCCGAGACCTGCCAGCCGTCGGCGAGCGCGTGCATCGCGCCGGTATGGCGGCCCGGCAGATCCCATGAGTAGTTGATGACCAGGCTGTGCCGGTTGCTCTGCGTGAGCTCGGCGTAGAAGAAGTCGTACGGGCGGTTGAACGAGTAATCGAGGTTGCCGGGATCCTCGTCGGCCGCGCCGCGCGCGCGCTGCAGCGCGTAGGCCGCGCCGAACTGGACGCCGCGGATGTAGCGGCGGTTCACCTGGACCTGCAGCGACTGGTAGTCGGCGCTCGCGAGGTTGCCGCGCACGCGGATGTTCTGATATCCGCGGTACGGACGGAGGAATTCGGCCAGGAGCGCCGCGGCCGTCGGCGACGCGGTGGGCGCGGCGGTGGGATCGCGGTTCGCCGGAATCAGATCGGTGAAGCGCGCGCCGTCGGGAACGCCGTTCAGATCGTAGTACATCTCCATGTCGTAGGAGTTGTAGCCGGAGTACGTGACGTCGACCGCCGTGCCCCAGCCGATCTCGCGGCGCAGGCCGATCGACCAGTTGATCGAGCTCGGCGTCTTGTAGCTGGTCTCGAGCGCTTCGACCGTCGTCGGCCGGTTCGCGAGCGTGACGCCCGGCGCGAACAGGTTGCTGAGCGTGTTGTAGTAGACGATCGGGTTGTGGATGAACGGCGGGTTGGCGGCGAGGTTGCCGAGCGATCCGCCGCCGAGCCGCGCCTGGTGGAAATAGCCGGCGCTCGTGTGCAGCACGGTCGTGCCCGCGCCGGTGAGATCGTAGGTGAACCCGAGCCGCGGCTCGATCGCCGGCTTCAACACCTCGCGGAAGCCGTCGGGCACGCCCGGATCGCCTTCCTTCACCATCCCGTTGGCTTCGTCGCCGGTGCCGGGCACGAACGCGCCGATGTAGATCGCGTTGAGCGTCTGGCCGGTGACCGGATCCATCGCGACGCGCGTCCCGTTGACGATCGCCGGCACGTAGAGCCGCGGCGCCCTCGACGGATCGTACTTCGACGGATCGAAGTTCGCGACCTGCTGGTCGGGCCGCGTGTACGGCGAGTACCAGAGGAAGCGCGCGCCGTAGTCGATCGTGAGACGCGGCGACGCCTGCCATCCGTCCTGGAGGTACCACTCGCTCCACCACTGGCGGTTGCGGGTCTCGCGATACTTGTCCGTCTCGGTGTACTGCGAGAACACGCCGACGACCGCGTTCGAGAACGCGAAGTTGGTGTTGAGCGGGTTGCTCGCGTTGTTCGAGAAGGTGATGTCGCCCTGCCACGCGCCGCCGCGCGCCTCGTTGTTCTGCATGTACTCGAAATGGCCGCCGGCCTTGAACGTATGCCGGCCGCGCGTCCACGTGACGTTGTCGCGGATGCTCGCGAGCCAGTCGTAGGCCGTGGCGCCGATTCGATTGTCGTAGGTGAAGTCCGGCGTGTCGATGCCGGTCGTGTTCAGCCCGAAGCGCACGAAGGGGAGGTAGCCCTCGGGGTTCAGCTGCGGGTTGAACTGCGCGCCGGTGAAGCCGATCGTGCTCCGCTTCAGCCGCGTGTAGTCGCCGTCGTCCTTCGCGCCGAAGCCTTCGGTGGCGCGCCGGATCCCGGCGCCGAACTCGTTCACGCCGTTCGATCGGAAGACGTGGTTCCAGCCGCCGTTGACGCCGCTGTCGCCCGAGACGTACGTGCCGTTGAAGAAGCCCCACTTCGCCGGGCCGGCGGTGATTTCCGATCCGAGCTGGTTGGAGCTGAATTGCCGGTACGAGAGCCAGTAGCTGTTGTTGCCCGAGGGACGGCCGTCGATCCGCAGCAGGTTGTTCATGCGCGGGTTCTCCGGCGTCTCCTGCCGCGTGAAGTTCGACAGCGCGCCGCAGCCCGGCGTCGAGCACGACACGTTGGGCAGCGGCATCATGTTCAGCAGCGCGAGCGCGTTGGGATCGAGGCGGTTCGACGGGATCACGTTGTTCGGGAAGCAGCCGGGCCCGCCCGTCGCCGCGTTGCACGCGCCGGAGGAGAGCGGATCCTTGATGAAGATCAGGCGTCCGTTCGCGTCGAGGGTTTGCGAGAAATCGCCGCGCCGCTCGAGCGCCGTCGGCATGCGGTAGAGCCGCACCTGCCCGGGCTTCTGCACCTGCGGCGCTTCCATCGAGTAGAAGAAGAACAGCTTCGTCTCGCTCGCGCCGTCGCCGAGGCCGGGGATCTTCACCGGCCCGCCGAAGTTGAACCCCGGCGTGTCGATCTTCAGCCTCGGCTTCGGCAGCCCCGCGCGCTCGTTCTCCCACGGCGTCGCGTTCCACGCGTCGCGCCGCCCGTACCAGTAGCCGCTGCCGTGATAGTCCCGGCTGCCGCTCTTGCTGACGATCTCGATGTTCGCGCCGGCGCTGTGGCCGAACTCCGCCTTGTAGGTGTTGAGCAGCACCTTCACCTCGGCGATCGCGTCGAGGTTGATCGACGAGTTCATCCGGTTGGTGCCCGAGAGCTCGTTGCCGTTGAGGCCGTCCACCGTCACCTGATTCCACGTGCGGCGCTGGCCGGCGATGTTCGGGATCTGCGATCCGAAGCTGTCGCCCATCGCGTCGATGTCGTTCTCGTAGTGGACGCCCGGCAGCAGCCGCAGCAGGTTGACGACGTCGCGTCCCTTGGTTTGAATCTGCGCGATCTGATTCGACGTCAGGAGGCCCGAGTAATCGCTGTTCTTCGTTTCGACGAAGGTGCCGGTCGCCGCGACGCTGACGATCTCGGTGAGCGCGCCGACGTCGAGCGTGAGCCGGCCGAGATCGAGCCGGCTGCTCGCGTTCAGCACGTTGTTCCGCTGCTCGATCGTGCGAAACCCGGAGAGCTCGACCTTCACCGTGTAGGATCCGGGGGTCAGCGCGCGGAACGCGAACTCGCCGCGCTCGTCGGACGTCGCGGTGCGGACGCTGGCGGTGCCTTCGTTGGTCAACGTCACCGTCGCGCCCGGCACGATCTGGCCGGTCGCGTCGACGACGGTGCCCGAGACGACGCCGGTGTCCTGCGCCGCGGCGGCGCGGGCGAGCGAGACGCAGATGACGCAGCAGAGAAGCAGCGCGCCGCGCGCTGTCGGCGGGAGAGATCGCGGCGACGGGACGCTCCGAATCATGAGCCTCCTCCTGCGGATGGCGACCGACGTAGTCAGCGCGCGCTGTGATACTATGCTTTACCGGTAAAGTCAAGGCACTTTAGCGCTAAAGTGTGCGATCGCGCGCCGCGCGGGGAGCTGCATGCACGCCACCACCATGAAGCGGATTGCCGGCGAGCTCGGCGTGTCGATCACGACCGTCTCCAAGGTCCTCAACAACCGCGCCGACATCAGCGAAGCCACCCGCACCCGCGTCCTCGCCAAGGTCGAGGAGCTCGGGTACCAGCGCAACGCCGTCGCCCGCAGCCTCAGCCTCCGCCGCACGCATACGCTCGGCATCGTCATCCCCGATCTGATGCACTCGTTCTTCGTCGAGATCATCGCGGGGATCGAGCCGGTGGCGAGCGCCCGCGGCTACGGCCTCCTGTTGTGCAGCTCGAGCGAGGATCCGCGGAAGGAGCGCGCCGAGCTCGAGATGCTCCGCGGCCGCCAGGTGGACGGCGTCGTGCTCGCGTCGGCGCACGGCTCGGGCAACACCGAGATGCTGCAGCAGCTCGCCCGGCAGGGGACGACGATCGTCATGATCGATCGCGACGATCATCCGTCGGTGAAATGCCATCGCGTGCTCACCGACGACGAGCTGGTGGGGCAGCTCGCGACGGCGCACCTCGTCGCTGCCGGCCGCCGCGCGATCGCGCACATCGGCGGCCCCGCGATCGTTCACGCGAAGCGCCGCGAGCGTGGATGGCGCGAGGCGCTGAAGGCGCGCGGGATCAAGGCGCCCGACGACTGGATCGTCCGCGGCGGCTTCATGGAAGGCGACGGCTACCGCGCGATGCAGCGCCTGCTCGCCGTCCGGCCGCGCGTCGATGCCGTGTTCGCCGCCAACGACCCGGCGGCCATCGGCGCCATGAAAGCGATCTGGGACGCGAAGCTGCGCGTGCCGCACGACATCGCCGTCGTCGGCGTCGGCGACATCGCGCTGACCGATCTGCTGCGCGTGCCGCTGACGACGGTCGGCTGGTCGCGCCGCGAACAGGGCCGCCACGCGGCGGAGCTGCTGCTGAACGGCATCGATTCGGACGAGGATCCGCCGCAGCGCGTGATCATCCCGCCGCGCCTGATCGTCCGCGAATCGTCCGGAACTCCGGCGTGAGGCTCGCGTGAAGCCCGGCTGGATTGTCGCGCTCGCTGTAACGGGGATTGCCGGCGCAGTCCGCGCTTCGCAATCCACGATGCGCTCCGCACTCCGAGCTCCGCAATCCACAATGCAGTCCGCAATCCGCACTCCGCAAGTCGAACTGAGGAGCCCGAGCGGCGCGATTGCCATCGATCTCTCGAGCGAGGACGGCGGGCGCCTCGCGTACACCGTTTCACTCGGCGGCGCGGCCGCGGTGGAATCATCGCACGTGGGCATCGTCGTCGACGGCGAGGATCTCGGCGCGAACGCGGCGATCGCGGGCGCGGAATCGTACGCCGTCGACGAGCGCTACGCCTGGCACGGCGTTCACGACACGGCGGTAAACCGGTGTCGCGGATCGCGCGTCGCGATCCGATCGACGCGTCGGTCTCGGCCGCCCGGGCGCGATGCGGCGACGGCGTGGACGCTCGACCTCCGCGCCTGCGACGACGGCGCCGCGTTTCGCTATGTCGTGCCGGGCGATCCGGATGTCGCGCGGACGCCGGACGAAGCCGCCGTCTTCCGCTGGCCGGCGGGATCGACCGTCTGGTATCACGACTTCGAGGGGCACTACGAAGGTCAGCACGTCGCCCGGGCGGTCGATGACGTGCCGGCGGGCGATTGGGCGGCGCCGCCGCTCACCGTGCAGCTTCCTCGCGGCGCCGGCTACGCATCCGTCACCGAATCGGCGCTCGTGAATTACAGCGGCCTCGCGCTGCGCGCCGACGGGCACCGCGGCTTCGCCGCCAGGCTCGGGCACGAGGAGCCGGTGTCGTACCCGTTTCGCCTGCGCTACAAGCCGGAAGACATCGCGCGGCTGTCGACGCCGGCGGCGATCACGGGATCGATCACGTCGCCGTGGCGGGTCCTCGTCCTCGGCCGCACGCTGAACGATCTCGTCAACGCCGACATCGTGCACAACCTGGCGCCGCCGCCCGATCCCGCGGTGTTTCAGGCGCGCGACTGGATAAAGCCGGGGCGCGCCGTCTGGCGATTCCTCGACGGCGGCGAGAACACGTTCGAAGGCGTGAAGGCGTTCACGGCGCTCGCGGAGCAGCTCGGGTTCGAATACCACGTCGTCGAGGGACTCTGGCAGCGCTGGACCGACGAGCAGATGCGCGACTTCATGGACGACGCCAGGCGGCGGCACGTGGGCATCTGGCTCTGGAAGGACAGCCGCGCGCTGACGACGGCCGTCGAGCAGCGCGCGTTCTTCGACAAGTGCCGCGACCTCGGCGTGGTGGGCGCGAAGATCGATTTCTTCGACCACGAAGCGAAGGAGATGATCGATCGGTATCAGTCGATCCTGGCCGAGTCGGCGAAGCGGCGCATCATGGTGGACTTCCACGGCGCGAACAAGCCGACCGGCGAGGCGCGCACCTGGCCGCACGAGCTGACGCGCGAAGGCGTCTTCGGGCTCGAGCACCGCCAGGCGCCCGAGTGGGCGCGCCACAACACGACGCTGCCGTTCACGCGACTGCTCGCGGGGGCGGCCGACTACACGCCGGTCGTCTTCGGCGAGCGGCGGAAGGAAACGAGCTGGGCGCACCAGATCGCGACGGCCGTCGTCTTCACGTCGCCGCTGCTCGTCTTCGGCGCGCACCCGCAGACGCTGCTCGACAACCCCGCCGTCGAGTTGATCAGGAGCCTGCCGAGCGTGTGGGACGAAACCGTCGTCCTGCCGGCAAGCGCGATCGGCGAGGTCGCGGCGTTCGCGCGGCGCATCGGACGATCCTGGTTCGTCGGCGTCCTGAACGGGCCGGCCCCGCGCGCGCTGCGGATCGATTTGGGGTTTCTGGGCGAGGGCCGTTACGATGCGCTCGTCGTGCGGGACGCGGCCGGCGATCCGGGGGCGCTCGTCGTGGAGAAGGGCTCGATGACACGGGCCGCGCCGCTCGTACTCGATCTCCGCGCGGCCGGCGGCTTCATCGTGCGGCTGACTCCAGAGCGGTGAACCGATGACGCTGACCTGGCTGGACTGGCTGCTCATGCTGGTCTACTTCGCGTTCGTTATCGGCGTCGGCGTCGCGCTGAAGCGGACGACGACGACGAGCGCCGCGTTCTTCCAGGCGGGGCGCGCCATTCCCGCGTGGGTGTGCGGCCTCGCGTTCATCTCCGCGAACCTCGGCGCGCAGGAAATCATCGGCATGGCGGCGTCGGGCGCGAAGTACGGCATCTCGACGAGCCATTTCTACTGGGTCGGCGCGATCCCCGCGATGGTGTTCCTCGGCGTCTTCATGATGCCGTTCTACTACGGCTCGCGCGCGCGATCGGTGCCCGAGTACCTGCGCCTGCGCTTCGACGAGAAGACGCGCGGCTTCAACGCGATCTCCTTCGCGCTGATGACCGTGTTTTCGTCCGGCATCTCGATGTACGCGATGGCGAAGCTGCTGCAGATTCTGCACATCTTCGACGCGCCCTTCGCCGCGCTCGGTCTCGGCCCCGAGTACATCTTCCACATCTGCGTCGTCTCGTCGGCGATTGTCGTGCTGATCTACGTGCTGCTCGGCGGGCTGTCGAGCGCGATCTACAACGAGGTGCTGCAGTTCTTCCTCATCGTCGCCGGCTTCATGCCGCTCGTGTACCTCGGGCTGCGCGATGCCGGCGGGTGGAGCGGCGTGAGCGCGGCGGTGCCGCCGTCGATGACGCACGCGTGGCGCGGGTTCGGCAGCGCAGCGACGAGCCCGATGGGCGTCGACGCGTTCGGCGTCGCGATGGGCCTCGGCTTCGTGCTCTCGTTCGGGTACTGGTGCACCGACTTTCTCGTCGTCCAGCGCGCGATGGCGGCCGACTCGATGGCGGCGGCGCGCCGGACGCCGCTCATCGCGGCGGTGCCGAAGATGCTGTTTCCGTTTCTCGTCGTCCTGCCCGGCCTCATCGCGCTGTCGGTGCACGGCGGCGTGATTCCGCTGAAGATGTACGAGGGGACGAACCGCGCGGTGCTCGACGCGCTGGGCCGGCCGCAGCTCGATTACGACCTCACGGTGCCGACGCTGCTGCTGCGCTACTTTCCGACGGGCATGCTCGGCCTCGGCCTGACGGCGCTGCTGGCGAGCTTCATGTCGGGCATGGCGGGCAACGTGACGGCGTTCAACACGGTCTGGACCTACGACATCTATCAGGCGTACCTGCGGCCGCAGGCGAGCGACGCGCATTACCTGCGCGTCGGGCGATTGACGACGATCTTCGGCATCGCGGCGTCGATCCTGACGGCCTACGTCGCCGCGCAGTTCAACAACATCATGGACGTGCTGCAGCTCGTGTTCGCGTTCGTCAACGCGCCGCTGCTCGCGACGTTCCTGCTCGGCATGTTCTGGAAGCGCGCCACCGGGCACGGCGCGTTCGTGGGGCTCGTCGCCGGCACGGCCGCGGCGGCGCTGCATCACGGGCTGACGCTGCCCACCGGGGCCATCGCCGGCGTGAAAGGCGGCTGGCTCGGGAGCGTCGCGACGTATCCGAGCGAGATGGCGCAGAATTTCTGGACCGCGATCGACGCGTGGACCGTCTGCTTCGTGGTCACGATCGTCGTGAGCCTGATGACGAAGCCGCGCGAGGATCGCGAGCTCGCCGGCCTGGTGTACTCGCTCACCGAGCGGCCGCACGACGAGCGGCTGCCGTGGTATCGGCGTCCGGCGATCGTCGGCCTGCTGGTGATCGCCGGAACGTTCGCGCTGAACCTGGTGTTCTTCTGATGGATCTCGACGTCCGCGTTCCGGTCGGGCTGATGCTAGCGATCATGGGCGCGCTGCTCGTCACGTACGGCCTCGCCGGCGATCGCGCGATCTACACGCGCTCGCTCGGCATCAACATCAACGCCATCTGGGGCAGCGTGCTGTTCGCGACCGGCGACGTGCTGCTGCTGCTTGCGCGGGCCGCCGCCCGGCGGCCGCGCGGACGGACCTTGAACGAGAAGCGACGCGATGCAGCGACGTGAGTTTCTGTCGATCGCCGCGCTTCCGGTCGTGCACGCGCTCCAGGGGCGCACGGTCGTCGAGACGCCGGGCCGGGTCGTTGGCGTCGATGGCACGACGGCAGGCGGCGTCGATCTCGCGCGCGAGTGGCGCGGGCCGCTCTGCCGCGCGCGCATCGCGAACCGATCGGGCCGCGCCGTTCGAATCAAGGAGGTCGTGATCCTCGACATCGATCTCCAGATGCCGCCCGCGACGGCGCTGTACGGCGAAGGATTCCAGATGCTGTCGCAGACCGGCGGCACGCTGGGCGCGCCGGTCGACTACAGCCAGTACACCGACGCGAAGCATTACCGGATGCCGCAGCCGGACGGCGCCCGCGTGTTCTACGGCCTGGCGACGCTCACGCCGCCGGGCGGCGACACGTCGCTGTTCGCCTTCACCTCCTGCGATCGGTTCAGCGGCGCGTTCGTGATCCGCGGCGCGGCGATGCAAGCCGTGATCGACTGCGAGGGGCTGACGCTCGAAGCGGGCGAGACCTGGCATCTCGAGGAATTGATGGTCGCGTCGGGCGCGAGCCGCACGGCGCTGCTCGACACGCTCGGCGATCGCATCGCGGCGCATCATCCGCGGCTGGCTTTCGCGGCGCCGCCGGCGGGCTGGTGCTCCTGGTACTGCTTCGGCCCGCGCGTGACGGCGCAGCAGGTGCGCGACAACCTCGACGCCATCGCGAAGCGCTTCCCGGAGCTGCGCTACGTGCAGATCGACGACGGCTATCAGAGCGCGATGGGGGACTGGCTGACCACCGGCGCGGCGTTCGGCGGAAACGTCCGCACCGTGCTCGACGCGATCCGCCGCCGCGGTTTCGAGCCCGCGATCTGGGTCGCGCCGTTCGTCGCCGAAGAGCAGTCGGCGATCTTTCGCGATCATCGCGACTGGTTCGTGCGCGGCGCCGACGGCGAACCGCTGCGTTCGGATCGCGTGACCTTCGGCGGCTGGCGGCGGGGCCCGTGGTACGCGCTCGACGGCACGCATCCCGACGTGCAGCGGCATTTCGAGCGTCTGTTCCGGACGCTGCGCCGCGAATGGGGCTGCACCTATTTCAAGCTCGACGCGAATTTCTGGGGCGCGATGCACGGCGGCCGCTTTCACGATCCGCGCGCGACGCGCGTCGAGGCCTACCGGCGCGGGATGAAGGCGATCCTGCGCGGCGCGGACGATGCGTTCGTGCTCGGCTGCAATCATCCCATCTGGCCGTCGGCGGGCCTAGTGCACGGCTCGCGCAGCTCCAACGACATCAAGCGATCGTGGGACCGCGTCATGACGACGGCGCGGCAGAATCTGAGCCGCAACTGGCAGAATGGCCGCTTGTGGTGGAACGATCCCGACGCAGTCGTTCTCGCGGGCGAGCTCGCGGACAACGAGTGCCGGGTTCACGCATCGGCGATCTACGCCGCCGGCGGTCTGGTCCTGTCGGGCGACGATCTGACGGCGATGCCGCCCGCGCGTGCTGCGATGCTCCGCAAGCTGCTGCCGCCGACCGGCGTCGCGGCCGAGTTCGACGACGACTCGTTCGCCGTCGGCCGCGTGCGGCTGCCGCAGGCACGGATGTTCTGCCTGTTCAACTGGGACGATGCGCCGTCCACGCGCGTGGCGCGCGTGGATCGCGCGGCGTCCATCGTCGACGTCTGGAGCGACGAGCCGGTGACGGCGCGCGACGGCGCGGTGTCAATCGAGCTGCCGCCGCGAGACGCCCGGATTCTCAGAGCGGTTTGATCATGCGCATCGTCGAAGCCAAGGTGAACGTGTGCTGCCCCGGCCGGAATTTCGTGACGCTGAAGATCGTCACCGACGACGGCGTCTACGGAATCGGCGACGCGACGCTGAACGGCCGCGAGCTCGCCGTCGCGAGCTATCTCGCCGATCATGTCGTGCCGCTGCTCATCGGCCGCGACGCTCGAAAAATCGAAGACACCTGGCAGTTCCTCTACAAGGGCGCGTATTGGCGGCGCGGTCCGGTGACGATGACGGCGATCGCCGCCGTCGACATGGCGCTGTGGGACATCCGCGGCAAGATGCTCGACACGCCGGTGTATCAGCTGCTCGGCGGCGCGTCGCGGGAAGCGGTGATGGTCTACGGCCACGCGAACGGCGCGACGGAAGACGAAACCGTGCAGGCGGTGCAGCATTACATCTCGCTCGGCTACAAGGCGGTACGCGCGCAGTGCGCGATTCCGGGCGTGGTTCACGCGTACGGCGTCGGCCGCGGCACCCTCTATTACGAACCGGCGCAGAAGGGGATGCCGCTCGAGAGCGTGTGGAGCACCGAGCGGTATCTCGATTTCGTGCCGCCGCTCTTCGATCGCCTGCGGCGGGAAGTCGGATTCGACGTGCACCTGCTGCACGACGTCCACCATCGGCTGACGCCGATCGAGGCGGCGCGGCTCGGCAAGGCGCTCGAGCCGGCGCGCCTCTTCTGGCTCGAGGATCCGGTGCCGGCGGAGAACCAGGCGGCGTTCCGCACGATTCGGCAGCACACGACGACGCCGATCGCCGTAGGCGAAGTATTCAACACGATCTTCGACTGCGCGCAGCTGATCGAGGAAGAGTTGATCGACTATATCCGGATGACCGTCGTGCACGGCGGCGGCATCAGCCACCTGCGGAAGGTCGCGGCGCTCGCGGAGCTCCATCACGTGCGAACGGGATCGCACGGCGCGACCGATCTCAGCCCCGTGGCGATGGCGGCGGCGCTGCACTTCGATCTCAGCGTGCACAACTTCGGCATCCAGGAATACATGCGCCACACCGAGGAGACCGACGCGGTCTTCCCGCACGCGTACTCCTTCGACGGCGGCGTGATGCATCCCGGCGACGCGGCCGGCCTCGGCGTGGACCTCGACGAGGCGCTCGCCGCGCGTCATCCGTACGATCCCGCGTACCTGCCCGTGAACCGCAAGCTCGATGGGACGGTGCACTCATGGTGACCCGACGCCGCTTTCTCTCAACCGCATCCCTGTCGTCGCTCGCCTACATCGTCGGCCGCGGAGGCGACACCGCGCGCGCCGCCGGGATGCAGGTCGGCTACGCGGCGATCACGTGGGGCGCGAACGTCGCGCAGGCGATCGACGACATCGCGGCCGTCGGCTTCCGCGGGGTTCAACTGCGCGCCGGCGACGGCGCGGTGACGCGGTACGCCGCGAACCCGTCCGCGCTCCGCGATCTGCTCGCGGAGAAACGCCTGGCGTTCGCCGTGCTCTCGAGCGGCAACCTGTCGATCGATCCCGCGCGCGAGCGCGAGATGCTCGAGACGCACACGCGCAACGCGAGGTTCCTCCACGACGCCGGCGGCAAATATCTGCAGGTGATCGACGAGCGCCCGAAGGACCGCGCGGTGACGGCCGACGACTACCGGCGCACGGGCCGTCTGCTGACCGAGCTCGGGAAGCGCACCGCAGACGTGGGCGTCACGACGGTGTATCACCACCACATGAACAGCACGGGCGAGAAGCCCGCCGAAGTCGCGGCGGTGCTCGACGCGGCCGATCGGAAGCACGTGCGGCTGCTGTTCGACATCGCGCACTACCAGCAGGGCGGCGGCGATCCCGTGGCGGCGATTCGGAAGTACCGCGAGTGGATTGACGTGGTGCACCTGAAGGACGTTCGCGACAAGGCGGCGTCCGGCGCGGGCGGCTACGAGTTCGTGGAGCTCGGGCGCGGGCGCGTGGACGTGGCAGGCGCGCTGGCGGCGCTCGGCGAGATCGGCTTCGACAAGTGGGCGGTCGTCGAGCTCGATCGCGTCGTCGATCCCGGACGCACGCCGAAGGAGTCAGCGGAGATCAACAAGCAGTACCTGACCGCGCACGGGATCAGATTCTGAGTATGGCGCGGGACGGCCCGAAGGCCGTCCCCTACCTACGCAGGGCATGGCCTTCAGGCCGTGCCGCTCTAGTCGACGCGCGCGGGCTCGAGGTTCGGCGTCAGGATCTGCACGACCGCGAGCGCGACGAGATACGCGACGCCCGCGATCATCAGAACGACTGTGTAGCTGCCGGTCATCTGCAGGATGTAGCCGGTGACCTTTGCGATCAGCATGCCGCCGATGGCGCCCGCCATCCCGCCGAGGCCGACGACCGATCCGACGGCGCGGCGCGGGAACATGTCGGACGCGAGCGTGAAGAGGTTCGCCGACCAGCCCTGATGCGCGGCCGTCGCGAGGCTCACGAGCGCGACGGCGCCCCACATGCTCTTCACGTTTGCCGCCGCGACGATCGGCACCACCGCGAGCGCGCACACGAGCATCGCCGTCTTGCGGGCCGCGTTCACCGTCCAGCCGCGGCGAATCAGCGTGGACGACAGCCAGCCGCCGCCGACGCTCCCGACGTCCGCCATCAGATAGATGACGATGATCGGCGGGCCGAGCTGCAGCAGCGAGAGGCCGTAATTGCGGCTGAAGAAATCCGGCAGCCAGAAGAGATACATCCACCAGATCGGGTCGGTGAGAAACTTCGCGCTCGCGAACGACCACGCCTGGCGATGGCGCACGAGGCGCGACCACGGCACCTTCGCCGCAATGGGCTCGGCCGGATCGCTGCCGATGTACGCGAGCTCGCGCGCGCCGACGCGCGGATGGCGCTCCGGCCGGTCGTACAGCACGAGCCAGGCGACGAGCCACAGGAAGCCGAGCAATCCTGTGATGACGAACGCCGCCGGCCACCCGAAGCTCGCCGTGATCCACGGCACCGTCATCGGCGTGATCACCGCGCCGATGTTCGTGCCGGCGTTGAAGAGACCGGTGGCGAACGCGCGCTCGCTTCGGGGGAACCACTCCGCAACGGTCTTGATCGCGGCGGGGAAGTTGCCCGACTCGCCGAGCCCGAGCAGAAAGCGGACGACGATGAAGCCGGCGACGGTCGACGAGTACGCGAGGCCCACCGCGCCGAGCATCGCGGCCGCGGCCGGACCGAAGCGCGTCACTTCGGCGGCGGCGACCGCGGCGAACGACCAGATCACGAGCGCGAGCGCGAAGCCGCGCTTCACGCCGAGGCGATCGACGATCGATCCGGCGAAGATGAAGCCGATCGCGTACGCGAGCTGGAAGGCGGCGACGATGTCGCTGTAGTCGATCTCGCTCCAGCCGAACTCGGCCTGCAGCGTCGGCTTGAGGATGCCGATCACCTGGCGATCGATGTAGTTGATCGTCGCCGCGAGGAAGAGCAGGCCGCAGATCGTCCACCGGAAGCGTCCGATCCGCCCGGCCGGCGCCGGCGCCGCGGCTACCCGCACATTCGGCATCGCCATAAGACGTCGCCCTGAGCCTACATCAGATCAGATCGTCGGGTTGCGCCGGTAGATCGCGAATTCGCGGTGGCCGAGCCGCTCGGCGGCCGTCGGGCGGCCCGACGCCACCTCGAGCACCGCAGTGAAGAGCCGCTGCGCGGCGACGTCGAACGACTCGCCCGTCGTGAGAATCCCGCTCACGTCGACGTCGATGTTGTCCGCCATCGTCTGCGCCGTGCGGGCGTTGCCGGTGACCTTGATCACGGGCGCGATCGGATTCCCGGTCGGCGTGCCGAGGCCCGTCGTGAACACGACGATCTGCGCGCCGCCGCCCACCATGCCGGTGACCGACTCGACGTCGAGCCCCGGCGTGTCCATCACCGTGAGGCCGCGCTTCGTGATCGGCGCGGCGTAGCCGACGACGTCCTCGAGCGGCGTCCGCTCGCCGGCCTTGTGCGTCGCGCCCAGCGATTTCTCCTCGATCGTCGTCAGGCCGCCGCGGATGTTGCCGGGCGACGGCTGCGTGCCGCGGATGTCGACGCCGAGCGCCATCGCTTCCGCCTCGACGCGGCTGATCACGCGCAGCAGCTGCGCGCCGGTCGCGGGCGTCGACGCGCGCGCCGCCAGCAGATGCTCGGCGCCCATGATCTCGGCGATCTCACCGAGAACGACCGCGCCGCCCAGATCGACGAGCGTGTCGGCGAGGCGGCCGACGGCCGGGTTCGACGCGAGCCCGGACGTGTAATCCGAGCCGCCGCATTTCACCGACAGCACCATCGACGACGCCGGACACCAGGCGCGCTCCACGCGGTCGAGGCTCGCGGCGAGCTCGCGCGCGATCTCGATGCCGCGCGCCGTCGCGCGCACGGTGCCTCCCTCGCCCTGAATCGACACGATGTGCGACGGACGCCCGGCGTGGCGCGCAGCGTCGGCGATCTGCTGCGCGACCACCTGCTCGCAGCCGAGCGCGACGACGATCACGGCGCCGACGTTCGGATGCCGCGCGTAGGCTGCCAGCGTCTCGTGCGTGACGGTGAGGTCGGGTCCAATTTGGCCGCAGCCGGCGAGATGCGGCAGCGCGGCGCCCACCGGCGCGATCGCCGCCGCGACGCGCTCGGCGACGACGGCGGCGCAGATGACGGTGGGGACGACGAGGACGTGGTTGCGCGTCCCCACTTTGCCGTCCGCGCGCGCGTAGCCGAGAAACGCAGGTGCAGGTGTCATCGGCCTCGCTACGGAATGCCGACGTCGGTCGGCGTCCGCGCTGTCTGTGATGGATGCAGGTCGCCGCGCCCGCGCGCGCTCGCGACGTTGTGCGTGTGCACGTGCGCGCCGGCGGCAATCGGCGACGAGGCGTTGCCGATCGGGCTGCCGTACTTGACGACCGCCGCGCCGAGCGCGATGTCGCGCAGCGCGATCTTGTGGCCGCGGGGAATCGTGTCAATCGCCGTCAGCCGCGCGTGCCCCGCGCTCACCATTTGCCCCGCCTCGATCGCCTCGAGCGCCGTCGCGACGTTGTCGCGGTCGTGCACGACGATCGCGGTGATCACTGGTTCACCCCGCTCGCGAGAAATCCGCCGTCGACCGCGATCAGCTGCCCGGTCACGAACGTCGCGGCGTCCGACGCGAGGTAGACGGCGGCGCCGACGAGCTCCTCCACGCGCCCGAAGCGTCCCATCGGCGTTCGCATCAGGAATTCCCGGCCGCGGGGCCCTTTCAGGATCTCCCGGTTCAAATCCGTTTCGAACACGCCGGGGGCGATCGCGTTGACGGTTATGCCGTGGCGCGCCCATTCGACCGAGAGCGCGCGCGTCAGCCCTGCAACCGCCGCCTTGCTCGCCGTGTACGCCGCGACCTCCTGCAGCCCGACGAACGACGCGAGCGACGCGATGCCGATCAGCCGTCCCGAGCCGTGCGCGATCATCGACGGCGCGAACGTCTGGTACGTGCGGAAGACGCCGGTCGCGTTCGTGTCGATGATCTGATTCCAGTCCTCTTCCGCCATCTCCAGCGACGCGACCCGCTTGGTGATGCCGGCGGCCGCGACGACGATGTCGACGCGGCCGAACGCCTCGAGGCACACGTTGCGCAGGGCGCGCAGCGACGCCGACTCGTGAACGTCGGCCGGCTGCCGCAGCGTCCGGCGCCCGAGCTGTTCGATCTCCGACGCGACCGCGTCGACCGCCTCCCGCCGGCGGCCGGTCGCGACGACGTTCGCGCCCGCATCGGCGAGGCCGAGCGCGACGGCGCGGCCGATGCCAGTAGTCCCGCCGACGACGACCGCGGTGCGGCCCGAGAGATCGAACAGCGATCGCGTCATCGCGCCGCCCGCCGCGAGGGGTCGGCCTTCGCGCCCGCGGATTTCGATCCTTCTTCCTTCGCCTGATACGAGCGCGCGCGCACGAGGTGATCGCTCATCGTGCGGCGCGCGCGCTCGACGTCGCGCGCGCGGATCGCCTGGTAGATCTGCCGGTGGGCTTCCGCGGCGTCGCGCAGATCGCGATCGACGGCGCGCTCGACCGTCGCGCGCCGGCGCTCCGAGTACAACGCCGACACCATCTCGACCATCGACGCGACGATCGGATTGCCGGAGGCGGCGGCCACGCCGCGGTGGAAATTGACGTCGTGCACGAGAAACACCTGCCGATCGTTGAGCGACGCGAACAGCCCGGCGACTTCGTCGGCCAGCGTCGCGAGCTGGTCGGGGGTCGCGCGCTCGGCGGCGAGCGCCGCCGCGCCGGCTTCGAGGATCCGCCGCGTCTCGAACACGTGATCGACGGTGAACTTGTGCAGCGCGGCGATGAAGCTGAGCGCCTCGACGCCGAGTGTCGGGGGGCCGTCAGGGATGTAGGTGCCCGATCCGCGCCGCGAGTGGACGACGCCCAGCGCGGCGAGCGTGCGCAGGCCGGCGCGCACCGTGGGCCGGCTGACGCCGACCTGCCGCGCGAGGTCGCGCTCGGGCGGCAGACGCGCGCCGGGGCCGAGCGCGCCGCGATCGATCAGGTGACGGACGTGCGCGACGACGGCGGCCGCGCTGTCGTGCGTGTCATGCCGCTCTCGCGCGACGCTCATGATTGGATTGACCAATGATAGCCGCCTTCCTGCAAAACGGCGAGCATTTGAGCCCTCGACACGAATCTGTTGCCAACTGGGCGGGCCAATTGTAATCTCTCGCCCGCAATTGGACAGGCCTTTACTTTAGCGGTGCAGTTGGCGGAAATTCAACGAAATCGCGCAGGAGGTCCGATGCCCGCCGCCGTTCGCCCTCTGCTGTTCGCCGTCCTCGTCGCGCGCCTCGCGCTTCCCGCTCCCGCGGCCGCGCAGGCGGTCTCCGGCGGCGTCGCCGGCACCGTCGTCGATCAGACCCGCCAGCTCGTGCCCGGCGCCACCGTGACGCTCGTCAACGAGCAGACCGGCGATACCCGCGTCACGACGACGAACGAGACGGGCGCGTTCGTGCTCTCCGCCGTGCAGCCCGGCACCTACACCGTTCGTGTCGAGCTCGCCGGCTTCGCGACGCTCGAGCGGCGCAACACGGTCGTCCCGCCGAACGAGCAGGTGCCCGTCGGCGCGCTGCAGTTGAACGTCGGCCCGCTCACCGAGACGGTGACGGCCACGTCCGCCGGCAGCATCGTGCAGACGCTCAGCTCCGAGCGGTCCGCGCTCATCTCCTCGACGCAGATCGAGCAGGTGGCCGACCGCGGGCGCGACGTCGTGTCGCTGCTGCGCGTGCTGCCCGGCGTCGCGTATCAGACGCCGACTGATGCGCCCGGAGGCAACTTCGGCAGCACGACGCCGAACATCAACGGCAGCCGCGCGACCTGGAACACGATGACCGTCGACGGCGTCGTCGGCAACGATCTCGGCAGTCCGCAGGTGTTCAGCAGTTCCATCAACTTCGACGCGATCGGCGAGGTGCAGGTGGAGTTGAACAACTACCGCGCCGAATACGGCCGCAACGGCGGGCCCGTCGTCAACATCGTCACCAAGTCGGGCACCAGGCAGTACAAGGGCAGCGCGTACTGGTACAAGCGCCACGAGTCGCTGAACGCGAACGACTTCTTCAACAACCGCAACGCGATCGCGAAGCCGGTGTACCGCTTCGACACGGCGGGCGCGACGCTCGGCGGGCCGGCGCCAATCGGGCGCGCGCGCGAGAAGCTGTTCTTCTTCTATTCCTTCGACGGGCTGAAGTCGCTCAATCCGCGGCCGCTCCAGCAGGTGACGACGCCGACGGCGCTCGAGCGCGCGGGCGACTTCTCGCAGTCGGTCGATTCGAACGGACGCCTCATCGTGATTCGCGATCCGCTGACGGGGCTGCCGTTTCCGAACAACGTGATTCCGGCCGGCCGCATCAACACGAGCGGCCAGGCACTGCTCGGCGTCTTCCCGCTGCCGAACGCGCTCGATCGAGGCGTCACGCGCGGCGCCTACAACTACAACTTCCAGGAGAGCCTCGACGTGCCGAAGCGGCAGCATGTCGCGCGGATCGACTACCACCCGTCGCCGCGCGACGCGTTTTACGGCCGCGTCTCGACCTGGTACGGCGACAACCAGGGCTACAACGTCGCCGCCGGCGGATCGGCATGGGGCCTCGTCAAACTGCACTACCTCTTCACCGACGACAGCGGTCTGTTCAACTACACGCGCGTCGTCAGCAACGCCGTCGTCAACGAGGCGTCGGTGTCGATCCGGCACAGCACGGAGAACGGGCCGCCGCTGAGCGACGCGGATCTCGCCGGCATCACGAAGGCGCAGATCGGGTTCACGCTCGGCCAGCTCAATCCGTCGATCAACCCGCTCGGCATCATCCCGCAGGCGCGCTTCACCGGCGTGCCTGGCAATCCGGCCGCGATCACCTACGACGGGCGCACACCGCTGACCGGCGACGACAAGCTCTACACGTTCAACGACACGCTCACGTTCGTCCGCGGCGCGCATACCTACAAGGCGGGGATGTACGTCGAGCACGTGCGGAACGAGGAAGGCCCGACGGCCACGTTTGCCGGCCTGTACGACTTCAGCAGCACCGACGCGAACAACCCCGGGAACACCGGCTACGCGTACGCGAACGCGCTCCTCGGCAACTTCACGTCGTACACCGAATCGACGACGCGGCCGGGCGGAGGCGGGCTGGCGAACGTCGCCGAGTGGTTCGCGCAGGATACATGGCGCACGACACCGAAGCTCACCATCGACTACGGGCTGAGGCTCGCGTGGTACACGCACTACCGCCACGAGACCGGCGGCGCGTCGGCGTTCTCGCTCGAGCGGTACGATCCGTCGAAGGCGCCGCGCCTCTATTTCCCCGCGCTCGCCAACGGCGTGCGCGTCGGGCGCGATCCCGCCACCGGGGCGACCGTACCTGCGGTGCTGATCGGCGCGCTCGTCCCGGGCACCGGCGATCTGACCAATGGGATCGTGCTCGCGACCGACAGCTCCTACCCGAGCGGGTTCAAGGATCCGCCGCCGCTTCTGCCCGAGCCGCGCGTCGGCTTCGCGTACGACCTGAAGGGCGACGGCAAGACGGCGGTGCGCGGCAGCGTCGGCATCTTTCACAACACGCGCATGTCGGGCAACGTGAACTGGCAGGCGACGCGCAATCCGCCGCTGCAGCTGAACCCGCAGATCTTCTACGGGTCGATGGACACGGTGCTGCAATCGACGGGGTTCAACTTCCCGAGCGACGTGCAAGGCTTCGAGAAGCAGACGCGCACGCCGACGCTCTACAGCTACTCGCTCGGCGTGCAGCGCGACGTCGGGTGGGGCACTGTCGTCGACGCGGCCTACGTCGGATCGCAGTCGCGCCACCTGCTGCAGACGCGCAACCTGAACATCGTGCCGTACGGCGCGCACTTCCTCGCCGCGAACCAGGACCCGACGCGCGCGGGCGTCGCGCTCGCGGACAACTTCTATCGGCCGGTCCCGGGCTATGCAAACGTCTGGTTCTTCGAGAACTCCGGCAAGGCCGATTACAACGCGCTGCAGCTGCAGGTGAACCGCCGCTTCACCAAGGGGTTGCAGTTCGGCCTCGCGTACACGCTCTCGCGCTCGCGCGACTACACGTCGAACAACGAGACCGGCACCGGCGCGAACATGCAGATCGCGACGTATCAGAACCCCGACGTCTGGAACTACGGCCTTTCGAGCTACGACCAGACGCACGTCGCCGTGATCAACTACGTCTGGGACCTGCCGCGAGCGAGCGCGCGCTGGAACAACGCCGTCGTGCGCGGCGTGCTCGACAACTGGCAGCTCTCGGGCCTGACGACGGTGGCGAGCGGCACGCCGGTCTACGTGACCTACACGACGGTCGACGGCGCCGACATCACCGGCGGGGGCGACACCTCGCGCTTCAACGGTGGACCCGGTGCGGCGAACCCGACCGCCGGCAGCCTGGTGCCGAACCTCATCGGCAACCCGACGTTGCCGTCGTCCCAACGGAGCCTGACGCAGTGGTTCAACACGGGCGCGTTCGCGCGGCCGGCGCGCGGCGACGCCGGCAACTCGCCGAAGGACGTGGTCCGCGGGCCGGGCGTGACGAACTCCGACGTCACGCTGTTCAAGAACATCCCGCTCGGCGCGTCGGCGCGCAAGCTTCAGCTGCGGTGGGAGATCTACAACGTGTTCAACCAGGTGCAGTTCGCCACCGTCGATTCGACGGCGCGGTTCGACGCCGCCGGCAACCAGGTGAATGCGCGGTTCGGGCAGGTGATCTCGACGAGGCCGCCGCGGATCATGCAGATCGCGCTGCGTTTCGTGTTCTGATACACGGATGGTGACACGACGCACCGTTCTGGCCGGGCTCGGCGCCGCCGCAGCGACGCGTGTTGCGTGGCTGCGCGCGGCCGCGTCGGCTTTCGAGCCGGCGCTCTATCCCCCGATGGATCTCTCGCGGTTCGACACGCCGGTGACGCCGGCGCCCGCGGAGATCCGCATCGGCTACGCCTCGATCACGTGGGGCGGACACGACGCGGAGGCGATCGAGGACATCGCCGCGCTCGGCTACGAGGGCGTGCAGCTGCGATCGAACATCCTGGCGGAGTGGGAGTCGCGGCCGCAGGCGCTCGCGGATCTGCTGGCGGGCAGGCATCTGACGTTCGTCGCGCTGTCGAGCGGCGCCGTGGACATCGAGAAGGCGGCCGCGAGCGAGATCGCCACGCACGTCGCGCACGCGTCGTTCCTGCGCGCGGCGCGCGGCAAGTACCTGCAGTGCACCGACACGCGGCCGAAGCGTGCCGTCGCGCGCGCCGACTACGAGCGGCTGGGGAGGCTGCTCACCGAGATCGGCAAGCGGACGGCCGACCTCGGGATCCCGCTCGGGTACCACAATCACATGGGCACGCTCGGCGAACGCCCCGAGGCGGTCGCGCAGATCCTCGACGCCGCCGATCCGCGCTACGTGAAGCTCGAGCTCGACGTCGCGCACTACCAGCAGGGCGGCGGCGACCCGGTGAAGGCGATTCGCAGCTACGCCGATCGTCTGCTCTTCCTGCACATCAAGGACGTCGAAGAAAGGCCGGGCAGGCCTGGCGGGTCGGGCGGGCCGGGCGGGTCAGAAGGGTATCGTTTCGTGGAGCTGGGACGCGGAAAGGTGGACGTGCGAAGCTGCTTCGCGGCGCTCAACGACATCAAGTTTCGCGGCTGGGCGGTCGTCGAGCTCGACTCTGTCCCCGACCATGTCCGGACGCCGAAGGAAGCCGCGGCGGTCAACAAGGAGTTCCTCCACGCGATTGGAGCGCTGTGATGGCGGCCGCATTCCCGCTCTCCATTCTCACCGACGAGATCTCGCAGGACTTCGGCCACGCCTGCGAGGTGGCTGCGCGCGAGTTCGGCATGGGGCTCGTCGATCTGCGCGAGGCCGGCGGCAAGAACATCATGAACTGGGACGCGGCGCAGGTGGCCGACGCGCGGAAGACGCTCGAACGCTTCTCGCTGCGCGTCGCGTGCATCGCCTCGCCGGTCTTCAAGGTGGACTGGCCGCACGCGCCGAAGTCCTCGTTCAGCCCGGCGCGCGACGAGTTCGGCGCGAACTTCACCTATGCGCAGCAGGACGAGCTGCTCGACCGCGCGCTCGATCTGACGCGCGCGTTCAACACCGATCGGCTGCGCATCTTCGACTTCTGGCGCCTCGACGATCAGAAGCCGCACCGCGCGGCGATAGACGACGCGGTGCGCGGCGCGGCCGCGAAGGCGGCGAAGCGCGGCGTGACGCTCGTGCTGGAGAACGAGTACGCGTGCAACACGGCGACCGGCGCCGAAGCGGCACGCCTCGTCGCGGCGATTCCCGACAAGGCGCTCCAGATCACGTGGGACCCGGGCAACGCGACGTGGCGCGACGAGGCGGCGTTCCCCGCCGGCTACCGCGCGATCCCGAAGGATCGCATCGGCCACGTGCACTGCAAGGACGCGGCGCGGCGCGCGGACGGCAAGGGCTGGGAGTGGATGGCGATGGGCCGCGGCACGATCGACTGGGCAGGGCAGTTCCGCGCGCTGAAGGCCGACGGCTACCGCCACGCGCTGGCGCTCGAGACGCACTGGCGCGGCGCGGGAACGCCGGAAGCGTCGAGCCGCGAGAGCTTCGCGGGCATGAAGGAGCTGTTGAAGCGGGCTGGGGCGTGGACCTAGCGCGGCGGCGGCGCGGCGCGGCGGCGATCGTGCGGGCGTGACGGTCCACGTCGGCCTGATCGGCGCCGGCAACATCAGCGACACGCACGCGCGCGCGCTGCGCGAAATCACCGACGCATCGATCGCGGCGGTCTTCGCGCCGAGCCGCGCGCGCGCCGAGCAGCTTGCGGTGAGGCACGGCGCCGCGCCGTACGACGCGCTCGACCGGTTGCTCGATCACCGGCCGCTCGACATGGTCGTCGTCGGCACGCCGTCAGGGCTGCACGCCGATCACGGCATCGCCGCGGCGCGCCGCGGGCTGCACGTGCTCGTCGAGAAGCCGATCGACGTCACGACGGCGCGGGCCGACGCGCTCATCGCCGAAGCGGCGCGCGCGGCGGTGACGCTCGGCGTCATCTTTCAGGATCGCCTGAAGCCGGACGTGCAGCGGATGAAGGCGCTCGTCGACGGCGGCCGCCTCGGCGCGCCGATTCTGGCCGACGCGCGCGTGAAGTGGTACCGGCCGCCGTCCTACTACGCCGGATCGAGGTGGCGCGGCACGCGCGCGCTCGACGGCGGCGGTGCGCTGATGAACCAGGGGGTTCACACCGTCGATCTGCTCCTGTGGCTCTTCGGTCCGGTGCGGCGCGTCGCGGCGCGCACGGCGACGGCGCTGCACGCGATCGAGGTGGAGGACACGGCGGCGGCGGTCCTCGAATTCGCGAACGGCGCGCTTGGCACGCTCGAGGCGACGACGGCCGCGTTCCCCGGCTACTCGCGCCGCATCGAGCTCACCGGCTCGAACGGCACGCTGATCCTGGACGGCGACGATCTGACGGGAATCGATCTCCACGACGCGCGGCCCGACGAGCGGCCGAGCGCGGCGGCCGCCGCAACTGTCAGCGCCGCGTCGCCGATCGTCGCCGACGTCAGCGCGCACGTGCGGATCTTCGACGATTTCCTGCGCGCGGTGGCGGCCCGGCGCGCGCCGTGCTGCGACGGCCCCGGCGGGCGCCAGAGCGTGGCGCTCATCGAAGCGATCTACGAGTCGGCGCGAACGGGATTGCCGATCGACCTGGCGTAGGATAGTCCGGCGGCCGGCGCCTGAGGGCCGGCCGCTACCATCGTAGAGGCCGATCTTCAGGTCGTCCCGCCGCGAAGGAGGTTCGTGATCAGCGCAACGCGCAGCGACGTCGCCGCCCTCGTCGAACGGCTCGGCGTCGTGGCCGTGATTCGGATGAAGGATCCGGCGAAGCTTCGCGCGGTGGTGGACGCGATCGCCGCGGGCGGCGTCCGCGCGCTCGAGGTGACGATGACGGTGCCGCGCGCGGTGGAACTGATCCGCGAGCTCGCGCCGACGCTGCCCGACGGCTTCCTGCTCGGCGCCGGCACGGTCGTCGACGCGGCGACGGCGCGCGCGGTGATCGACGCCGGCGCGTCGTTCGTCGTGAGCCCCGTGTTCCGGCCCGAGGTCGTCGCGGCCTGCCATGAGCGCGGCGTGCCGGCGATGCCGGGCTGCTTCACGCCGACCGAGATCCTGGCCGCCCACGAGTGCGGCGCCGACATCATCAAGGTGTTTCCGGCGACCGCGCTCGGCCCGCAGTTCATCAAGGACGTGCGCGCGCCGCTGCCGCAGGTGAAGCTGATGCCGACCGGCGGCGTGACGATCGACAACGCGGGTGAGTGGATTCGCGCCGGCGCCGTGGCGGTCGGCCTCGGCTCCGCGCTCCTCGACGCGTCGGCGATCGCCGACGGCCGCTTCGACGCGATCACCGCCAACGCCAAGCGCGTCGTCGAGAACGTCGCCGCGGCCCGCGGATAGTCACTCGGGAGGAATCGGCGTGGCGCCGCGCGCGCTCGACGTGTAGCACGCTTCCACGAGCGCCATCGTTCTGATCGCATCGTCTACGCCGGTGACGAGGGCGGCGTCCTCTCCCGCGACGAAGCGCTGCAGGTTCGACATCGGCCCTTCGAACGCGTCGATGAACCACGAGCCGCGCAGCGGAATCTCGCGCCAGCCGCCGTCGAGCGCCGCTTCCATCGTGTCGGGCGGCCCGGACGGATAGGCGAGGTTGACGCCCCACGTCAGCCTCGCGGCGCCGCGCGTGCCTTCGACGACGATCTGCGAGGCGCGATGTTTCGGGCCGGCACGGTGCGTGTGGTTCAGCGTCAGCGAGCAGCGAATGCGATCGCCGTAGCCGAGCACGATCGAGCTGCGCGTGTCGGCGAGATCCGGGAACGACGGGTGGCGCGCCACGCGGCAGTAGACGCCGTCCGGATCGCCGACGAGCCAGCGGATCGCGTCGAGATAGTGAATCGAGTGATACGGCACCTCGAGCCGCGGCGCGCCGCGCAGAAACGGCCAGAGGTGCCACGGCTGATCGATCACGATGCGGACCTCGACGTCGACGACGTCGCCGAGCGCGCCGCGCGACAGCAGATCGCGAAGCGCGAGCACGTTCGGACAGAACCGGAGCTGAAAGTTGACGGCGGCGGTGAGGCGGCGCTCGCGGCAGCACGCGCGAATCGCGACGGCGGCCGCGACGTCCGGCCCCATCGGCTTCTGCACGAGGACGGCGGCGCCGCGCGGCAGCCGCGCGAGGATGCCGAGGATCTGATCGCCGGGCACCGCGAGGTCGTACACCACGTGCGGCAGCGCGGCGGCCGCGTCGAGCGTGTCCAGCGCGGGGACGCCGAATTCCTTCGCGAGCGCCGCCGCGCGCTCCGCGTCGACGTCGTACAGGCCCGCAACGGGAAACCCGAGCTTCTTGTACGTCGGCAGGTGCGCCGTCCGCACGATGCCGCCGGCCCCGATGACGACGATCGGACGCGGAGCGGAGGGCCGCGGCCACGCCTGCGTGAGGTCGAGCGTCATCCGCAGGTCAGCCCGCGGCGCCGCGCGCGGCGGGCGTGCGGGCGCGCTCCGGCGCGAGATGGAAGACAGGTTCCATCACCGCCCACCACTCTTCGGGACGCGCGCCGGGCGCGGGCTGCTGGAGCGCCTTCATCAGCGCCTCCCATTCGGCGACGCGCGCGCTCGACGCGACGTGCGCCGCGAAGGCGCGCCGGACGTCGTCGTCTTCCGAGTCGACGATCATCACGAGGCGCCGTCCCGCGATGTAGATGTCGAGCGCGAGGATGCCGGCGCGGCGCAGGCTGGCGATCACTTCGGGCCAGACGGCGCGGTGATGCGCCTTGTACGCGTCGATCGCTCCGGGATCGTCGCGAAGATCGATCGTGAGGACGTGGCGCGTCATGCCGACGCGATCACTCTCTGGCGCGAGCAGCCGAGCCGATCGATGCCGAGCGCCACCTCGTCGCCCGGCTCGAGGTACACCGGATGCGGCTTCATGCCCAAGCCGACGCCTGCTGGCGTGCCTGTGCTGATCACGTCGCCGGGCAGCAGCGTCATGAACTGGCTCACGTAGCTGACGAGCGTGGGAACGTCGAAGATCATCTGCGCGGTCGTGCTGCGCTGCCGCGTCTCGCCGTTGACCGTGAGCCACATGTTCAGGTCCCGCGTCTCGGGCACCTCGTCGCGCGTCGCGAGGAACGGACCGAGCGGCGCGAACGTGTCTGCGCTCTTGCCCTTCACCCACTGGCCGCCGCGCTCGAGCTGAAACGTCCGCTCCGAGTAATCATTGTGCAGCACGTAGCCGGCGACGAAGCGCTCGGCTTCCGTCGCATCGACATATTTCGCCGCGGCGCCGATCACGACGGCGAGCTCCACCTCCCAGTCGAGTTTCGTGCCGCCGCGCGGAATCACGACCGCGTCGTTCGGGCCGGCGAGCGACGAGGTCGCCTTGAAGAAAATCACCGGCTCGCGCGGGATGTCCGCGCCGGTCTCGGCGGCGTGGTCGCGAAAGTTCAGGCCGATGCAGACGATCTTGCTCGGGCGGCGAATCGGCGGACCGAGGCGCACGCTCTCCGGGACGATCGCGCACGACGGCGCGTGCGCTGCGAGCCACGCGCGTAACGCCGGCACGCCGCCGCCGCCGAAGAACGCCTCGTCGTAGTCGGCGCCGAAGGCGGAGACGTCGAGCCGGCGCCCGTCGTCGAGCAGCACCCCCGGGCGCTCGCCGCCCGCGTCGCCGAAGCGAATCAGCTTCATGCGACGAGGACGCCGCCGTCGATCGGATACGCCTGGCCGGTGACGAACGCGGCCTCGTCCGAGCAGAGATACAGCGCGAGCGAGGCGACCTCCTCGGGCGTGCACATGCGGCCGATCGGCTGATACGCCTCGAGCGCGCGGCGCATCTCCTCCTCGCGTCCGGGGTAGTGGCGGCGGAGATAGCCGTCGACGAACGGCGTCTGGACGCGCGCCGGGCAGATGCAGTTGCAGCGGATGCCGCGCTTCACGTAGTCGAGCGCGACCGACATCGTCATCGTCAGCACGGCGCCTTTCGTCATCGAGTACGCGAAGCGGTCGGCGACGCCGACGAGCGACGCGATCGACGCCATGTTCACGATCACGCCGCCGCCGTGGCCGAGCATGATCTCCACCGCGGCGCGCGAGCAGAGGAACACGCCGCGCACGTTCACGGCATAGAGGCGATCGAGATCCTCGGGCGTCGTCTGTTCGATCGTGCCGACGTGGGAGATGCCGGCGTTGTTGACGAGGATGTCGAGGCGCGCGAACCGCGAGCGGATGTCGGCGAATGCCCGCGCGACGTCGTCTGCGTCCGAGACGTCGCATCGCCAGGCCACCGCGTCGCCGCCGGCGTCGCAAATCGCTGCGGCCGTGGCGCCGCCAGCGCTCTCGTTCACGTCGAGGACGACGAGGCGCGCGCCGCGGCGCGCGAACAGAAGCGCGATCGCCGCGCCGATGCCGGAGCCGGCGCCGGTGACGGCCGCAATCTTCCCGTGAAGGTCGAACATCCCGGCGGCGAAAATATCACAATCTTTCCGGGTCGAGCCAATACGCGGAGTGGTACGCTCTCGACGGCAGCCGCACGACAGCAAGCCGGAAGGCGGTGAATGGATGTGGACAGTCGTCGGTATCGGCGTCGTCGCGCTCGTCGCACTCGTCCTCGGCGTCACGTCGCGGCTCGGCGTGCGATCCGATCTCGGATCGGTGAGCGATCAATGGATCGCCGAACACCGGCTCTCGCAGGACACGCAGCGCTGATCGGCCCGCCGGCTGTAGCATAAGGGGATGTCGGCACCTGCGCAGGTGAGTGCCTTCGACCCTCCCGCGTCGCACGTCCAGACGTTCATGGACCATGCGGCGCGCCTCGACGCGCGGTACCGCGCCGGCGAGATTCACGCGCACGTCCCCGAGGCCTTGAACGATCGCGATCGTCCGCTCGACGCGCTCGTCGAGCAGTGGCTGCCGGCGTCGCACGCGGCGCTCGCCGCCGCGTCGCGCAGCCTCTTCTTCTCGCTGCCCGTGGCGTTCGATCCGACCGAGTCGGTCGGGCCGTACCTCGCGATCGTCGATCGCGACGCCGCCGGCGAGCCGTACCGCTTCCTCGACATGGGCGCGCTCATCGCGACGCAGGCGTTCGGCGAGAACGACCCGGCAGTCGTGCGCGCGGTGCTCGAGTCGCTGCCGTTCGTCGTCTCGCGCTACGCGCACTCCGAGTACCAGACGACGCTCTCGCTGCGGTTGAAGGCGGAGCTGAACCGCGTCGCGCCGGCCGGCACGCCGCGCCACTTCATCGTCAACACCGGCGCCGAAGCGGTGGAGAACGCGATCAAGGCGGTGCTCCTCAATCGCGTGCTCACCTCCGACGATCGCGACGGCGGCTTCGTGGTCTCGTTCGAGGGCGCGTTCCACGGCCGCACGCTCGGCAGCCTCGCCGTGACGCACCGCAAGAAGGCGCGCCTCGGCTTTCCAACCTTCGACTGGCCGCACATTCCGTTTCCGGTCGAAGAACCCGGATCGCCCAAGGAGACCGCGCGGCGCGAGGAGCGCAGCCTGAAGCAGCTCTGGGATCTGCTCGTCTCCGGCCGGCTGCCGCACGCCGACAAGAGCCGCGACACGTTCCAGCGCGAGATGGAGGCGCTCGACGAGTTCCTCGCGCGGCCCGGCCCGGAGACGTGTGATTCTGCGGCGGTCCAGACGTTCGTGCAGACGCAGCGCGCGCTGCTGACGGCGGACGTCGTGCGCCGCGCGCGGCGGGTGGCCGCCGTCCTCGTCGAGCCGATCCAGGGCGAAGGCGGCGTGCGCATGGCGAGCACGCGGTTCATGCGCAAGCTGCGGCTGCTGACGCGCGTCTACGACGTGCCGCTGATTTTCGACGAGGTGCAGACCGGCTGGGGGATGACCGGCCGGATGTGGGCGCACGAGCACTTCGAGCTGCCATGCCCGCCGGATCTCGTCACGTGGGCGAAGAAGGCGCAGAACGGCGTCCTCTTCGTCAGCGAGGCGCTCGCGACCTTCTTCCAGGAAGAGAAGAAGTTCAACACGACGTGGGAAGGCGATTCGGTCGGCATGGTGCGGTTGATCTCGCTGCTCGACAAGCTGGATCTCGACCAGGTGCGGCGCACCGGCGAGCGCGCGCGCACGGGTCTCGAGGCGCTGGCGCGCGAGTACCCGGAGATCCTGAAGCACGTGCGGGGCGCCGGCGTGATGCTCGGCTTCGACGTCCAGCGCGCCGATCTCTGCGACGCACTGCACGATCGCACGTTTCGCCGCGGCCTCGTGCTGCTGCCGGCCGGCGAGCGCACGCTGCGCTTCTACCCGCGCTACGACACCGCGCCGTACGCGATCGACGAAGCGCTGTCGATCCTTCGCGCGGGCGTCGAGGATCTCGTCGGCGGACGGATCGGCGCCGACGTCGGGCCGACGCCGAAAGTCCGCGTCGGCACCCTCGCGATCCCGCTCGACACCGTGGACGTGATCGATCTGACGCCGGCGAATTTCCCCGCGCACAGGCTGCAGGTGATGGAGGTGGAGCAGGAGCGCTACGGCGCCGCCGTCTCGTATCCGCCCGACGTGCTGCGCTCAGGGCAGCGGCCGCTGCTGCAGTACCCGCTCGAGACGCTCGACGCGACGATGGGATATCCGCGCGCGATTGGCGTCGCGCTGCGCGATCGCGTGTCGGGCCGCTTCCTCGCCTACGGCATCGGCAGCGCGCTCGAGAACCACGACGAGGAAGGCGTCGCCTCCGATCCCCGCTTCGGCGAGAACAACACGTTCTACCTGCAGGCGATGGCGACGCTGCCGACGGTGCAGAACGAAGTCGATCTCGAGAACCGCCTGCTCGACGCGATCCACGAGCGCGCGATCGCTGCCGGCTTCGCGTACTTCTCGACGCTCGTCGAGGATCGGCTGCGCGAGAGCGGACCCGTCTGGCTGCGCGACGCGGCGGTGCTCGAGCAGGTGGACAACTATCTGCGAAGCGGGATGCGATTCGCGTATCTGCAGGCGGCGCTGCAGCCGGCGCCGGCGGTCGCGCCCGCCCGATGACGGGCCGCTACGGCATGAACCGGTACGCGATGCGGAACTCCTGCCGCGACGCCACCTGAACGGGACCTTCGACGTTCACGCCCATGTCGCTCGCCTCGAACGGCAGCCCGCACGAAGGGTTCGTCTGATCAAAGACGAGCGTGATCTGCACGGTGGCGTTCGGCGGCAGCGCAAAGGGCAGGCTCGACGCCGAAAGGCACGCGGCTTTGCTGGCGCCATGCAGCGTCGCGGCCGCGCGCAAGACCGGGCCTTCGACGATCGAGTGCAGACGGAACGTGAGCTGGAGGCGGCCGGCGCAGCCCGGAATCGCCGGCCCGCAGCCGGCAATCGTCGAGCCGGGGGCCACGTTCGCGGAAATGTATTCGATGCCGACAGGGCCGGTGTGCGCGCCGGGCGCCGGCGTGAACGGATCGGCCGCCGCGGGCATCGTCGGCGACCCGCATGCGGCCAGCCACAGGGCCGACGCCGAGACGATCGCGCGCACGACTACTTCCCGGCGTCGTCCGACGGCGCGATCGAGAGCCAGACCCCGCCCTTCGTGTCGCACCGGATGATCAGCTGAACGCCGCGCGGGATGCCGGCGGGCGTCAGCGTGAAGGTGATTTCCCCGCCACGGGTGGCGACGAGCGGCGTGCGCCCGGGGCGCTGGTCGATGTTCGGCTTCATCGCGGGCCGGCCGTCCTGAGCCCCGGCGTCGATCGGTGGGCGAGCGGCGTGTGGATCATGCCCGTCCACTGTTTCAACAACGGTGCCAATGCGCACAGGCACCGAACTCGCTGGCGGCCGGAGGCGGCCGCCGAGTGCCGCCGGGGTAGCCGCCGGCGGAGAGGCGTCGCGGCGCGGCCGGTCAGGGCGCGTCGGCGCGGTGCTGCGCGACCCAATGATTGCTGACCGAACCGAGATCCGCAGCCGACCGCTTCGTGACGACGGCAGTGATGATGACGACGCTCGCGACCAGCGCCAGGGCGATTCCCATCCACAGCATGTGGGAGCCTCGCGAATTTGAGGACGCTCCGCGCGCGGAGCGCCGCGGTTGCTGGAACGGCCGCCGACGAGGGCTTCCGCCGCGCGGGCATCGCTCGCGGGCGCGGACCTCTGATGAAGGCGGCGGAAAAACAGTACATCTGCCGGCTCCTCGATTCAAGCCCCGTTTCCCTCGTTAACGAAGAATTGACCGCCGCCGAACCGTCAGTGACAGATTTGTAGGACGCTCTCTCGTGTCAGCTTTTGTTCGCTGCCGGCGCGCCCGTGTCGTGTCGCAGAACGGTTCCAGTACCCGTTTCACCGTTCTGACGTCTCCGCGCGCAGTAGGATGCCTCCATGCGATCACCATATCGAATCGCGATTGCGACGATAGCGGCCGTCAGCGTAATCGTCGCTGCCGCGGCGGCCGGACGCGCGCAGCGCGGCGCGGCGACCGGCGCTCGCGCCGACCTCACCGCGCGAATCGTCGTCGCTGCGCAGGGCGTCCTGACGACGCTCGACGAGGCGGAGCGAGCCAGGGTGCAGTTCCCGTTCGACGGTCCGCAGAAGGCGAGGTGGTCGAACCTGCCGAGCCCGATGTTCCAGCGCACCGGCGTGCGCCTGGCGGACCTGACGTCGGCGCAGCGCGCGGCGGTCATGACGCTTCTCTCGACCGCGCTCAGTCGGGACGGCTACCGCAAGGTGGTCGACATCATGCGCGGCGACGAAGTGCTCCGGACGACGCAGGGCTCCGGCGGAGGGGGCCGAGGCGGCGGCCGCGGCCCATCGTTCGGCGAGAACGAGTACTACCTGGCGTTCGTCGGCGCGCCGTCGGCGACGGCGCCGTGGATGCTGCAGTTCGGCGGACATCACCTCGCGATCAATCTGACGCTGGCGGGAAGCCAGGCGACGATGGCGCCGAGTCTCCCCGCCGCGCAGCCTGCGAGCTACACGCTCGAGGGCCGCACGGTGCGGCCGCTGGGCAACGAGAACGACAAGGCGTTTGCCCTGATCAACGCGATGGACGCAAGCCAGCGCGCCCAGGCGATACTCGGCTACCGCGTCGCCGATCTCGTGCTCGGTCCGGGCCACGACGGCCGCACGATTCAGCCGGAGGGCATCCGCGCCTCGGCGCTCGCGACCCCGCAGCAGACGATGCTGATGGATCTCGTGCACGAATGGGCCGGCATCATGAACGACGCCTTCGCGGAGCCGCGCATGGCGGAGATCAAGGCCAACCTTCCGAACACGTACTTCGCCTGGAGCGGACCGACGACGAACGGCAGCGCCGCGTACTTCCGCGTCCAGGGACCGACGCTGGTGATCGAGTACGCGCCGCAGGGCAGCGTCGATCACATTCACACCATCTACCGCGATCCGACGAACGACTACGGTGCGACATTCACCGCGAAGTAGCACGGTCGGCGCGCTGACGCTCGTCGGCGTCGTGATGTGGGGCGGCGTGTCGTCGGCGCACCGGCGCGACGAGTTGCTGCAGGCCGCGCGCCTGGCCATCGATCCGGATCGCGTACAGCTGACGCTCGATCTGACGCCCGGCATCGCGGTGGCGCAGAGCGTGCTGAGCGCGATCGACCGCGATGCGAATGGATCGATCTCGGACGCCGAGGCTCGCGCTTACACGGAGGAGGTGCTGCGCGCGATCGCGCTCGACGTCGACGGCACGCCGCTTCGTATCGAGCTCGCGGACCGTGCCGTTCCCCCGATCGACGCGGTGCTGCGGGGCGAGGGCACCGTGCGGATTCGCGCCGCCGCCGCATTGCCGCGTCTGGCCGAAGGACGCCATCGCCTCCGATATCACAACGGTTACGGCCCCGACATCGGCGCGTATCTCGCGAACGCGCTCGTCCCCGCCAGCGATCGGATCGTCGTCGCGGTGCAGCGGCGCGACGTCGATCAGCGCGACCTGGTCGTCGAGTACACTTTGCGCGGCGATCCCGCGGCACGCGCGCGTGCCGGCGTGCCGGTCGGCGCCGCCGGCGCGCTCGTACTGATCGCGAACCTGTGGTGGCGCCGTCGTCCCAGGGAGGCCAGGTGATGAACCGCCGCGAATTCCTCGAGACCGTCGCCGCTGCCGCCGTCCTGCCGGCGCTCGGCCGCGTGCAGCCGTCGCAGGAGTGGGGCTCGCCCGTCTTCGACCTGCACTTTCACATGCGGCCGCAGCCGGCCGCGAACCTCGCGCACCTCGACGGCGCCGGCGTCGCGAAGGCCAACCTGCTGACGCGCGGCGGCGCGCTCCCGCAGGTGCAGGCCGTGCAGGCCGCCGCGCCCGGGCGGTTCACCTGGTTCAACAGCTACGACGTCGGCAAGCCCGACGCCGAGCAGGCGCTCACGCAGGCGGTGAAGAGCGGAGCGCAGGGCTTCGGCGAGATGAAGTTTCACGTCGCCGCCGACGGTCCCGAACTGCGCCGCATGTACGCGCTCGCCGCCGATCTGAAGGTGCCGATCCTGATTCATTTCCAGGAAGTGGACCACACGGCGGACGAAGGCACGTGGAGCACCGGATTTGCGAAGACGTTCGGCTCGATCCTGAAGGCCTACCCGCGGACCACGTTCATTGGGCATGCCGATGCGTTCTGGGCGAACGTCAGCGCCGACTATCACAACGAGGCCGTCTATCCGACCGGCCCGATCAAGCGCGGCGGCGTCACCGATCGCTGGCTGGGCGACTATCCGAATCTGTACGGCGACATGTCGGCCGTTTCCGCCAACACGGCGCTCTCGCGCGATCCGGAGTTCACGGCGGACTTCCTGAAGCGACATCAGGACAAGCTGCTCTTCGGCAGCGACTGCAGCTGCCGCGACGGGCACGGCGCGGGCTACGACAACCCGGCGGCGCCGCGGATGGCCGGCAAGTGCGTGGCGCGCGAGACGTTGAGCGTGCTGAAGCGGTCGACGTCGCCGGCCGTCTTTCAGAAGCTCGCCTGGGGCAACGCGCACACGCTCCTGCGCATTCCGGAATAGCCGCCCCGTCCTCGAGGAGGACCGAAGTGGAGATCAATCGCAGAGAGTTCATCGAAGCGGCGTCAGCCGCGGTCGTGCCGCTGCCGCGCGCGCAGGACGCGAGGGCCGATCGGGACGACCCGCTCGGCGTTCGGCGCGACTTTCCTGTCGTGGGCGACGGGCTCTACTTGAACTCCGCCTACATCGCGCCGGTACCGCTGCCGGTCGCCGCGGCCGCGCGCGACTTCGCCGATCGGAAGGCGACCAGGCCGATCCCTCTCGACGAGATGCTGAAGACGACCGGCGACGTCCGCCGGCAGTTCGCGCGTCTCGTCGGCGCAGACCCGGAGGAGATCGGATTCCTCTACGCCACCAGCGAAGGGGAGAACATCGTCGCGTCCGCGCTCGATTTGCGCTCGGGCGACAACGTCGTCATCGACGAGCTGCATTACGAGACGTCGTTCGTCCTCTACCGGCATCTGGAACGCACGCGCGGGATTACGCTGCGGATCGTGAAGCATCGCGACGGCAGCGTGCAGGCCGACGACTTCGCGCGCGCCGTCGACGATCGGACGCGGCTCGTATCGGTGGCGTGGGTCTCGCACCAGAACGGCTTCCGCCACGAGCTGCGGTCGATTTCGGACCTGGCACACGCGCACGGCGCGCTGTGCTACGCCGATGCGGTGCAGGCCCTCGGCATGTTCCCCGCCGACGTTCGAGCCGCCGGAGTCGACTGCCTGACGAGCGGCACCTACAAATGGCTGCTCGGCGGCTTCGGCGTAGCGCCGTTCTTCGTGCGCCGGGCGCTGCTCGACCGGATTCGGGTCGATCGGCACGGCGCGCTGCACGTCGAGAGAGATCTCGGCGAGCATCGGTACGAGATCTACAAGGACGCGAGGAAGTTCGAGTACGCGACGCTGCCGTTCGCGGAAGTGTACCAGCTCGGCGCCGCGCTCGCGTATCTCGAACGCGTGGGGGTCGATCGGATCGAGCGGCACACCGTGTCGCTCGCGCGCGAGCTGCGCCAGGGCCTCGTGGATCTCGGCTTCCGCGCGTTCACACCCGCGGACAATCAGTCGTCAATCGTCACCGTGCATCTCGATCGAAACCAGACACGCGCCCGCGAGGTCCTCGGCCGCGACCGTGTGCAGGTCAGCTTCCGCGCGGGCGGCTCGCTGCTGCGCGTCTCGCCCGCGCTGTTCAACACGCGCGCCGAGATTCAGCGGTTCCTGGGTCTTGCGAACACGTTCGCGTAAGGGCAGCGCGGCGACGCTCGCGCGAGGCGCTACAGGGAACTTGCGGATTTGCTGAGGAAAGTGGTGGCGAGGGACAGAATCGAACTGTCGACACTACGATTTTCAGTCGTATGCTCTACCAACTGAGCTACCTCGCCTCCGACCGCGAACCTCGATCATAACGGCTCGGCGCCGCGCCGCGCAACCACCGCGCGGCACTCGCCCCGAGCGTGTCCATCGCGGCCTTCACGCGCGCTGCCCGCCAACTCCGCGTAGCCAACGTTTGCGCGCGCGTCGCGCCGCGCACGACGCGGCACCGCATTCGTGCGTGCGCGGTGGGCACACGTGCCCGCGATGTCCGCGTGGCCGAGATCATCTGCGTCGCGATCGCAGTGTCGCGACGACCCCGACCAGATTTGTGTGTGTCCGTGCAGTCCGCTCGTGTTCGCGCGCGCTCTCTCTTCGCGCGCAGCGCGGCGCGCCTGCGCGCTTCCTCACGGCCGTCGACGAAATCGGCAGGTCGCGTACGGTACCGTCGGCGCGCAGAGAGCGTGATTGCACACGCAGAGGCGGCGAACCGCGCCAGCAAGTTGTTCTGTGTTGAAGCGCTTGCGGCGTGCGGTACGAAATCTGTCACGGCTGCGGCACGGTTCGCGCAGACGGTTCGGGGCGGTGACTGGACACCCCGTGACCCACTGTGTGCGGCGAACGATCGTCGCCTGGTGCAGCGCGATCGTCGCGCTTTCGGTGACGTCGAACGCCGCAGCGCAGAGCACGCTGCCGGCGGCGCGTGATCTCTACGCGGCCGCCGCGTACGAGGAGTCTCTGCGGGTCCTGAACAGCATTCGCGGCACCTTGCAGCCGGCGGAGGACGGCCGCGTCGTCGAGCAGTATCGCGCGTACTGTCTGTTCGCGCTCGGACGCACGGCGGAAGCGGAGTCCGCGTTCGAATCGCTCGTGCAGGCGGCGCCGTCGTATCGCCCGCCCGACGCCGACATGTCGCCGCGCGTGCGCGCGGCGTTCCATGACGTGCGCCGCCGGACGCTGCCGGCCGTGATCCAGCGCGCGTACGAACAGGCGAGCGCCGGGTTCGAGCGGAAGGACCCGGCAGCAGTCGAGGGCTTCAAGCTCGTGCTGGAACTGCTCGCCGATCCCGATCTCGGCGCCGCGGCGACGCAGTCGCCGCTGGCCGAACTGCGGACACTGTCCACCGGCTTCCTGGCGCTGAGCACCGCGCCGGCGCCGCGACCGACGCCGGCACCCGAACCGCCGCCGCCGTCGCCACCAAAGCTCGTCGTCGCCCCGCCGCCGGTCGCGCGCGCGGCGACGACGAACCGGATCTACGGGCCCGAGGACGTCAACGTCATGCCGCCGATCGTCGTGCGACAGTCCTTCGCGCCGCTCGCCGACGTGTTCGCCGTGCACGCGGGCATCGTCGAGATCGTGATCGACGAAACCGGCGAGGTCATTGCGGCGAAGACCGTCGTCGCGGTGAACGCGGCCTACGACCGGCTCGCGCTCGCGACGGCGAAAAGTTGGCGCTACCGGCCGGCGATGCTCGACGGCGCGTCGGTCAAGTACCGGACGATCGTGCAGCTGCCGTCGAAGCGATGACGCGAAGGCGCAGTGTGTGTTCCACCAAGAGGAGGACAGTGTGACGATTCAGCTCAGCCGCCGCTCAATACTGCTCGCGCTGATGCTCGTGGCCGCATTCGCCGGCCGCGTCGCGGCCCAGTCCGGATCCGGCGTCGCCGCGATTCAAGGCGTCGTGACCGATCCGGACAACCGCGCCGTTCCGAGCGCGCTGGTGCTGATCGTCAGCAGCGAGACCGGCTACGAACGCGCGGTCTTCACCGATGCGCGCGGCCGCTACTTCGCCGCCGCGATGCCGGTCGGGTCGTACGTCATCGACGTCTCGGCCAACGGATTCGGCCACGTCGAGCAGGGCTCCATCAGGCTGACCGTCGGCGCGACGGAGACGATCAGCTTCATGCTGAAGATCGCGCCGCACGCGGAGACGGTCACCGTCACCGCGACCGTGCCGCGCCTCGACAAGGACAGCACCGCGACGAGCGCCGTCGTCGGATCGCACGCCGTCGAAACGCTGCCGATCCGCGGACGCGACTTCACCGAGTTCGCGCAGTTGTCGCCCGGCATCAACCAGGAGTCGGACCGGAACGGGCTCGTCATTTCCGGCCAGCGGTCGATCAACTCGAACATCGCCATCGACGGCACCGACTTCAACGACGCGCTGCAGGGCAACCAGCGCGGCGGCAACGAAGGCGTGTTCTTCTTCCCGCAGGCGGCGATTCGCGAGTTCCAGGTGGTCCGCAGCGGCGCGACGGCGGAAATCGGCCGGACCAACAGCGGCTTCGTGAACGTGGTGACCAAGTCGGGCACGAACGACAAACACGGCGAGGCCTTCTATTACGACCGCGAGAAGGCGCTGACCTCGCCCGACGCGTTCGACCGCAGCCTCAACAACCAACAGAGCCAGGCGGGCGGATCGTTCGGCGGCCCGCTGGTGCACGACCATGCGTTCCTGTTCGCCGCCGCCGAGCAGAGCCTGCTGAAGATTCCCTACGTCGTGCAGTTCGATCGCCAGGCGGCCGGCGTCGTGGTGCCGGCGAATCTGCTGGCGCAGCAGGGCGAGCAGCGCGCGACCAACGACCCCACGGCGATCTTCGTGCGGACCGACACCAACGCCGGCGCCGGCCTGCTGAACATCCAGGGCACGTACACGCGGCTGAACGGCGAGAACTTCAACTTCGACTCGCTGCAGCTCAATCAGGCGGTCACCACCAACTTCCTGCACAAGAGCGACAGCGCCGGCCTGAAGGCCGGCCTCACATGGGTATTCAGCGAGGGCGTCCTGAACGACGTCCGCGGACAGATTGCGACCGACAACCGCGACGAGATTCCGAACGCCCGCACCGCGGCCATCACGATCACCGGGTTCGGCAACCTGGGCGGCGATCCCGGCCGTCCCCGGACGTTCGAGACGACGCGCTACGAGCTGACCGACCAGGTGACGGCGAACGCCGGCCTGCACCGCATCCGCCTCGGCGTCGACTACAACATCAACGATGTCCGGCAGCAGCGCGAAGACAACATTCAGGGGCGCTACGACTTCAAGTCGCTGTCCGATTACGTCGCCGGAAAGATCAGCCGCTACCGGCAGACCGTGATGGTCTTCGATCCGGCGGACTCGATCTTCCGCGGGCGGCAGAAAGAGGTCGCGGCGTACGCGCAGGACAAGATGTCGCTCGGTGAAAACGTCACCGCGACGCTCGGCTTCCGGTGGGAAGGGCAGTGGAACCCGCAGCCGCCGCGGCCGAACCCGGCGATCCCGTACACCGCCTACATCCCGAACGATCTGCAGATGTGGCAGCCGCGCGCCGGCCTCGCGTGGGACCTGACGGGCGACGGCGCGACGGTCGTCCGCGCGTCGGCCGGCCTCTACGCCGCACGCACCCCGGCCACGCTGTTCCAGCGCGTCTTCACCGACAACGGCATCACCACGGTCGCCGTCGACAGCAAGTTCGATCCGGCGGTCCTCGGCGCGCTGACGTTCCCGAACGCGCTCCAGGGCGTTCCCGCCGGTGTGAGGGTGGCGGCGCCGCGCGTGTTCGGCTTCGACCCCGGGTTCAAGAACCCACGTTCGCTCCAGGAATCGGTCACGCTCGAGCAGCTGGTTCGCGACGACTGGACGGTGGCGCTCGGCTACGTGCACAGCGACACGCACAACCTGCAGCGCCGGCTCGACCGCAACCTCTTTCCGCCGGTGATCGACGGCTTCGGCATGCCGATCTTCCCGACGACGCGGCCCGATCCGACGATCGGGGTCCTGTCGGTGAACGAGTCGACCGCCAGCTCGCGCTACGACGGCGTCGCGGCATCGCTGACGCGCCGCATGGCGAGCCACTTCCAGATGCAGGCGAACTACACCTACGCGATCAACAAGGACGACGACTCGAACGAGCACCTGTTCCGGCGCGAGCCGGCGCTCAATCCGTTCGACCTCGCCGCCGAGTGGACGTACGCGAAGAACGACGTGCGGCACAGCGTGAACGTCAACGCGCTCGCGCAGCTGCCGGGCGGGTTCACCGCCGGCGCGATCATGTTCGCGCGGACGGGCATGCCCTATACGGCGACGATCGGCTTCGACACCCAGAACGATGCGAACGACGACAACGACCGCGCGGTGATCGACGGGCACGTCGTCGGGCGCAACACGTTCCGCCAACCGTCGTTCTTCGACCTCGACGTGCGGCTGATGAAGGCGTTCGCGTTCGGCGCCGGACGCGAATTCGATCTGATTGCCGAAGCATTCAACGTGACTCGCGCGCGCAACCTGAACTTCGGTCCCGATGCGACGTCGCTCTTCGGCACGGCGGCGCAGCCGGTCGCGTCGGCGGGGCAGCCGCAGTTCGCGCCGTCGACCGCTCGATTCGGCGGTCCGCGCCAGGTGCAGCTCGGGCTGCGCATGGTGTTCTAGGACGAGAACGGCGAAGCGGCAACGTCGTGAAGGTGGCAAAAGGGGAGAGGTTCAATGCGTAGATCGTCTCGACTCGCGATTGCACTCGGCGTGTTCGTCTGTTGCTGCACAGGAGCGATTGACGGCACGCATGCGGTGGCGTACGGCAGCGCGCAGACGTTGGGCCCTCAGGTCCAGCATGTGCTGCTCATCAGCCTCGATGGGTTCCACGACTTCGACCTGGATAACTACGTCGCCGCGCATCCGAGCTCGGCGCTCGCGTCGCTCGTCGCCCGCGGCGTGAAGTACACGAACGCGACGACGAGCAGCCCGTCAGATTCGTTTCCCGCAACGCTCGCCATGGTGACCGGCGGATCGCCGGCGTCCACCGGCGTGTACTACGACGTGTCGTGGGACAACGATCTGTCGCCGGCGGCCACCACCTGCTCGACCCGCGGCGCGCTCGTCTCGTACAACGAAGCGATCAACGTCGCCGGCACGCCGGATCCCCGGTTCACGAGCATCGACCCGGCGAAGCTGCCGCTGAACCCGGATGCCGGCTGCACGCCGGTGTTTCCGCACCAGTATCTGCACGTGAACACGGTCTACGAGGTGATCAAGGCCGCGGGCCTGCGCACGGCGGCGTGCGACAAGCATCCGAGCTACGAGATTCTCAACGGACCGTCGGGCACCGGCGTGGACGATCTCTACACGCCGGAGATCAATCCGGACAAAAAGGACATCGCGAAGACGATCGTCAACGACGAGCTGAAGGTCGTTGCGGTGTTGAATCAGATCGCCGGCTACGCGTCGATCGACAACGCGCACGTGAACTTCGTCGGCGTGCCGGCGATTCTCGGCATGAACTTCCAGGCGCCGAACATCGGCCAGAAGTTCTCCGGATACGTCGATGCGGCGGGGACGATACCGGCGAACGTCACGACACTCGGAAGCAAGGCAGGGCAGGCGCCGGGTCTGGCGCAGGCCTTCGACTACGTCGACGCCGCGCTCGGCCGGATGCTCAACGCGCTCGACGCGCAGCAGCTGACCGACTCGACGCTCGTCATCGTGACGTCGAAGCACGGCAACAGCCCGGTCGATCGCACTCAGCTTCGTCTGATCGATCCGTCGACGCTCCTCGCGACGGTCAACAGCGTGCAGGCCGGCCTCGCGGCGCAGATCACCGACGATACCAACGCGCTCATCTGGCTGCGCGATCGCAGCCGGGCCGCGGACGTTGCCGCAGCGCTTCAGGCGAACGCGGCGGCGATCGGCGCCGAGTCGATCTACGCCGGCAGCGCGATCGACGGGTTGTTCAACGGCGAGCTCGCCGGCAACCCGTCGCGCCGGCCCGACGTCATCGTCGAGCCCGTGAACGGCGTCGTCTACGCGGCGCCGAACGCCAAGCTCGCCGATCACGGCGGCTTCCACGATCAGGACCTGCGGGTTCCGCTGGTGGTCGTGCACCCGGGGCGGGATGCCGGGAGCGTCGCCACGCCGGTGTCGCTGCGGCAGATAGCGCCGACGATTCTCCACGCGCTGCATCTCAGGAAGAACGACCTGGACGCGGTGCGCCTCGAGCACACGCCGAAGCTGCCCGGGCTGAACGACGACGACTACGACGACAATTAAGGAGGGATGGGGGACGGGCGGTGCGCCCGTCCCCTTCGCTCAGCGCAGGCCGCGATTCTTCAACTGCACGAGCTCGTCGACGTCGGCCGGCTTGTAGCCGCGCGAGCGCACGTGGTTGACGAAGCCGGGCGTGATGCCGTGATCGCGCAGCCGCACGATCTGTGACAGCGTCAGATCCTTCAGCCCGAGATCCTTCATGTCCGCGATGTAGTCGGCGCTGACGCCGTGATCCCTCGCGCGCACGACGTCCTCGAGCGGCACGTTCTTGAACCCCTGCGCGCCGAGCTCGCGGACGAACGCGGCGGTCACGCCGCGATCGTGCAGGCGGACGAGATCCTCCGCCCCGAGCTTGTCGTAGCCCGCCGCCTTCAGCTCCTGCACGAACGCCGCGCGGACGCCGTGATCGCGCAGCCGCATGTACTGATCGAGGCCCGAGACGTTCAACCCCAGGCCGCGGACCTCGGCGACGAACTCCGGGTTCACGCCGTGATCGCGCGCGCGCACGAGATCCTCGATGGCCGCGCCGCTGAACCCCGCCTTCTTCATGTCCTGCACGTACTGCTGCGTGACGCCGTGATCGTGCAGCCGCACGAGCTCGTCGAGCGTCGCCGTCGCCGGCACGCCTTCGGCGCGCATCGCCTTGACGTAGTCGGCCGTGACGCCGTGATCGCGCGTCCGCACCATGCTCTCGAGCGTCGCCGCGCGGTAGCCGAGGCCCTTCAGATCGTGGATGTACTCGATGGTGACGCCGTGCGTCTTCGCGCGCTGAATCTCGTCGAGCGTCAGCTTGTCGTATCCCTCGCCCTTGAGCGCGCGGATGTACTTCGGGCCGACGTCGTGCACCGCGAGCTGAAACCGCCGCCAGATCGGCAGATCGTCCGTGTAGCCGAGCGCCCGCATCTCGGCGGCGTACTCGGCGCGCGGCGCGAACGCGAAGAGGCCGGCGCCGCGGCCCTCGCGGAACGCGCCGTCGAAGGTGAGCGCGCCGGCTTCGCGCCGGAGCTCGAACTTCACGCTCGAGGCCGTCAGGTTGTTGTCGTTTCTCGGGAGGCCGCCGATCTCGTCGATCGGGATGGTCTGGCCCATGCTCCAGTCGTCGCGCCAGCGGTCGCCGTTCCAGTCGGCGGGCGGGGCAGTGCGCACCTGCAGGAAAGCCTTGCCGTCGCGCAGCTCGGCCGTCCAGGTGCCGTGGACGTCGGTCTGGGCGGAAGCAAAGGCCGCGAAGAAAGCAAAGGCCGCAAAGACCGGAAAGAAGGCAAAGACCGCGGAGAGGCGAATGCGGACGCGAAACATGAAGCCCTCCCGTTCAAGCCATTGGACGGGAGGGCGGTGGGGAAAGTTGAAAAGTCGGGTTACACCGCGACCGTTTCGTCGCGCGTCATCCCCAGCTCGCGGCGGACGCGATCCTCGATCGCGGCGTAGACCTCGGGGTTGTCCTTGAGGAACTGCTTCGCGTTCTCGCGCCCCTGGCCGAGCCGCTCGCCGCCGTACGCGAACCACGCGCCGCTCTTCTCGACAATGCGCTTGTCGACGGCGAGATCGAGCAGATCGCCGGCGCGCGAGATCCCCTCGCCGTACATCACGTCGAACTCGGCCTCGCGGAACGGCGGCGCGACCTTGTTCTTCACGATCTTCACGCGCGTGCGGCCGCCGACGACGGCATCGCCGTCCTTGATGCTCGCGATGCGCCGGATGTCGATGCGCACCGACGCATAGAATTTCAGCGCGCGGCCGCCGGTCGTGGTCTCCGGGTTGCCGAACATGACGCCAATCTTCTCGCGCAGCTGGTTGATGAAGATCAGGCAGCACTTCGACCGCGAGACGGCGCCGGTGAGCTTTCGGAGCGCCTGCGACATGAGGCGCGCCTGCAGCCCCATCTGCGCTTCGCCCATCTCGCCCTCGATCTCCGCCTTCGGCACGAGCGCGGCGACCGAGTCGACGACGACGACGTCGACGCCGTTCGAGCGGATGAGCACCTCGACGATCTCGAGCGCCTGCTCGCCGTTGTCGGGCTGCGACACGAGCAGGTTGTCGATGTCGACGCCGAGCTTCTGCGCGTAGATCGCGTCGAGCGCGTGCTCGGCATCGACGAACGCGGCCATGCCGCCCAACTTCTGCGCCTCCGCAATCACCTGCAGCGCCAGCGTCGTCTTGCCCGAGGATTCGGGCCCGAAGATCTCGACGACGCGGCCGCGAGGCACGCCGCCGACGCCGAGCGCGTAGTCGATGCTGATCGCGCCCGTGGGGATGGTTTCGATCGGCTGGATGGCCCCTTTCTGGCCCAGCCGCATGATCGAGCCTTTGCCGAACTGCTTCTCGATCTGGCCAAAGGCGATTTCGACGGCCTTCTGGCGCTCCCGCTCCTGACGTTCGTCTCGTTCGATGGGCATCGTGGCGGTTCCTCCGGCAGCCCGGCTATTCTAAAGACGTGCCGGGCGAAAGTCAAGCGCAATATCGTAAACGCAAACCCGGAAACAACGATAAATCAGCACGTTACAAAACAGCCGACTTTCGCCCCATGAGGCGCCGGATCGCAGAATCTGCGATGATCGGCCCTCGCATGCCTAGCCCAATTGGCCACGCGCTTGGCGGTGTCGCCGCCGTCTGGACCGTCGACCTCGCGGACCCCGGCCCCGACGCGAGTGGCCGGCTACTCCTCTTATATATGGCGCTCGCGGCGGCGCCCGACCTCGATCTGCTCGTCCCCGGCAGCCACCGCATGGCCACACACAGCCTGTTCGCGATGCTGCTGGTCTTCATGATCGCCGCCGGCGTGACAGGGCAGGTCACCCCCCGTCGCGCTTCGCGCTTCGGAGGGCAAGCGCGGTGGCGCGACGCGACGCTCTGCGCCGCGGCGTACGGATCGCACCTGCTCCTGGACTGGCTCGGGGCCGACAACGTGCCGCCGCGCGGCATTCAGCTGCTCTGGCCGGTCAGCGGCCGCTGGTTCATTTCCGATCTCGACATCTTCCGGCAGACCGCGCGGCAGCATTTCCTGACGCCCGCCGTCATGCAGCAGAACGCCGTCGCCGTCGCGCAGGAGCTCGCCATCATGGCGCCGATCGTTGCGCTGCTCTGGTGGGCGCGGCGCCGGCGAGGCGGCCGATGTTCACGGCAGCCCTGAAGGTCTGCGCGACTAGTACGTGTAGAACCCGCGGCCGCTCTTGCGTCCGAGCTGACCCGCCGTCACCATCCGCCGCAGCAGCGGGCACGGGCGGTACTTCGGATCGCCGAAGCCTTCGTGCAGGACGGTCATGATCGCGAGGCAGACGTCGAGGCCGATGAAGTCGGCGAGCGCGAGCGGCCCCATCGGATGGCTCATCCCGAGCTTCATCACCGCGTCGATCGCGTCGGGCGTGCCGACGCCTTCCATCACCGCGTAGATCGCCTCGTTGATCATCGGCATCAGGATCCGGTTGGCGATGAAGCCGGGATAATCGGCCGCTTCGATCGGCGTCTTGCCGAGATCGGCGCACAGCTTCGACGCCACCGCCATCGATTCCGACGAGGTCGCCTGGCCGCGGATCATCTCGACGAGCGGCATGAGCGGCACGGGATTCATGAAGTGCATCCCGAGGACCTTGTCCGGCCGCTTCGTCGCAGCGCCGAGGAGCGTAATCGAGATGGACGAGGTGTTGGACGCGAGGATCACCTCGGGGCGCGTCACCGCGTCGAGGCTCGTGAAGAGCGCGCGCTTGGTGTCGGCGTTCTCGACGATCGCTTCGACGACGTAGTCGGCGTCGCCGAGATCGTCGACCGTGGTCGCCGTCGCGATCCGGCCGAGCGCCGCGTCGCGGTCCGGCGCGGGGAGCTTCCCCTTCTCGACGAACTTGTCGAGGCTCTTCTGGATGGCCGCGCGCGCGCGATCGAGCATCGGCTGCGCGACGTCGACGAGGCGGACGCTGAATCCGCCCTGCGCGAACACCTGCGCGATGCCGTTGCCCATCGTGCCGGCGCCGATGACGGCGACGGTCTTAATCATCGGCGCTGCGATGAGGCGAGTGACGGTGTTTCACGAAAACACGAAAGGACACGAAGATCACGAAACACGATGTGTACATATTGTTGTTCGTGTCTTCGTGGATTTTCGTGGCTTCGTGATGAAACGTCACACGCGCTCCACGGCGACGGCGACGCCGTTGCCGCCGCCCAGGCAGAGCGTGGCGATGCCGCGCCGAAGGCTGCGGCGCTTCAGCGCGTAGAGGAGCGTCGTGAGCACACGGCCGCCGCTCGAGCCGATCGCGTGGCCGAGCGCGACGGCGCCGCCGTGCACGTTCACTTTGTCCTGATCGATCCCGAGCTCGTTCAGCACCGCCACCGCCTGCACGGCGAACGCTTCGTTCAGCTCGAACAGATCGACGTCCGCGAGCGCCCAGCCGGCCTTTTCGGCGACGCGTCGCACGGCCTCGACCGGCGTCATCAGCACGAACTTCGGCGCGAGGCCGCTCGTCGCCTGCGCGACGATCCGCGCGAGCGGCGCGAGGCCGAGCGATCGCGCGCGCACCGCGTCCATGACCACGACCGCGGACGCGCCGTCGTTCACGCCGGGCGCGTTTCCCGCCGTCACCGTGCCGTCCTTCTTGAATGCCGGCTTCAGCGCGCCGAGTATCTCCGCGGTCGTCTCCGGCCGCACCGCTTCGTCGCGATCGACGACGATCGCCTCGCCCTTCTTCTGCGGAATCGTGATCGGCAGGATCTCCTCGGCGAACGCGCCGTCGGCCTGCGCGCGCGCCGCCTTCTGATGGCTGCGCGCCGCGTAATCGTCCTGCGCCGCGCGGGCGACGTGATACTGCTCGGCGACGACCTCGCCCGAGTTGCCCATGTGGCACTGCTCGAAGGCGCACCACAAGCCGTCGTTGATCATCGAGTCGACGACCTCGCCGTTGCCCATCCGCAGCCCGTCGCGCACGCGCGGCAGCAGATAGGGGCAGTTGCTCATCGACTCCATGCCGCCGGCGACCGCGACGTCGATGTCGCCGACGCGGATGCCCTGGTCGGCGAGCATCACCGCCTTCAGCCCCGAGCCGCACACTTTGTTGACGGTGAGCGCCGCGACGTGGTCGGGCAGCCCGCCGTTCAGCGCCGCCTGCCGCGCCGGATTCTGTCCCTGCCCGGCGGAGACGACGTTGCCCATGATGCACTCGTCGACGATCCCGGGATCGATGCCGGCGCGCCGCACCGCTTCCTTCACGACGAGCGCGCCGAGCTCGGTCGCGGCGAAGCCTTTCAACGCGCCGAGGAATTTTCCCGTCGGCGTGCGTACCGCCGACACGATCACGGACTCACGCACGGCGGACCTCGATCGTCTCCACCGCGTCGGCGCCGAGCATCCGCTGGATGCGCGCGAGAATCAGCGGCGACGATCGCATGATCTCGCGCGACCACTGCGGGCCGGGCGTCTCGACGATGAGGACGCCGCGCTCGAGCTTCACCGCGGTGACGCGCCCGAGCGCCGGGCCGACGGCGGCCGTCCACGCGAAGGCGACCTTGCCGTCCGACAACGGCGCCGCCTTGAGGAGCTCGACGAGCGCGCCGGGAACGGCATGAGCGATCGGGCGCATGAAAGTTGGTTCAAAATTCTAGCATGCGCCTGATTCTCGCCTCCGCGTCGCCGCGCCGCGCGGAGCTCTTGCGTGCCGCGGGCTACGCGTTCGACGTCGCCGCCGCCGACGTGGACGAATCGCCGCGCGCCGGCGAATCACCGTCGCTCTACGTGCGGCGCCTCGCGGCGGAGAAGAGCGCCGCGGTCTCGTCGCGGACGCGGCCGGACGCGGTCGTCCTCGGCGCCGACACGACCGTCGTCGTCGACGACGAGATCCTCGCGAAGCCTCGAGACGCCGCGGACGCGAGCGCGATGCTCAGACGGTTGTCGGGGCGGCGGCACGACGTGATGACCGGCGTCAGCCTGCGCCGCGGCGCGTTCGAGATCGGCCGCGTCGAATCGACCGCCGTCGTCTTCGCGCCGCTCACCGACGACGAGATCGCGTGGTACGTGGGGACCGGGGAAGGACGGGACAAAGCGGGCGCGTATGCCATCCAGGGCTTCGCGTCCCGCTTCATCCCGCGAATCGAGGGCTCTTACTCGAACGTCGTCGGCCTGCCGGTGGCGTGCGTGCGCGAGCTCCTCACAGAGATTTCAGGTACTCGACCAGATCGAGCATCTCCGCATCGGTGAGGTGGAGGTTGAACGTCGCGTCGTAATGCTGCACGACGGCGAGCAGCGTCGCGAAGCGTCCGTCGTGGTAGAAGCCGCCCTTCGCGTGCGCCCAGAGCCCCTTGAGCGGCGTCGTGCGGTAGCGGTGATCGGGCGCGCGATCGGCCTGGAAGTTGTCGATGCCGATCTCCTCGCCGGTGTGCATCGCCCAGCCCGGCTCGGTGAAGAGCGGCGCGACGTGGCAGGTGGAGCAGCGCGCGCGGTTCGTGAAGACCGACGCGCCGCGCTCCGCGGCCCGGCGATCGAAGCTGCCCGGCGGCGGCGCCGGCGCCGGAATCGAGAGCTGATAGAAGTGCAGCGGCGCGAGCTTCGCCGTCACCTTGTCGTCCTCGGCCCGCACGTCGCCCAGCCCCGCGCGCGCCGCGACGGGGAACTGCGCCGCGTCGTTCAGCCGCGGATCGAAGAAGGTGCCCGAGCCGTGCATCTCGAGGTTCGCGACGAAGGCGTTCCAGTACGGCACGCTGCCCCAGCCCGTGTAGGTGTGCTGGTTGACGCCCGCGAGGCCGAACGCCGGCGGAATCAGCGTCGCCGCGGTCTTGCCGTCCGGACGAAACGCCTTGCCGTCGAGGAACAGCTCCGCGTCGAACTTGCCGGGGCCCCAGCTCGTCGCAACGGCGCGAACCGTCGGTTGATCCACCTGGAGCAGCGCGGCAACCGTGCTCAGATCGGGAGCCATCGCGATGATCGCGCCGACGTTCAGATCGCGGTTCGGCCAGCCGTCGCGGCGGCGGCCGATGCCGGGCGCGACCGAATCGTCGACGCTGGAGTGACAGAGCGCGCACGTGATGCCGACCGACTGCAAGCCGCCGCTCGGCGTCGAGCCGATCGGGACGACGCCGAGGACCGCGTTGAGCCTCAGCAGCGCGAGCGTGTTCGCGGGATCGTTGAGATCGACCGCGCCATGCAGGATGCCGTCGACGAGCGTCTGCGGCAGCGCAGTCGAGTCGACCTTGAGACCGGCGCCAAGCGCCGCGGCAGGCGAGAGGCCGGGGCCGACGCCGCCGAAGCGCGCGCCCTCGATCGCCTGATGCAGCTTCAGCGTGTCGCCCCAGAAATGCTCGTCGCCGAAGGTGTCGAAGCGGAACGTCTCCCGCCCCGTGGCAAAGAGATCGCGCGCGTGCGCGCCGATGGTCGCGTCGAACGTGCGCTCGTTCCCCGTGTTGTCGCGGCCGGTCTCCGCGCGCGGCGCGACGAACGCCGCGGTCCAGACCGCCGCCATGCTGAGGGCAACGACCAGGGTTGCCGACGCCGATTTCTTCATGAGCACGCCTCCATGCCCAATCAGAGTCGGCGCGGCGAAAAAAGTGACAACGGCCCAGGCTGCAACGTCCGACCGGGGTGGATACTCTAATGAGTGGAAATGGTGCAGGACGCCCCCAGCGGCAGCCCGACCGACGCCGACCTGGTCGAGCGCGTCCGCGGCGGCGAGACGGCGCTGTTCGAGGTGCTGATGCGGCGGCACAACCAGCGCGTCTACCGCGTCGCGCGCGCGATCGTGAAGGACGAAGCCGAAGCGGAAGACGTGATGCAGCAGGCGTACATCAATGCCTACCTGCATCTGAATCAGTTCGAGCAGCGCGCGCAGTTCTCGACGTGGCTCACGCGGATCACGATGTACGAAGCGCTCGCGCGGCGTCGGAAAAAGCGTCCTGAGGAATCGTTGAGCATGCACGAAGAGGGCTGGTCCGACGCGCCGAGCGATCCGTTGACGTCCGAGCAGGTGAGCCCGGAGCGCGAGGCCTATTCGCGCGAGCTCGGGCGCATGATCGAGGACGCAGTGGACGCGCTGCCGGAAACCTACCGCGCCGTCTTCATGCTCCGCGAGGTCGAAGGGCTCAGCACGAGCGAGACGGCGGAGGGCCTCGGCGTAGGAGAAGAAGCGGTGAAAACGCGCCTTCACCGCGCGCGGGCGATGGTGCGCCGGTCGCTCACCGGCAGGCTGGGTCCGTCAACTGCACACGCGTTCCAGTTCCACGCGGTGCGGTGCGACCGAGTCGTCACCGCCGTGATGCAGGCGATCCGCGACGCGAACCTCGTCCGGCAATAGAATTGCTGTCGCCCCAGCGTCGCACCTTGCATCCGTGCGCGGATTGCGGGTATTCTGTAGCACTTAGCTTTCCCGGAAGTCCTTATGGCACACCGATATATCAAGATCACTCTCACCGCGTCCGTACTGGTGCTCGCCTTTACAGGCATGTTGTGGAGCACGCTCCGCGAAGGCACCGAGTACTACAAGAACGTCGATGAGGTGCTGCCGCAGGCGCAGCAGTGGACCGGAAAGCAGATGCAGCTGCACGGCTACGTCGTGCCGAAGTCGATCAAGCGGCGGCGCGACGCCTCGGGGAACATCACGCTCGACTACATCTTCAAGGTCCAGAACAATCCCGCGCGAGCCTCGGACCCCGGCAACGTCGTCGACGCGAGCTACAACGGCATCGTGCCCGACACGTTCAAGGACGAAGCCGAGGTGGTGCTGAAGGGCAAGCTGACGCCGGACGGCTTCAAGACCGATCCGAACGGCGTGATGGCGAAGTGCCCCTCGAAGTACGAAGCGGCGGAAAAATCGGCTTTGGCCGGAACGTAGGAGCCTATGGCCTCACTCGGCTCAGCCCTTCTCCTGGCGACGTTCGTCGTGTGCAGCTACGCGGCCGTCGCCTCGGTGGCGGGCGCCCGCCGCCGGTCGCGGCGGCTCGTCGAGAGCGGCATCGGCGCCTTCTATCTCATCGCCGCGCTCATGGCCGCCGGATCGGCGGTGATGATCAACGCGTTCCTCACCAACGACTACAGCATCAAGTACGTCGCGCACTACTCGGACAGCGTCCAGCCGCTCTTCTACAAGATCACGTCGTACTGGGGCGGGCTCGACGGCTCGATCATGTTCTGGGTGTTCCTGCTCTCGATCTTCGGGTCGACCGCGGTGTATGTGAACCGCGAGCGGCATCGCGAGCTCATTCCGTACGTGATCGCCACGATCTCGGTCGTGCAGATGTTCTTCCTGTACCTGATGATCGTGCACAAGAACCCGTTCACGACGTACCTGCGCGCGGCGCCCGCCGAGGGCGAAGGCCTGAACCCGCTGCTGCAGAACGTGTACATGGCGATCCATCCGCCGTCGCTCTACACGGGCTTCGTCGGGATGACGATCCCGTTCGCGTTCGGCATCGCGGCGCTGATTACCGGGCATCTGGACGACTCGTGGCTGCGCGCCGTCCGCCGCTGGACGATGTTCAGCTGGCTGTTCCTCTCCTTCGGGCTCACGCTCGGGATGATCTGGGCGTACGAGGAGCTGGGGTGGGGCGGCTACTGGGCGTGGGACCCGGTCGAGAACGCGGGGCTGCTGCCGTGGTTCACGGCGACGGCGTTCCTGCATTCGGTGATGGTGCAGGAGCGGCGCAGCATGCTGCGCGTATGGAACGTCACGCTCGTCATCGTCACGTTCTTCCTGACGATCTTCGGCACGTTCATGACGCGGTCGGGCGTCGTGCAGTCGGTGCACGCCTTCGGCGACGATCCGATCCTCGCGAAGCTGTTCACCGGCTTCATGATCGCGATCCTCGTCTTCAGCTTCTCGCTCGTCATCTGGCGCCTGCCGCTCCTGAAGGCGCGCAACGAGCTCGACTCGTGGCTCTCGCGCGAAGCGGCGTTCATGGTGAACAACTGGATCCTGTTGTTCGCCGCGCTGTTCGTGCTGTTCGGCACGATGTTCCCGACGCTGAGCGAGGCGGTCACCGGCGAGCGGCTCACGGTGGCCGGTGCGTTCTTCAACAAGTGGATGGCGCCGGTCGGGCTCGTGCTGCTGCTGCTGACGGGCACCGGGCCGCTGCTCGCGTGGCGCCGATCGAGCCTTCGCAATCTCGCCGACAGCTTCGTGTGGCCGGTCGCCGCCGGCGTCGCGGCCGGCGCCGGGGCGCTCGCGTTCCGGATTCCGATCTGGCCGTCGGGTCTCTGCTTCGCGCTGTGCGGCTTCGTGGTCGGCACGGTCGTGCAGGAGTTCTGGCGCGGCGCGCGCGTGCGCCGCAAGAACACCGGCACGGATCTGCTGACGGCGCTCGTCGGCCTCGTCGGACGCAACAAGCGCCGCTACGGCGGCTACATCGTCCACGTCGGCATCGTGCTGATCTTCTTCGGCTTCGCGGGCAACGCGAAGAAGCTCGACGAGCAGGTGCTGCTGCGCGTCGGCCAGGAGGCGAAGATCGGCCGCTACACCATCCGCAACAACGGCATCAAGGTGAGCGACGACGGCCAGAAGCAGATGACGACGGCGTACTTGGCGGTGTTCGCCGACGGCAAGGAGATCGACGGGCTGTACCCGGCGCGGTGGGCGTACCGGCGGCACGAGCAGGAGCCGACGACCGAGGTCGCGATCCGGCGCACGCCCGCCGAGGATCTCTACGCGGTGCTCGGGGGATTCGATCTCGCGGATCAATCGGCGACGCTGCAGCTGGTCGTCAACCCGCTCGTGAACTGGATCTGGGTGGGCTTCGGCGTCATGGCAATCGGCACGGGCATCGCGCTCCTGCCCGAGCGGTCCTTCGCGTTCGCGCTCGCGAAGATGCCGGCCGAGGCGGTGACGACGACCGTCGCGCTGCTGCTGCTCCTCCTCGTGGCGGGCGCGCGGCCGGCGTCGGCGCAGCCGGGCATGGGCGGCAGCGAGGACACGCGGTCGTCGTACTACGCGCGCACGCCGTTCGAGAAGCAGATGCAGCACGAAATCGTGTGCACCTGCGGCGCGTGCGGGCACCAGACGCTGGCCGAGTGCCGCAAGGACAACTGCAGCACCTCGCATCAGATGCGCGGCGAGCTCGCCGCGATGATCGACCAGGGCAAGAACCACGACGAGATCATCCAGTCGTTTCTCGCGAAGTACGGGACCGAGGAGATGCTCGGCGCGCCGGTGGACAAAGGCTTCAACCGCATGGCGTGGCTCTTCCCGTACCTGATCGGCGCGACGAGCGCCATCGCCGTCGGGTTCGTGGCCGTGAAGTGGACGCGGCGGCACGAGCCGGACGCCGCGGCCGCGGCGCCGCTCGATCAGGCGATCGACGAGCGCATCGACGATGAGCTCCGCGATCTCGACTGACAAGGTCCGGGTGAAAGGCGACGCCGCCGACGTCCGGACCGCCGGCGGTCTCGAGCCCTGGCAGTTTTTTCTCCTCGCGGCGCTCGGCTGCGCCACGGCCGTCACCTTCATGGCGCGCGGCCAGGGTCCCACCGCCATCATCCTGCTCAGCGTGCTGATGGGCGCAGCCGCCTTCGTCGGCTACGCGGCGCTGCGCGCCGTGCGGCCGCTCGTGTCGCCGGAAGAGGATCGGCCGATGGTCGTCGGACAGCGGACGCGCGCCGCGCTCGAGCGCGAAAAGCTGCTCGCGCTGCGATCGATCAAGGAGCTCGAGTTCGATCGCGCGATGGGCCGGCTGTCGGAAGAGGATTTTCACGAGATGTCGGGCCGCCTGCGCGCCCGCGCCGCGCGGCTGATCAAGGAGCTCGACGCGGGCGCCGGGTACCGTGATCGGATAGAGAAAGATCTCGCACAACGCCTGGGTGAGCGCGTGGTCGAGAAGAACACGGGCGCGCGCCAGTGCGCTGGCTGCAACACAGCAAACGACAACGACGCAAAATTCTGCAAAGCGTGCGGGCAGCCGCTGACCGGTCGGTGATCGTGTCGATGGCGTCGAGGACACAGAGGTCGCACGGAGGACACAAAGACAGCACAGAGGTTCGCCTCCGTGTGCGCCTCTGTGCCCTCTGTGCGGTCCTCTGCGTCCTTGTCGCCAGCCGCGCCACCGCGCAATTTCAGATGCCGGATCCGCGGGAGATGTCCGGCATTCCCCGGCCCGTGGACGATCTGCCGAACGGCGCGATCTCGGTGCGGCTCATTCGCGGCTCGCTGTCGAACAACATCGTCAACCACCCGGTGAAGATCGTCGGCGGCGCGAAAGAGCTGACGGTCAAGACCGACGAGAACGGCCGAGCGCAGTTCAACGACGTGACGCCGGGCGCGACGGTGAAAGCCCTCGCCGATGTGGACGGCGAGCACCTCGAGTCGCGCGAATTTCCCGCGCCGACCCGCGGCGGCATTCGCCTGATGCTCGTCGCCACCGACAAGTCGAAGCCGTCCGCCGCCAAGGTTCCCGCGGCGTCGGGCGCCGTCACCATCGGCAGCCAGTCGCGCATCGTCGTCCAGCCGAACGACGAGAACGTCGAGTTCTACTACCTGCTCGACATCTCGAACCCCTCGTCGAACCCGGTGAACCCGCCGTCGCCGTTCGTCTTCCAACTGCCAAAGGACGCAGCGGGGGGGACGGTCATGGAAGGATCGTCGCCGCAGGTGAAGGTGAAGGGGACAACGGTTTCCGTGGAAGGGCCGTTCCCGCCCGGCCAGACGTTCGCGCAGGTCGCCTACGCGCTGCCCGGCGGCGGCGGCTCGCTCGACATCGCGCAGACGTTTCCGGCGCCGGTGGAGCAGCTGTCGGTGATCGTGAAGAAGGTGGGCGACACGAGCCTCGCGTCGCCGCAGCTCACCAGCCAGCGCGAGATGCAGGCCGAGGGCGAGCTCTACATCGCGGCGCAGGGCGGCGGGCTGCGCAGCGGGCAGCCGCTGCAGCTCACCATAGACGGCTACCCGCACCACAGCCCGGCGCCTCGCTTCGTCGCGCTCGCGCTGGCGGCCGTGATCGCGCTGATTGGCGTGTTCGCCGCGACGCGTCCGGCGGCCGACGAGGGCACCGTCGCCGCCGAGCGCAAGCGGCTGATCGCGCGGCGCGAAAAGCTGTTCGGCGATCTCGTGCGGCTCGAGAACGATCACCGCAGCGGCCGCGTCGACGAGCGGCGCTACGCGTCGCGCCGCGAAGAGCTGCTCACGGCGCTCGAGCAGATCTACGCCGCGCTCGACAGCCACGACACCGGACCGCAGCCCGCCGATCGCGCAGGTCTCGCGGCCTGACGTGAACGTCGATTTCACATCCGTTCAGCTCGTCGACGTCTCGCGTCATTTCGGGCGGCGCCGAGCCCTGTCTCACATCTCGCTCCGGGCCTCGTCGGGCGACATCCTCGGCCTGCTCGGTCCCAACGGCGCCGGCAAATCGACGCTCATCACGATCCTCGCGACGCTGGCGACGCCGAGCGGCGGCGAAGTGCGCTACGGCGATCAGCCGGCCGCGCGCCTGGGCGCGGCGCTGCGCATCCGCATCGGCCTTCTCGCGCACGAGCTGCACCTGTATCCCGAGTTGTCCGCGCGGCAGAACCTGGCGTTCTTCGCGCAGCTCTACGGGCTCGACCCGCGCCCGATCGTCGAACCCGCGCTGGAGTCCGCGGGCCTCGCCGACCGGGCCGACGACGCGGTGAGCGGCTTCTCGCGCGGCATGCGTCAGCGGCTCGCGCTCGAGCGCGCGCTGCTGCACCGCCCGCGGCTGGTGCTGTTCGATGAGCCGTTCACCGGCCTCGACGATCGCGCGTCGGCCGTCGTCGCCGATCGGCTGCGCGCGCTGGCGGCAGGCGGCGCCATCGTCGTTCTCGCGACGCACGATCTGGATCTCGCCGACGGCCTCGTGACGCGCGTCGCGCTCGTGCGGAACGGCAAGCTCGTGTCGGACGAGCGCGCGTCGAGCGGCCTGCGCGCGCGCTACCGCGCGCTCATCGGAGCCGCCTGACGTGTTCTTCCGCACGGCGTGGCTGGTACTGCGCAAGGACGTCGCGATCGAGGTGAAGAGCCTCGAGGTGCTGACGACGACGCTGTTCTTCGCGATCGCGTGCGTGCTCATCTTCGCGTTCGCGTTCGTGAAGAACGGACAGGCGCCGGAGGACGCCGCGGCCGGCATTCTCTGGATCGCGATCGCGTTTTCCGGAACGCTGGCGCTCGGCCGCACCTTCGAGCGGGAGCGGTATGCCGAGACGCTGCGAGCGCTGCTGCTCGCGCCGGCGCCGCGGCCGGCGCTCTACGTCGGGAAACTGCTCGGCATGCTGGCGCTGCTCGCGTCCGCCGAGGTGCTGCTCGTGCCGCTCATCGCGTTCCTGTTCCAGGCCGCGCTGTTCAGCCGTCCCGTGCTGCTCGTCGGCATACTGGCTGGCGGGACCGTCGGGTTCTCCGCCGTCGGCACGCTGTTCGCCGCGATGCTCGTGCGCGCACGCAGCCGCGACGTGCTGCTGCCCATTCTGTTGTATCCGATCACCATTCCGGTGATCATTGGCGGAGTACGCGGCACCGCTGCGCTGCTCGCCTCGCCCGTGGACGAGCCGAGCGCGATAATGTGGATAGGGATCCTCGCGGCGTTCGACGTCGTGTTCGTCACGCTGTCGCTCTGGACCTTCGAGCCGCTCATGACGGAATGATGACGATGAAAAAAGCGTTTGGCCCTCTTCTCGTGGTCGTCGCGGTGATGTTCGTGGTCGCGCCGTTCCTGATCGCGAACGCGCCGTACGAATCGACGATGGGGCTGATTCAGAAGATCTTTTACTACCACGTGCCGTCGTGGTTCGCGATGTACCTCGCGATCGCGGTATGCGGCGCGGCGAGCGCCGTCTACCTGTTCAAGGGCACGCCGATCGCCGACGCCTACGCGACCGCGGGCGCCGAAGTCGCCGTCGTGTTCGGCTTGTGCGGGCTCGTCACCGGCCCGTTGTGGGGCCGCGTCGCGTGGGGCGTCTGGTGGCAGTGGGACGTGCGGCTGACGACGGCGCTGCTGCTCGAGCTGATCTTCGTCGCGTACCTGATGGTGCGGCGGTTCGGCGGACCGGGCGCCGAGAAGCTGGCCGCGGCGACCGCGCTCTTCGGCACGGCGACGGCGCCGTTCGTCTACAAGTCGGTCGATATCTGGCGCACCGTGCATCCGCAAACGACCGTGATCCCGACGCTCAAGCCGTCGATGGGCGGGCCGTTCGCGTTCAGCTCGCTGGCGTTCCTGCTGCTGTCGGCGCTGCTCCTGACGGCGCGCGTCCACCTCGCGAAACGCCAGATGATGGTCGACGAGATGTATCTCGCGTACGAGGATCAATCATGATGCGCATTCCGCTGCTGCTCGCCGCGCTGGTGCTGCAGCCGCCGCCGGGCCAGAGCGAGTTCGTGCCGGTCAACGAGCTCCCGGCCGCGGACAAGCTGCCGGCGGCGCCGTTCCTCATCGCCGCGTACGCGTTCGTCTGGATCGCCGTGATGTTCTATCTGTGGACGATCTGGCGGCGGCTCAACAAAGTGGAAGCCGATATCGACGCGCTCGCGCGCAAGACGCCGCACCGATGACGGCCGGGCACTTCATCTTCATTCCGGCGGTCGCCCTGATCGGCATGATCATCGGGTGGGTGCTGGGATCGCGCGCCGCGCGCGACGCGTACGCGGCGGAGCTGCGGCGGCGGGAGGAGCGGGCTGCCGCTAGGTCTGGCGGGTCTGGCGGGTCGGGCAGGCCTGGCGGGTAGGTATCTCGGTTGTCGTCCCTGCCGGGCCTGCCAGACCCGCCGGGCCTGCCAGGCCTAACGGCCGACAGCAAGCCGCTGGGCAAGCACCTCGGGCAAGCCGGCTTCCACGATCTTCACCTGCGTCGCGTCCAGCGCATACGGCGCCCTGAACAGCTCCACGCGGCGCTCGACCGTGTCCACGATCGCGTATGCGGCGCGCGGATCGCCGTCGCGCGGCTGGCCGACCGATCCCGGGTTGATCAAATACTTGCACCCCTCGCGCAGCTGCACCTGCGTTTCGGCGGCGGCCGACGATCCGACGCGATCGAAGGCGTCGTCGGACAGCTCGAACGTGATCGGATAGTGCGTGTGGCCGAAGAGGCACAGCGGCCGCGTGGACACCTTGAGCGCGCGAACCGCGTCGAGCTCGTCGAAGATGTACGCGTCCTCGTCGAACGGCGACCCGTGGCAGATCTCGACGAGATCGTCGACGACCGTCGGCCCCTCGGGCAGCGCCGCGAGCCACTCGCGATACTCGGGCGTGAGGACGTCGAGCGTCCAGCGCGCGGCGCTCTTCGCGACCGAGTTGAAGCCGTCGGCCTGCTCGAGGCCGCACGCAACCTTGTCGTGATTGCCGCGCACGATGGCCGCCGGCTTCAGCGCCTGCACGCGCTCGACGACGCGGTTCGGATCGGCGCCGTAGCCGACGAGATCGCCGAGCACCAGCGTGCGATCGTACGCACGGCCGCGCGCGTCGGCGAGGCAGCTCTCCAGCGCTTCCAGGTTCGCGTGAATGTCCGTGAGCACGAGGTAGCGCATCAGTGCTCCAGCCAGTCGACGAGCTGCTCGACGAGCGCGTCGACGCTGGCGCGCCCGGCGTCGAGCCGGACGTGCGCCTGCTCGTAGGCGGCGCGCCGCAGATGATACAGCCGTTCGAATCCGGCCCGATCGGCGGCGAGCGGACGGCGGCCGTCGGCGGGCACGCGCGCGATCAGCCGTTCGAGCGGCACGTCGAGCCACACCGACACCCCGTCGCCGTTGATCGCCGCGCGATTCTGCACGTCGACGAACGTGCCGCCGCCGGTCGCGACCACCAGGTGCCGCGGCGCCAGCTGCTCGACGAGCACTTGCCGCTCGACTGCGCGGAAGTATGCCTCGCCTTGCGCGGCGAAGATCTCGGCGACCGGCTGCCGCTCCCGGCTCTCGATCAGCTCGTCGATGTCCACTGCCTGCCAATCGAGCCGCTTCGCGAGCGCCTTCGCCACGGTCGTCTTGCCTGCGGCCATGAAGCCGACCAGGTAGATCTTGTCGGCCTTCAACGGACCAGCCGCTCGAGTGTCTCGAAGAACCCCGGGTAGGAGATGACAACGGCGTCGGCGCCTTGGATGGTCGACGGGCGCTCGGCCGCGAGCGCGGCGATCGCGAACGCCATCGCCATGCGGTGATCGCCGCCGGCATCTGCGACGCCGCCCGTCGGGCGCGCGCCGCGCGGCGCGCCGCCGATCGTGAAGCCGTCCGGCCGCTCGTCGGCCTCGATCCCGAGCGCGCGAAAGCCGGAGACCAGGACGGCGATGCGATCGCTCTCCTTCACGCGCAGCTCGCGCGCGCCGTGCACGTCGACGCGGCCGCCGTGCGCCGCAAGCGCCGCAATGGCCGGGAGCTCGTCGATGAGCAGCGGCACTTCGTCGGGGCCGATGTCGACCTCGCCCGCGCGATCGCCCTCGACGACGACCGTGCCGCGCGGCTCGTTGGCTTCCTCGCCGGCCACCTCGACAACGACGCGCGCGCCGAACCGCTCGAGGACGCGGAGCAGCGCGGTGCGCGTCGGGTTCAGGCCGACGTCCTCGATCTCGACGCGCGACCCCGGGAGCGCCGCGGCCGCCGCGAGCCAGAACGCCGCCGAAGAGAAATCGCCCGGGACGTCGAGCGACTGCCCCGTCAGCCGCTGGCCGCCGCGGACCGAGACGGTGAGGCCGTCAACCGCCACCTCGCCGCCGAACGCTTCGAGCGCGCGCTCCGTGTGATCGCGCGTCGCCACCGGCTCCTTCACGCTCGTGGCGCCGTCGGCGTGGAGGCCTGCGAGCAGCACGGCGCTCTTCACCTGCGCGCTCGGCGTCTCCGGCTCGTGCGCAATCGCGTGCAGCGCCGTCCCGTGGATCGTCAGCGGGGCATGACCGTCCACGGCGTCGATCCGCGCGCCCATACGGCCGAGCGGCGCCATCACGCGCCGCATCGGCCGCCGCGAGAGCGACGCGTCGCCGACGATGGTGCTCGCGAACGGATGCCCCGCCAGCACGCCGGCCAGCAGGCGCATCGTCGTCCCGGAATTTCCGGCGTCGAGGGGCGCGGCGGGCGAACGCAGGCGGCCGAAACCTCGTCCCAATAGGGTAACCATGCCGGCCGCCGTGTCTTCGATCTCGACGCCAAGGGCGCGCAGGCACGCCAGCGTCGAGCGGCAATCCGCTCCCGGAGCAAAATGAGCCAGCGTCGTGCGGCCTTCGGCGAGCGCTCCGAGCAGCGCGTAGCGGTGCGCGATCGACTTGTCGCCCGGCACACGCAGGCGGCCGCGCAGGCGGCGGGCGGGCGCGATCGTGGCGACGGAACTCGGCGGCATATCTCGTCAGAAATCTTACCCCGCGCGCTCGCCCCGCAAGGCCGGCGTATTGACATCGGCCAACAGATGACGTGTAGTGCGCGGTGATCGAGGGATGACCGACAACGGCCGCCACATCGTCCGGCTCGAGTTCAGCAGCGCGTTCGAGATGCTGGACTTCGTGCAGGTGGTCAGCGATCACCTCGCGCGCGGCGTCGGCCTCGACGACGATTCGCTGCACTGGGTGAGCGTCGCGATCCGCGAGTCGGTGATCAACGCCATCAAGCACGGCAACCGCAACGACGCGACCAAGCACGTCTTCGTCGAGTTCGAGACCGCCGTGCGCGCGCACGTGCCGGAGCTGGCGATTCGCGTCCGCGACGAAGGCGAAGGCTTCGATCCCGACACGCTCGAGAGCCCGCTCGATCCGGAGAACCTGCTGAAGTCGAGCGGCCGCGGCATCTTCCTCATTCGCAATTTCATGGACGACGTGCAGCTGCAGCGCGCGCCGGAAGGCGGCATGGAGATCCGGATGGTGAAGCGCTTGCAGCCGCCGGCCGACGATTCGGCCCGCGCCTGAGTGCCGGCCCAGCCTCTCTATCTCACCACCGCCATCGAGGCGGTCGTCCTCGCCGGCGATCTGCAGATGGCGCGCTTCGGCGGCGATTTCCGGATCGACAAGAAGGGCACGATCGATCTCGTCACCGAAGTCGACGTCGCGGTGGAGCGCCGCTTCCGCGCGCTGATCGCGGAGCGGTTTCCCGATCATCAGATCCTGGCCGAGGAGCTCGGCGGCGCCGCGGCGGCGCCTGCGGGGCCGTGCTGGATCTTCGACCCAATCGACGGCACGTCGAACTACGCGCACGGGCTGCCGATCTTCTGCGCGTCGCTCGCGCTCGAGATCGACGGCGTCGCCGAAGTCGCGGCCGTGTACGACCCGACGCGGAAGGAGCTGTTCACGGCGGAGCGCGGCGGCGGCGCGTTCGTGAACGGACGGCCGCTGCGGGTGTCGGCGGCGGAGCGGCTCGTCGACGCGATGCTCGTCACCGGATTTCCGTACGACGTGCACTCGCGCGTCGACGAGATCGTCGGGCTGTTCGGCGCGTTCGTCGCCGAAGCGCGCGCGGTGCGCCGCCTCGGATCCGCGGCGCTCGATTTGTGCTACGTCGGGGCAGGCCGGCTCGACGGCTTCTGGGAGTCGGATCTCAAGCCGTGGGACATCGCCGGCGGCGCGTTGATCGTCGCCGAAGCCGGCGGGCGCGTCACCGATATGGCGGGCGCGCCGTTCACGTCGCGCGGCGGACACGTGCTGGCCACCAACGGCCGCCTGCACGACGCGATGCTGTCCGTGATCGAGACCCGCCGCGCGGGGCGTGCTCGGAAAGAGACGCTCTGATATCGGCGAGAGACAGCGGCGCCGAACCGGCGGCAGTTCCCGCCGTTTTTCGGCGTGCTTGTTGGCACCTGTCCTGCTAAAGGAGTGCCCCATGCGTCGAGCGATGAACACAGCCCTCCATGCCTGCGCCTTGTCGCTGGTTGTCACCGCGGTCTTGCGGCCGCTGCCGGCGGCGGCCCAGCAATCCATCAATTTTTCGATTGGCGGCTTCTCGCCGCGCGCCGAGGACGCGCGCAACGGCCAGGACGTCCTCGTGCAGGATCGGTCGTTTCTCGATTTCAACATCGGCGATCTGAGCGGCGCGACGGTCGGCGGCGAGTGGCTGATCGGGCTCGGGAGCAACTTCGACGCCGGCCTCGGCATCGGGTTCTACCAGCACACGGCGCTTGCGGCCGATCGCTTCAACGAATTCCAGGGGACCGGCGAGCCGATCGTCGCGGATCTCAAGCTGCGCGTCGTGCCGTTCAACGCGACGTTCCGCTATCTGCCGCTCGGGCGCCGCAGCGGCATCGAGCCGTACATCGGCGCCGGCGTCGGGGTGTTCGGCTGGCGCTACAGCGAGACGGGGGATTTCGTCGCGAGCGACAACGTCACGATCATCCACGGCAACTTCGTCGGCAGCGGCAGTGCGACCGGCCCCGTCATCGTCGGCGGGCTGCGCGTGCCGGTGGGATCGTGGTCGATTGGAGGCGAGTTGAAATACCAGTCGGCAGTTGGCGAGTTGCCGAGCAATCAGGGATTCGCCACCGCGCCGAACACGTCGGTGGCGAAGATCGATCTCGGCGGGCTGACGTATTCGTTCACCTTCGGCGTCCGCTTTTAGCGTGACGGGCGTAATTTGGAATCAGGAATGTGGAATGTGGAATGCGTCGTGAAAGCTGACGCGAATTCCACATTCCACATTCCAAATTCTTAATTTCGATCCGTGTTGTCGGTCGGCGCCGGCATCCGGCGATACAACGCCATGCCGGCGCCTTCGCACATGCGCTGGTAGCCGTCCAGAAACCACGGACGTTCACGGGCGGCGCGCGCGAGCATGTCGCCGCCCTCGGCCTTCTCCTCGATCAGCATCCAGTCGGCGAACAGCTGCGGCCGCTCGAGCGCGGCGAGCCAGATGTCGCCGTTGCCTTCGTGCAGGAAGTCGCGGATCGCGAAGCCGGAGGCGGACGCCTCCTGCATGTAGTGGCCGAGCGATCCCATGCTCGCCATGATCTTGGCGCCCGGCTCGAGCCGGCCGATGCACGCGGTGACGCGTTCGCGCTCGACGAGGTTCGGCCGATCCCATTGCGCTTCGACGATCATCGGCGCGTGCGCGTCGAGCGGCGAGAGCTCGAATGCCGCGACGGCGGCGAGCGCGATCGCCGCCGCCCACTGGGGGCGCCGCCGAGGCATCAGGCCGGCGGCGAGCCCCGCGCCGATGGCTTCGATCGCGACGAGCGGCACCATGTAGCGGATGCGGAACGGGTGGCCGCGGTAGAACGCCGTCCACGCGATCGCGCTCATCGCCGCGAGCGACACGGCGACGAGCGCATCGGCGCGGCGCTTCCTCGCGACGCCGAGCGCCGCCGCGATCGCGATACCGATCCCGCCGATCCAGACCAGGAGCGGACCGCTGAGCCGCTCGACGCCCCAGCCGATCTCCTTCGCGGCGAGCCACGCGTCGCCGGCGGCCTTGTTCTCGGGGACGAAGAATCCGCTCGCGACGAACCATTCGCCGACGACGACGCGGCTGACGACGATGAAGACGGCGACGGCGAGCGCCGGAAAGATCGCGACGCGCGCGATCGCGCCTGCGGCAGTCGACGCTGATTCGCCGCGGCGCCAGCGCACCCACGCCGCGGCCGCGAGCGCGCACGCGGTCGCCGGCCACGCCTCGTAGCGCGTCAGGCACGCGCACGCGAAGGCCGCGCCGGCGAGCAAGGGGTTCGACGCTCTGTTCTCGATCAGCAGCGCAACGGCGACCGTCGTCGTCGCGAGCAGCAGCGGCTCCGTCATCGGCGTCGCCTGCAGGTAGAGAACGTTCGGGTTGAGCGCGAAGACCGCGGCTGCCGCGAGGGCTGCCGCAGAGGACTCGGTCAGCGCCGCGACGATCCACGCTATAGCGGCGGCGGCGATCGCATAGGACACGATCGAGATCGCGACAGCCGACCCGCCGGTGCGATAGAAGAGATCGACCTGCACCGGCAGCGCGTTCAGCACGTGCGGCAGCGGCAGCCACACGGCGCCGATCTGCTGCCACCCGGGCGTCACGCTGTCCATGATGCGGCGCGCGACGACGAGGTGGCCGCGCGCGTCGTAGTGGGTGAGCGTGAGGCCGAGCCCGTGATAGTGCCACGCGGCGAAGGCGCCGAGGATCGCTGCCGCCGCGCCGACGGCCAGCGCGAGCCTGCGCCGCGAGAGATCGCTCGTCACAGGCCTTCAGTCTACAATCACCGGTTCAAACTATGCGTGCACTCGTCGGCCGCGTCCGATCGCTCGCGCTGGCGCTCGGCGGGCCGGGGCTCTTTCTCGTCGCGTTCCTCGATTCGACGTTCCTCCCGCTGCCCGGCATCACGGACATTCTCCTCGTCGTGATGGTCACGCGGCGGCCTGCCGCGGCGATTTGGTACGTGCTGCTCACCGTCGCCGGATCCGTGGCCGGCTGCCTCGTCATGCACGCGATCGGACGGAAAGGCGGCGACGCGCTGGTCCGCGCGCGTTTCACGGGCGAGAAGACGGAGCGCGCGATGGCGTCGCTGCAGCGCCACGGGCTGATGGCGGTGCTCATCCCGTCGCTGCTCCCGCCGCCCGCGCCGTTCAAGCTCTTCGTGCTGCTCGCCGGCGTCGTCGGGATCCGCGCGGCGCCGTTCGCGATCGCGATCGCCATCGGCCGCCTTGCGCGCTATACGGCGCTCGCCGTGCTCGCCGTCCGCTACGGCAGCCGCGCGACGACCTACATTCAGGAGCACGGCGCGGCGGCCTCGCTGATCGTCGCAGCGGCGCTCGCGGCGGGGTTCGCGGCGTACCTGATCGCGGGCGCAGCGCGGCGGAGAAACCGCCGATAATCGCATATCATGAGCCACGTGGAGCTCAGCGTCGTCATCCCGGTTCGCGACGAGGCGCCGTCGATCGGCGAGCTGCACGGCGAGCTCACCCAGACGCTCGCCGCCTGGGGTCGCGACTACGAGATCATCGTCGTCGACGACGGGAGCGCCGACGACAGCTTCGAGAAGCTCGCGCGGCTGCAGGCGATCGATCCGCACTTACGGCTCATCCGTTTCCGCCGCAACTTCGGGCAGACGGCGGCGTTCGCCGCCGGCTTCGATCACGCGCGCGGCCGCTACATCGTGACGATGGACGGCGACCTGCAGAACGATCCGGCCGATATTCCCGAGCTCGTCGCGACGCTCGAGCGCGGAGCCGACATCGTCTGCGGCTGGCGGAAGAACCGGCAGGACGCGCTCGTGTCGCGGCGGCTGCCGTCGACGCTTGCCAATGGCCTCATCTCAGCCGTCACGGGCGTCCGCCTCCACGACTACGGCTGTTCGTTGAAGGCGTTCCGCGCCGAGATCGTCAAGCCGATGAAGCTGTACGGCGAGATGCACCGCTTTCTGCCGGCGATCGCGAGCGAGCAGACGTCGAATATCGTCGAGCTCCCGGTCAAGCATCGTCCGCGCCGACACGGCGAATCGAAGTACGGCATCGGCCGCACGATGCGCGTCATTCTCGATTTGTTGACCGTGAAGTTCCTGCTGAGCTATTCGACGAGGCCGCTGCAGATTTTCGGACTCGTCGGCGTGACGCTCGGCGTTGCAGGCGGTGTCATCACGGGCAGTCTCGTGATCGGGCGTCTGCTCGAAGCGGTGTCGCTCACCAAGCACGAACCGCTGCTGCTGCTCGGCATCCTGCTCGTGTCGGCGGGCTTCCAGTTGATCACGCTCGGGCTCCTCGCAGAAATGCAGGCGCGGACCTATCATGAATCTCAGAACAAGCCGATATACGTCATCAGAGAGGTGCGCCAAACTGCTGTGTCGTCGCACGATCACAGCAGCTATCGCTTGACGACGCCCTGAAAAGCTCGTATCGTTGGCACTCCCTCATAGCCGCCGGCAGGTCTCCCAGCCTTTGTCGCGGCAACTTTGAAACATTCAGCGGCAGGAGACTCATGACACTGAAAGCTCTCAGCATTGGCGGCGCGTGCGCGCTCGTCATCGCGACGGTGGCGTGCGAGAAGAGCAGCCCCGCGCGTCCATCCGACGTCGAGACGACAACTCAAACCGCGACGGTCGTCGATGCGAAGACCGGCGTGACGCTCACGACGCCGGCGCCCGTCTCGCCGGCCAACAATCAGCAGTTCAGGAACGCCGAGCAGCCGGTGACGCTGACGGTCCGCAACGCGGTCACGACCGGCTCGACGGCGCTGACCTATACGTTCGAGGTCGCGAGCGACGCGGCCTTCGCGAACAAAGTGTTCTCGAAGGACGTCGGCGAGACGAGCGGGCAGACGTCGCTGAAGATCGATCGCCTGACGCCGGACAAGAACTACTTCTGGCGAGCGCATGCGAACGCCGGTTCGCTCGCGGGTCCCTCGAGCGCCGGGCGCGCGTTCACGATCGGCCCCGAGGTGATTCTGCAGCAGCCGGTCCTCGCGGCGCCGGGCGACAACGGTTCCGCGTCGGGCACGCCGGCGCTCGTGGTCAACAACGTCGGCCGCAGCGGGCCGGCGGGCCAGGTGTTCTACCGCTTCGAGGTCTCGACCAGCGCCAGCTTCGCGTCGCTCGCCTTCACCGGCACGGTGGCGGAGCAGGCAGGCGGCCAGACGACGTTCGGTGTCACGGTGCCGGCGAACACGCCGGCGGGCACCTACTTCTGGCGCGTGCAGGCGAGCGACCCGTCCAACGGGGTGACCTCGGCCTTCTCGTCGGTGTTCTCGTTCCGCTTCACGCCGTTCGACATGCGGCAGGCGATCATCCTCGACAACCCGCGCGATCTGGGCAGCTGGGACGAGACGGCGCACATTACTTCGGTGAACTTCTCGCCGTTCGCGTTCGAAGTGGATTTCGATCGCCGCGACGGCCCGAACCGGTGGCGCGATCAGCCGTTCGGCAGCGGCTCGCTGCAGTACACGCTCGGCATGTGCGTCAACCCGAACGGCAATCAGTGGTACTGCTCGGCGGTGGTGCAGTTCTGGCACGGCCGCGAGCTGAGCGCGTCGACGCCGCCCTCGTATGTCGGCCGCAACTGGTTCTACGACGGCCGCTGGGCGCCGATTGTCGGCTACCAGCCGTCGAACGGCGAAACGGTCGGCCTCTTCGTCGGCTCGGGCAACCTCCGCGACGCCGCCTACACCGGCCCGAGCTGCCCGATGGTGTGCGAGCGCTCGAACGTCGCGATGGTCACCTGGCACAACGACGACAACGCCAACTTCACGTTCGGCACGAGCTCGAAGGTCGTCGTGCCGTTCCTCAAGCGCTGACTCTGAAAGGGCTCAGGACTCACGTCCTGAGCCCTTTTTCAATTAAGAATTAGGAAGTAAGAATTAGGAATTCGTCGTCACGACTGTCGTGCCGCACGCTGATCACGAATTCTTAATTCCAAATTCCTAATTCTTAATTACTCACGGCGGCACGACGCACCACGCCGCCACTCTCGTTCCTCCCTCGCACGGCTGCCGCTCGAGCGTGAACGCCGCGGCGGCGTGCTCCTCCACCTGCGTCTGATACTCGGGAATCCGGATGATGTCGACCGACGCGGTGATCACGCGCTCGGCTGACAGGAAATCGATGATGTACGCGTCCCAGTAGATCGCGCGCGCGTACCGGATTCGCTGCTGCAGCAGATAGTTCACCAGCGCGCGATGCTCGCCGAGCGGCGGATCCCTGAGCGCGTCGCGGATCAGCCGCACGTTGTCCCACAGGTTGAGCGCCCCCCAGAGCACGACGCCGGCGGCCGCGCATGCCACCATCGTGCGCGATCGCTCCCGCTGCGCGAACACGATGAACAGGCCGATCGGCACGAGCAGCGCGAGCAGCAGGTAGCGCAGCAGCGGCGCCGAGTGCAGCGTCACGTTGCACGACAGCGGATACGCGCACGCGGTGAACACGCCGACGAGCGCGAGATAGGCGCCGAAGCCGCGCTCGCGCACGTGTGGGTCGGAATCGATTTGGGTTCGTGAGCTCTGCATGACGCTGCCGATCGCCATCACGACGAGCGTCGCCGCGATGACGACGCCTGTCACCCACGAGCCGGCAACGACCGAAGTACGCATCCGCGCCGCCGCGATCGGCATCGAGCGCGCGCCGTAGAGAATCGGCACCGCCTCGGTCGCCATCGCGCGAACGTGCGGTACGAGGTCCGGCAGGCTCGTGCACATCTGGTTGCGCAGCGATGCCGCCTGGCCGATCAGACCGTTTCCGATCAGGTGCATCTTCAGATCGTCGACGATGAACCAGATGATCGCGAAGCCGACGAGCATCCAGCCGAAGCGCCGCACCGTGTCGCGCGTCCAGAAGTCGCGGCGCCAGCACTCGACGAGCACGAGCGCCGGCAGCGTGAAGATCGTGAACTCGCGGTGCAGATAGGCGAGGGCGAGCACCAGCCCGAACGCGAGCGGCCGATCGCGCAGCGCCCACAGGAGCAGCACGTAGACGAACGGCTCGACGCACGATCCCGAGAGCTCGAGCAGCTGGCCGCTCGCCGCCGGCGTCGGGATGATGAACGGCAGCGCGGCGACGAAGGCGAGCGCCGGCCGCAGCCCGTTCCGATCGGCGAGCCGGACGATCAGCCAGACGGCGACGACCGCGTTGAGCAGGACGAAGGGGAGCCGCGCCAGCTGAACCGAAGAGCGGCCGATCGCAAAGAGCGGCGCGATGATCCACGCCTCGACGCCTAGCATATAGTTGAGGCCGTAATAGAAGAGCGGGAAGGTCTGCAAACGGCTGAGGTGTCGCGCCATCAGGCCGACGATCGCCTGGTCCGAGTCGAAGAAGTAGCCCTCGTAGTAGGCGGCGACGAAGCTCCGGACCAGCACCAGGACGACGGCGAGCGCGCAGACCAGCGCGCGTTCCCGCTTGGCGGTCATGCGCGGGGGGCATGCTACCACCCGCAAGGCGGTTGTACGGCGGCCGGAACCTCTATAGGCTCTGCGCGTTCGGCCCGATAGCAAACGTGTGCACCTGCACGCGCGCCGGGAGCGCGCGCCGCGGTGCCGACCCCAGGTGAAGAGACCGATGAACAGAACCCTTACCGCGGTGTGCGCGCTCGCGACGGCGGCTGCTCTCTCCGCATGCGAATCGTCCAAGAGCTCCAACCCGCTCAGCCCGTCGGTCGCCGGGCCGATCCCGGGCGTGGAGATCTCTGCGCCCAAGATGCTGGAGCCGTTCGCCGGCCAGAAGATCTCGGTGGAGAAGCAGCCGATCACGCTCCTCATCGAAAACGCGTCGTCCACCGGCGTGCGGCCGCTGACCTATTCGTTCCAGGTCGCGACCGACGCCGCCTTCAACACGATGGTCTTCTCGCGCGACGGCATTGCGCCGGGCGACGGCGGCCGCACGAGCCTGCGCCTGCCCGACGCGCTCGCGAGCCAGCGGACCTACTTCTGGCGCGTGCGCGCGCTCGACGGCGCCAACACCGGCCCGTTCGCGAACGCGGCGTCGTTCGACGTGTTCACGCCGATCGTGATCGGCGAACCGGGGCTCGTGTCGCCGGGGATCAACGTCACGACCGACACGCTGCGCCCGCGCTTCACGTTCGCCAACGCGCCGCGCTCGGGACCGGTCGGGGCAATCACGTATCTGCTCGAGGTCGCCGACACCGATTCGTTCGCGAACAAGGTCGCGACGGTGACGGGCGGCGAGCAGCCGAATCAGACGACGCTCGATATCTCGGCGGACCTGCAATACAACAAGGTCTACTACTGGCACGTCCGCGCCTACGATCCGACGACGCTCGGCCCGTTCTCGGCGACGCGCGCGTTTTCGACGCCGCCCGTGCCGCCGCCGCCGCCGGATCCGACGCCCGCGCCGCCGACGCCGAGCGCGCCGGCCAACTCCTCCGACATGGTGAGCCTGGGCCTCGCGACGATTCTCAACTCGCCGCGCGATCTCGCGCGATGGCCGGTGACGACGGCGATCAGCGTCGTCGACATCCGGTCGAACGGCGTCCACGTCGAGTTCTCGAAGCAGTCGGGCCCCGGCCGCTGGCCGGATACCATTCCGCCCGGCTTCAGCGGCCCGCTGCAGTACACGCTCGGCATGGTGATGAACATCAACGGCCAGTGGTACGCGTCGGCGCCGATCGAGTTCTGGTTCGGCCTCGATCGCGCCGGCGGCGCGCCGTCGCAGTTCGCGCAGAACTGGTTCTACGATCCGGGGCGCTGGGCGCCGATGACGTATCACCAGCCGGCCGTCGGCGAGCAGATCGGCTTCTTCGTGTGCGCGGGCGACTGCCGCAACACGACCACGGGCGACAAGTCGCCGGTGAAGGAGCGGTCGAACGTCGTGCTGCTCCCGAACCCGGGCGACGGCGGCGGCACCTTCCGCTTCTGATGCCGGATGCTTGACCGGCGACCGACGTGACGACTACTGTGGGGCGACACCACATCTTGGGTCGCCCCATTTTTCTGTTCGCAGGCGCCCTCGTGGCTGGCGCGACGCTCGCGGCAGCGTGCAGCAAGAGCAGCCCCTCCGGGCCGACGCCGCCGACGCCGGATCCGCTCAAGCTGTCGTGTCCGGCGGCGGTGACGCAGACGTCGCAGTCCGGCCAGCCGACGGCCATCATCTACACGCCGGCGACCGCTGAAGGCGGCACGCGGCCGGTGCAGGTCACCTGCTCGCCCGAGAGCAATTCGAGCTTTCCCGTCGGCACGACGACCGTCACTTGCAATGCGGTGGACGCGAAGAGCGTGACGGCGTCGTGCTCGTTCACCGTCACGGTGACGGCGCCGCCGCGCCTCGCGGCGGCCAGCTTCCTCGCGTTCGGCGACAGCATCACCGCCGGCGAGATCACCGTGCAGGGCGAGGGGCGCATCCACATCCAGACGGTGCAGGACGCGCTCTCGTATCCCACCGATCTGCGCCAGTCGCTCAGCAGCCGCTACTCGGCGCAATCGATCGTCGTCGACAACGCGGGCTCGCTCGGCGAAACGACCGACGCCGGTCTGCTACGACTGCCGGTGGTGTTGACGAGCCGCTATCAGGCGCTGCTGCTGCTGGAAGGCGCCAACGATCTGGGGAACCAGTCGTCGGGCGCCGTGCGCGACCACGCGCTCGCGAACATGCAGGCGATGGTGCGCCTGGCGAAGGGGCGCGGCGTCAGAGTGTTCCTCGCGACGCTGCCGCCGCAGAATCCGCTCGCGTGCTGTCCGCGCCGCGGGACCGGCAACATCCTGCTCCCGTCGTACAACGACGGCCTGCGCGGCCTGGCCATCGCCGAGAACATTACGGGCGTCGACGTCTTCGCCGCGTTCAACAACGACCTGACGCAGATCGGCCCCGACGGCCTGCATCCGACGGCGATCGGCTACCAGACCATCGCGACCGCGTTCTTCGGCGCGGTCAAGACGACGCTCGAAACGGCGCCGGCGACGACGACGTTCTTCTTGCGGCGCCGCTAAAGCAACCGCAGAGCACGCAGAGCCGCTTTGTCGCTGTCACGCTGCATTCGCATCTTGGCATGCGGAATCAATGTAGCGAGCGCAGACGAAACAAGAAGGCGATCCAGCGCGACAGCCGAACGCGGATGCAGCGTGACAGAGAAAGAAAAAAGCTCTGCGATCTCTGCGATCTCTGCGGTTGCTTTCCCGCGCGATCCGGCGTGACAGCGATCACGCTACGGGCGATCGCGCTGTCGCATCAGCATCACCCCGCCGACGACCCACACGACCGCGAGCGGCAGCAGGCTCGCGTGGCCCCCGAGGCCCATCTTCATCCCGAGGTTGAACGCCGCGCGCGGCTCGTGGTGCGCGCGGAAGTTGGCGTCCACGCTTCCCGACGCCATCGTCTGCGTGTTGAGCGCGAGATCGCCGTCGCGGAAGGCCGGCCACAGGAGCTCCTGCACCGGACGCCGGATGTTCGCCGGCGGCAGCGGCATCGTCGTTACGGCGATCAGCGTAACGGCGGCGCCGCACAGCGAGAGCGCGGCCAGCCCCGCGCGGATCGCGGCGGGGGAGACGGCCCAGAGCATGGCGAGGCCGACGCACAGAAACGGGATCGCGGGCGACGCATGGCGCGGCCCGTACGACCAGCCGCCTTCCCAGTAGGTGTAGCTCGCGTTGAGGAGGATGAAGTAGACGGCGATGGCCGCCGCGACGATCGCCGCGCGCCGCCGGCGCGCGAGGATGTCGGCCGACGCGTCGGTTCCGAGCCGCATCCACGTCATGAGCGCGAGGCCGACGGGCGCCACCGCCAGCGCCGGCGCGAGCGGCAGCAGGCCGCGGTACTCGCCGAACAGAATCCGCCGCAGCCGGACGGACTTCGGCACCGTGACGCCGAACACGCCCTGCTGCATCCCCTCGTAGCCGATCTCGCTGCTGTAGGCGAGGTGAAACGGCGAGCCGAAGCAGGCGTACTGGTAAGCCATCAGCACGGCCGCGCAGAGCACGGCGCCGGCGGCCAGCGCGCCGAGGATGCGGATCGCGCGCGTGCGGCCGAGCGGCACGGCGTGCGCCGCCGCCAGCGCGGCGAGCAGCATCGCCGGAATCGCGGCCGGGAATTCCGACACCGTGGCCCATCCGGCGGCGACGCCGACCATCGCGCCCAGCCGCACGTCGCGCGCAGGCTCGTCGGTGCCGATCCGGACGGCCGCCGCGAACGCCAGCACGAGCAGCGCCGCGGCGAACGCGTGGCCGATGAAGATCGTCGCCAACGTCCAGATCGGCGTGGCCACGGCAAAGGTGAGCGCCGCGAACAGCGCCGCGCCGTAGCTCGCGCCGAGCTCCACCGACAGCGTGAACAGCGAGACGGCGGCCAGCGCCGTGAAGAGCCCGGCGGTCGCGACCGTCGAGAGGTAAGAGAGCAGCGCGAGCCCTTCGTAGGTCTCGGGATCGCCGCCGAACGCGCGGTAGATTGGCCGCACGGCCGCGACGAGCGGCACCGCGGCGAGCGCGATGCCCGGCGCCTTGTCCGAGTAGTAATGCCCGTTGTAGAACGCCTTGTCGCCGGTCGAATGCATGAACGGGTCGATGTTCAGCGTCCCCTCGTTCGTGATCGCGCGCACGAGATCGAAGCGCGAGTTCTGATTCCAGCCGCCCGCCTGATAGAAGTACGCGAAGGAAACGAAGAGCAGGATGAAGAGGAGCGCGCGCGAGCCTGGCGGAGGCGCCGCCGCAATGGCGCGCGGCGTCATGCGCGCGCGCCGCGCACCTGGCTCCCGACGCCGGCGATCAGGATGGTCATGCTGACGAGCTCGCCGACGACGGTTGCGAGCGCCGCGCCGTTGGCGCCCATGCGCGGGATGACGTAGAGATTCAGGCTCACGTTGACGGCAAGGCCCACGACGGCGGTCTGCGCGAGCAGGCGCTCGCGGTTCACCGACATCGTGATCGCGTGCAGGATCCAGATCCCGAACACGAGCGGCAGGCCGAGACACAGGATGCGGAACGGCTCAGCGGCCGCGCGGAATTCGCCGCCGAAGAGCACGACCAGCAGCGGCGCGGCGAGCGCGAACGCGACGCCGCCGACGAGGAGCGCGAGGCCGATGGCCGCGCCGAAACCGCGCAGCGCGAGGCGGCGGTGCTCGCGTCGATCGCGCACGAAGAGGTCCGCGAGCCGCGGCGTCAGCACCGCCGCGATGATCGACGGCAGGTAGCTCATGCCCTCGTACGTCCGGTACGCGGCGGCGTAGTAGCCGGTCTCGACGTTCCCGCGCATCACGCCCAGCATCACGCCGTCGACGTAAGAATACAGATTCAGGACGACGAGGAAAAATCCGAGCGGCAGCGCCGTCGTGTGCAGCTCGCGCCAGATGTCGCGGTCGTACCGGAAGCCGACGCCGCCGAGCTCCGCCTGCGTGAGCCACGCCGCGAGCGCGAGCGCCGTCGCCCGCGCCGCCACGAACGCGAGCGCCAGCCCCTGGAGCCCGCCGCCGGCCCACAGCGCGGCGGCGCCGAAGGCCAGCAGGATCGCGCGGTCCGCGGCGACGACGATGCTGTCCCAGCCGAAACGCTCGAGCCCCTGCAGCACGCCCCGGATGGTCAGCATGTACGAGCGCAGCACGAGCGATCCGCCGAGCAGATAGCACGCCAGACGCACGTCCCATTCGGGGCGCAGCACTGTCGCGGCCGCTGCGAGGGCGGCGAGCGCCGCCGCGCCCCAGATCAACTTGATCGCGAGCGTGTGGTGGAGCAGCGCCGTCGCCTGCGTGCGATCGCGCGCGACGGCGCGAATCGTCACCTGATGGAGGCCGAAGTCCATCAGCGTCTCGAAGATGGTGCCGAGCGCGAGCGCGAACGAGAACTTGCCGAACTCGACGTCGCCGAGC